>Ga0302206_1001040_pt1 | contig 10371 bp, 10 predicted proteins | sample II_Fen_E2_1_FD_194581 | JGI IMG/M metagenome (GOLD analysis project Ga0302206, IMG submission 194581) | Peat permafrost microbial communities from Stordalen Mire near Abisko, Sweden - II_Fen_E2_1 | ecosystem: Environmental > Terrestrial > Soil > Wetlands > Permafrost | place: Sweden: Abisko...
CCGTTCACCGGCTGGGGAGCGGCTGTTCCGACCATCTCTGCAGCCACACCGTCCGGCGTCTCTGTCGGCAACCTCGTCACCATCACTGGTACGGGCTTCACTGGCACCATCGCCGCGACGGGTGTCAAGTTCCTGGCGGTCAATGCTCCGAGCTTCACTGTTATCTCGGACTCGACTATCGTCGTCGCCATGCCCTCAGGTACGGCAGGCTCTGCTCCCATCACGGTCACGAACGGGACTGGCGCCTCGACGACGTTCCCGTACACGCGCGGAGCCTGACCTATGCCAACGGTCGACTTCAGCCAGTGGGCTGCAGCCGACCTGGTCCTACCTCTCGGGGGACGCACCTACGTGGTGCGTCCCCCGAGTGTCGACCAGGCTCGGCTCATCATTGCTCTTGCCATCCGCTCTGAGATCAGTCTGCATCTCAGCAAGGGTCCAGTCCCCAGCGAGGTGCAAGCCATTCTCGAGCAGCTCGACGTAGTCGGGACACCGCTCGCCGACATCACGCTCGGATCGGCTGTGCACGAGGAGCTGCGGGAAAACGGGGTTCCTCTTGAGACCATTACGAGGATGTCTTACTATGCGCTGCACTTCTGGGCGCGTGGGCAGGCCCGCGCTGACGCCATAGCCAAGGCACTATGGGGGAGTGATGCTCAGGGGGAAGCGAGCGGCCGGGCTCCCAGGCCCGGCCAACCACTGCTGAGGAGTGGGCTCAATACGGGATCGGTAGCCCAGACGCAGACGGGTGGTATCCAGACTATCGGGTCCCAGCTTCTCTGAAGCCAGAGGCCGTCGCCCCAGTACCAGAAGGGCGAGAAGTCAACTGGGTAGACCTCGCTGAGCACTGGGACAAGGTCATCTGCGGGATGGCAGAGCGGTATGGTATCGACCTGTATGACCCAGCAGTTCTCTCGCGACCGTGGCCTGGGGTGCGCATCATGATCTTCGGGCTCATAAACGCTCCTGGCGCACTCGCCACAGCCCTGAGGAGGACCGAATGAAGGTCGCAGAACTCGAGAGCATCTTCACCGCAGACGTCTCAGACTTCGACAAGAAGGCAGCTGGGGTCGAGACCAAGCAGAAGACGCTCGATGGGCAGCGCGCCATGCTGCAGGTGGACGCTGACAGCAGCAAGGCGCTGGCGTCTCTCGACCGTGTCGAGTCTGCCGCTCGGTCTATCCCAGACGCCACGGTCGACGTGGACGCAGACACGAGCAAGGCAGAGGAAGAGCTCGACGGCTTCAAGGACAAGGCAGAAGGATCTGGTGGTGAGGGCGGGAAGGCGTTCCTCGGAGGATTCCTTGGAGGCCTCGCAGCTACACCAATCGCTGGCGCTGTAGTAGGGCTGGCCTCAGACATCGGAAGTATGTTCGTTGAAGCCTTTCAGGTGGAGGTTCGAGGCGATCGGCTCACCGCACTGACAGGGCTCGACCCGGAAGTTACCGCTCGACTCGGGCGCGCTGCCTCTGAGGCATATGCGAGCAACTTCGGAGATAGCCTCGACGCCAATTTCAACACTGCTCGTATAGCGGTGCAGAGCGGCCTCCTCGACCCATCTGTGACACAGAAGGCTGCTCAGCAGGTCATCCAGTCTTTGAGCGGGGTGGCAGACTTCATGGAGGAGGATGTCAGCAGGGTCGCCCGCTCCACCACGCAGCTTCTGCGCACGGGTTTGGCCAAGACTGCGCAGGACGCCTTCGACATCATTGTCCGTGGAGAGCAGGCTGGGCTCAATGTCAGTGAAGACTGGCTTGACACACTTGACGAGTACAGCACGCAGTTCCGCAAGCTCGGGTTGGACGGGCCTCACGCCGTCGGGCTGATCAGTCAGGGACTCAAGGCCGGTGCGCGAGACACTGACACGGTCGCAGACGCGCTAAAGGAGTTCGCGATCAGGGCTGTCGACGGGTCTAAGACGACCGTACAAGGCTTTGAGATGATCGGTCTGTCCGCGCAGGATACTGCTGCCATGATCTCTGCCGGTGGGGACACCTCCGCAGCCGGGTTGCAGAAGACACTCGATGGGCTGCGTTCAATCGAAGACCCTGTACAGCGGCAGATCGCAGCTGTGGACCTCTTTGGCACCAAAGCCGAAGACCTCGGAGATGCCCTCTTCGCGCTCGACTTCGATACTGCAGCATCTGGGCTTGACAACTTCTCCGGGTCTGCAAGTCGAGCTCTCGCAACGATCGGAGATAACGCTGCAGGGGACATCGAGTCGGCGCAACGGAACATCGAGGTGGCCGCTGATGGGATCAAGGGTGCGCTTGCAGCCGCATTCAACCCGGAGATCGAGGACTTCTCAACGTGGGTGAGTGAGAACAGAGAGCAGGTAATGCAGTTCCTCCTCGACCTCGCTAATGGCGCGCTCGACTTTGCACGAGCGTTCGTTGACGGCACCGCCACCGCAGTAGAGGCCGTTGGTGACTTCGCAAACGACGTCCTACCAGCCCTGCTGGACGCCATCGGGTCTGTCATTGAAGGAATCGACAAGATGCTCCCTGGTGACCAAGGCGCTAAGGAGTGGAAGGAGTGGTCGAAGGGAGCCAAGCAGGCGCTAAGCGACTTCGATGAGTCGACCTCCAACACCGCGGATGTCATCCGCACCAAGCTGATCGAAGAGGGTATCGACCCAGCGCAGGAGAAGCTCAACGACTTTGCCATCCCCCTCGTAGCCCAGGCAGCTCTGCACGACGCTGGGATGTCGATGACTAAGGACATCTCAGAAGTTGGTATCGCTGCAGACGGTAGTTCTACGCAGATCTCAGGCTTCACAGGGGTACTCGACACCCATGTGGCTGTTCAGAGAGACCTCGATGGGCAGCTGCGGTCTGTCAAGGACGCCATGGACCGAAACGCAGAGTCGAGCGTAGCCGCGCAAGAGTCAACAGATGATCTCACCGCGTCACTTGGTGAGGCACGAGCAGAGCTCATCTTGCAGCTCGAGCAGATGGGTTTGACCACAGAGCAGGCCAACCTCTTGGCAGACAGTTATGGGCTCATCCCGACAGACATCGCAACTAAGGTCACGCTCGAGGCGGACACCAAGACTGCGCAGGACCAGATTGACGCGTTCAAGAGCCAGAAGATCAGGCTCACTGCGGAGATCTCCACGTCCGGTCAGCCCGTCTACCAGACCCAGACCGGCCGTCGTCTAGAGGGTCAGGGAGACATCCTGGTTCCGATGGCGCAGGGTGGGTTCTCTGGCGCAGAGATGGTGAAGCCCAACACCTGGAGGATCGTGGGAGATCGGCTGGATGTCCCAGAGGCGTTCATCCCTCTTGATGGGTCGGCTCGCTCTTGGGGCATCCTGCAGGAGACCATCAAGCGGATGCCTGGACAGCAGCTCATGGCTGACGGGGCACTGCTGAGCCAGTCAAGAGCCTCCGGAGGCGGAGACACCTACTACGATGTCGCTGTGACCATTCCAGTGGAAGACATCCGGGGGCTTAGCGACATTGTGGAGTTCTTCCAAAACGTACGTCGCCGTACACGCCAGAAGAATGGGGTCTCCTAACAATGACTGACTTCTACACAGGTTGGATGAACTACGGGTCCTCTGGTAAGTGGCGGCTGATCCTGTCGATTGACGACCCGCCGACAGTCCATGCTGGGATCTCGAGTTACGTTGTAGGAACTCGGCTCTACCTTCAGACAGACGGGTCGCTATCAGACAACGTCAACTCCAATAGGATCTATGGCGACCTTGGGGACTCTGGGGCAGCCTCTGTGAATGTGTCGCATGGGTCCGGTGGAGGAACCACTCTCCTGCGCACTCAGAACGGGACTGTGTACCCCAGCCATTCAGGGGATGCGACGTTCACTGTGTGGGGGGTCATCACTGGGTTCGAGGCGCTGAGTACCCAGACGATATCTGGGCAGATGACGGTGCCGAGGCGTCCTTGGTACCCTCCTATGAACCCTGTGATGGGCCTGCTGTCTAGGATCGCGGACAACGTCCACACCTTCTCATGGACAAACACAGTCGACTCAGACACACCATACGAGTCGATCGACGTCTACCGGTACTCCCGGGAAAACCCCAGCGGAGCTCTCATCTACACGGTGGGCGGCTCTGTTACGAGCTTCACCGATTATTCCACTAACGGGGACTCGTGGTACGCCTACCTCGTGCAGGGGAAGAACAGCGCGGGGGCTGCAAACAGTGGTGTGTCAAATGTGCTTCAAACGACTCCTGGATACCCTGTTGGTATTTCTGCGTACAAGAACGCAGCCAACAACATCGTTGTCGCATGGGAGGACGGATCTTACCTAACTGACATCTCTTGGACCATCGAGGAGAGCCAAAACAGTGGGGCGAGCTGGACAGCACTGACATCTGGGATTGCTAAGGGGACGCGGACGTACACGCATACCTCTCCTTCCACGAGCGTGCTGCACAGGTATCGCGTGAAGGCTGTTAGTGCAACACCTGTTTTGTCTTCGGCGTGGTCAACGATGGCGACGGATGTGCAGCTGGCTGCTCCCCCGGCTGCTCCAACAGGGCTTGGCCCCTCAACGATTAGGGACGCCACAGATCCCTTCACGCTCAGCTGGACGCACAACCCTGTCGATAGCTCTCCACAGTCAGGCTTCCAGCTCAGGCACCGGAACCTCGCTGCTGGCGGGGCCTGGACAACAGTCACGGTTACAAGCTCGGTATCCAGCTGGACTCTTCCTGCGAACAGCTATGCCAACCCCATCACAGTGGAGTGGCAGGTAGCCACCAAGGGGCAGGACCCCAGTTACGGTCCTTGGAGCGCTAGTGCAACGGCTCCGACTAGCACCCGACCGACAGCAGCGATCTCCAGCCCCACAGCAGCATACACCAGCGCCACTGTTGTGGCATCTTGGACCTACTATGACGCAGAGAGCACTCCCCAGATCGCCTGGGAAGCGTCTCTCTACAACGCGGCAGGCACCACACTGGTGGAGCAGAAGACTGGGTCTGGGGCAGACAGCACCACAACGTTCTCGACCAAGGTGGGGGATGGGACCAGCTGGCAGTTCAAGGTTCGGGTACGGGACACCTCCGGGATGTGGTCGAACCTAGCCTCTATTTCCTTCTCCGTCTCCTATGCTCTGCCGACGAAGCCTTCAGTTGCCGCTCCCACCTGGTCTCCCGACACAGCGACGATATCGCTCACCATCACCAACCCAAACCCAGTTGGCGCAGAGGTTGCTCCTCACCACAACGAGGTGTACCGAAGGATCGACGGAGGGGGCTGGGTTCCAGTAGCCGGGAGCGTACCACTTAACACGACTGTGGTGGACTATGCTCCGACGGTAAATGGGTTGAACGAGTACCGCGTAGATGCTGTCTCTGCTCTTGCCAGCCTACGGAGCTCAGATGCGGTGGCCTGCACCACTCCGCAGTCTGGAGATCCTGCTCCTAGCGTGTGGCTGTCGGGAGGAACAGGCTTCTCTGAGGTGTGCAGAGCAGCTGCTAACGTGTCAATCACTGCTGCAGCGGGGCTGGCTAATCGGGTCCTGCGGCAGTATGCAGGACGCCTTCACCCGGTAGAGCATGCAGGGGTCCAGGTCGACAATAGATGGTCGATTAGCACGGACTTCATTCCCGAGGGGAGCGGCGTACCCAGCTCACCAGTGGAGGACTGGCTGGCTTTGGCAGTGCTACCTGGCCCATTTCTTCTCCGACGTCCTGACGGCAGTTATCGGTATGTGTCTGTTAGCGGAATGAGCGCGAGTCGAGCTGTCGGAGGTTCCATAACAGGTATCAACTTCACCGCCACAGAGGTGGACCGTGTCTGAGCTGACCACGCACCGTGTTGAGAGCTGGAGGGTTGACCTTCTCACGAGCAAGGACTCCGTCCTGAAGGCGCTCGACGGGGTCACAGGAGGTCGCGTAGATCAGGATGTCAACTCCGTCATACGTGGCGGAGGAACACTGGAGCTTGACGACATGGGGCAGGGCATCGACTGGCTATCAAACCGGATTCAGGTATGGTGGCAAGTGGGTGCTCAGAGTTGGCCTCTGGGGGTTTTCCTGTTGGCTTCTCCAGTGTCCTCGTATTACGACGGTGGCCGTCACTGGAGCGTTGAGATGCTCGACAAACTCGTCGTTCTTGACCAAGACAAGGTTGATGGGAGCTACTCTGTTGCCGCAGGCTCTGTAGTAACATCGGTGGTTAAGGCTCTGATCGAGAGCGCAGGGGAGAATGCAGGAAGTCTCACCGGCTCAACACTCACAGCGCCTGCTGGGATGGTGTGGGAGGCGGGAACCTCGAAGCTCCGAATCATTAACGATCTTCTGGCGTCTATCAACTACTTCAGCCTTCACTGTGATGGGCACGGCCGCTTCCTGGCAGAGCCCTATGTACGCCCACAAGACCGAGCGACGTCATGGGACTTTTCAGCGGGAGCACAGGCTGTACACAGCGCAGAGTTCACACGGGATGAGGACCTAGCAGCTGTCCCTAACAAGGTGGTCCTCGTATCAGTTGCTAGCGGCTCCGCTCCGGCGCTCATATCGACCACCACGAACACTAACCCAAGCAGCCCATTCTCATACACGAGGAGAGGACGTTGGGTCGTTTATACGGAGACAAACGTTGAGGCAAGTTCTCAGGCAGTCCTCGATGCGCTTGCTTCTCGTAAGTTAGCTGACCTGAGTTCCTCGAGCGCTAGTATCAGCCTCAGCTGTGCGGCGCTCCCTCTTGAGTTAAACAACGCTGTGGGTTTCCACACCGGTGGTGTGTCGTCGCGCGGTGTGGTGCAGAGCACTTCACTCAACCTTGAGGTTGGCGCGCAGATGGAGATACGAGTTCGGGAGGTGGCCCTGTAATGGACCTCGACCTTCTGTTACCTCAAGACACCCCAGGGGAGTCTAGCTCCTGGAGGTGGGGAACTGTGACCCAGCTATCTCCGCTTCGCGTTCGGCTAGATGGAGACTCTTCAGCGTTGTCTGTCACACCCGATCTTCTAACCTCCCGGGTGGCTGGTGGTTCTCGTGTGCTGGTGCAGATAGTCGGTAGGCGCGCGATCGTACACGGGCCTGAAGGGCTGTATGACGCTTGGATCTCGTACACCCCAATCCTCAGAGCCGGTGGAACTGCCCTGGGCTATGGGTCTGCTGGGAGCGCAACAGGCGCTTACAAGATCACCGACGGCTCTGTGTGCCATTGGCGAGCGTCAATCGGGTATTCTGGAACTGGGGTCTCCGCAGGGTCTGGTCAATACGACCTGCTGCTTCCCCCTGTTTCCCCGGCCGGTGGGTTTCCCATCGTTGGGCAGGGATGGTTGTACGGGGCTGCAGGGTTTGCTCTATTCACGATGGATGGCCCAGGCTATGCCCGCATGATCCACACTTCTGGGTCTGTGATGGACCAGAGTAAAGGTCCTACGGCTAGTGGACACGTGCTATCGGCTGCAGGGACCTATCAGATCTGAGGGGTGCTTAGATGATGATACTCACACCAGGTATCTACTCGGCGGAGTACGACGAGGAGACTAAAGAAGTCGCTATCACGATTCCAGCTATGTCCCCTGCGACTGGACTACCAGCTGGGCAGGTTACCGTTAGGCTTCCTGGTGTGTTTGAAGCCCATGAAGAGGAAGAGGCGGATATCGGTGCCTGACTCATCTCCCACCAGGTTTACCAGGCTTGTGGGGAAGTGGCTCTGCCTCGCGTCCTACGCACTCTGCATCGCCGCAGCGTATGGGGATGCCAGATACCCCGGGGTGACGATCGCTCCTGTGGATGATAGCCTTGTGGCTGTGTCAGGGCTCGCTATGGCAGTTCTCGGCTGTATTGGTTTACTCGCAGTGCTCACCCACTGGTGGAGAGTGGAGTGGGTACCGGCGAGCGCGCTTACGTTTCTGCTCCTGTCTCGAGCAGCCCCTATGTGGGCAGATCTTGACAACCACCCGACCAGGCTCGCCGCTGCAGCGTTGATGACTCTGGGGGCTCTGTGCATCGCGAAGCGGGCACTTGACCTCCTCGTCTTCTTCGAGCAGACGAGGCTCGCCGCTCACCTCAAGGACTAACCCCAATGCCGATCGACGAGATCCTCTCTACCGTGCTGAAGGTGGGTGGGCTCCTTGGGGGTCTGGCTGCCGTGATGGGTGTGATTGTATCACGCAGAGCCGGGATCAAGGGAGACGAGCGGGAAGCGCGTAAGATCGAGCAAGACCAGAAGCGCGACACACTAACAGACAGGGATGTACTCATCGACCAGCTGCAGGAAGAGGTGGCTGGGTACCGTGTTGAGGTAGCCGGGTTCCGCGCTGAGATGACCAAGGTTCTGGAACAGCTGCAACTCGAGCGCGAGTACAGTAGTCTGCTACTCGAATGGGGTTACCGAGGTGCCCCTCCACCGCCACCAGCTCGACCAGTCTAGAGAGGAAACCAGCGTGACCAAGATCAGTCAATGGGCGAATGACTTCGTCCTGTCCATGCTCCGCACCGTTGTCCCGATCGCCTGGGGCTGGGTGCTGAGCCAGCTCGTCACGCACCTCCCCTGGTTGGCGAGCGTGCTCGGTGTCTCTCCGGGTGCTCCGCCTCCCGCGTGGCTCGTCCCAACACTCATGGTGGGCTGGTACGCGCTCTGGCGCAAGGTTGAGCCGAAACTCCCGCCATGGCTCACCCGGCTGGTTCTTGGGGCTAACACAACCCCCGCGTACGCCATGGAGGCTTCCCTCTCCGGAACGTCCACACCTCCGCTGGTGTAACCGTTACACAGGACAGCCCCCGTACTCTCCTCAGAGGGAACGGGGGCTGTCTTATGCCCAGCTGCTAACGGGCGGCTCGCATCAGCTGCAAAGCCTTGTCCTTGAACTCAGGGTAGAGCGCTGCGTTCACTGCCCGGTTGGTGTCTCGGTCCTCTCCACGCGTGGGGGAGAAGTGGTCATACCACTCGGTTAGGGCCTGGAGCCCCGCGTAGGCGGTTCCCCTGATACCCTCTTGCGTCTCCGCGTCGGAGAACAGCTCAGCGATCTTGTCGACCTTGTTGGTGGCGCGGGTCTGAGCAGAGGTGCTAGCCCCAGCAGGTGCACCGAATTCCTTGGCGATAATCTTCTCGAACTGGGTCTGCGTCATCGTCTTCTCGACGAGGGCTTCCATCTCTGCCTGGAAGGCGTCCAGGTAGGTGAACGAGAGATCGAGAGCCTCTCGGGCTTCCTGGCGGATGAAGGCTGCAGCGCCACGGGTGTGTCGGAAGCTCGCCTTACCCTTCGCGGACTTCAGGGCAAGGTTGAGGGTGTTCTGGCAGACGACCCGAACAGGAGTCGTGATCACTGTGAAGGGCGTCGACCCGTCGTGGGAGTTGAGGGCAGCCAGGTACATGTCCACTTGGTCGACCCCACCGATGCGCATGCTCCCAGGCAGCTTCATCGTGAGGAACACCTGTCGCCCCCCGGCGATGGACCCAGCTGTCTCGAAGTGAGCCCCAGACTCGTCCACGATGGTGTTGAGGAACTCCGCGTGCTCCTCGTTCTGGATGACTGTGTAAACCGAACCGACGTCACCCCCGAGCCACTCAGCTTTCTTGGTGACCGGGTGGTCCCGCATGATGCCGAACCGGCCGGGCATCGGGATGACTGCCCCCGTCTTGGGGTCAGTGCCGAAGGCCGGAGCCTTGCGGACGTCCCAGCCGCCGAGGAGCCCGTGCTCCATCGCCTGCTCTGCGGTGAAGGAGTCCGGGAGGACGGTCCCCAGCGAGTGCCACGCGTGCTCCCTTGCCAGGACCAGCGAAGCCTTGCCGTCGATCATTTCGAGGTTGTGCGCCATGATTGGTCAGTCCCTTCAGTACCAGAGTCGGATGTTGTCGTCACCATCAGGGAACACGCTGTTGTCTCTCCAGTTTGTCAACGCGATGCGGAGCCCGCTTCGTGCCGACCGTTCGCAAACCCCAGACTGCTTGAGAGCAAAGACTGCTTGAGAGATCGCAGCTCCGCGAGACTCGATCACGAGTATGCAGTGGAGCGTAACTAGGTCATTCCCAGCCACCCCAAGCGGGGCGCCCCATGACTCCCAGCCGTCGCCATCACTCTTGATGGAGTACGCCACTCCGCGGGTGGTAATGAGCAAGGCTGCCACGTCGCTGGGGGGAGTCTTTGAGCCGAAGTGGAGGCAGCTGAAGTTGGCCAGGCCGAGCGTCATAGGTTTCGTAGCCTCCTGGATGACCCGCTTGGCGTCCGCACCAGTCATGCGGGCGGGTGTTCCGTCCTCGTTCTCAGGATAGACGTGGGTGTCCCGGACAGGGACGCCGTCCTCCCAGGTGGTGATGACGAGGTGCCCCAGCTCGCCAGGCTTGGTGGCCTGCCTGTTGGACTCGTCCCGCGCCCAGAGGACTGCCTCTGGGAAGTACGGGCCTGCGTACCGGACTGAACTGGTCCGGTCGCCGACTG
>Ga0302206_1001046_pt1 | contig 10316 bp, 16 predicted proteins | sample II_Fen_E2_1_FD_194581 | JGI IMG/M metagenome (GOLD analysis project Ga0302206, IMG submission 194581) | Peat permafrost microbial communities from Stordalen Mire near Abisko, Sweden - II_Fen_E2_1 | ecosystem: Environmental > Terrestrial > Soil > Wetlands > Permafrost | place: Sweden: Abisko...
AGCTTCTTAAACAAAACCTGACTATTATTTATTAAAATACATTACCCTAACCAATTTGATTATGAGATTTTCATTGTGCTTAGTATTTATTTTCATTTTCACAGCTGCTTTTACCCAGGAGGAAACCACCGGTTCAAAAAGAAAGCTGGTAGCCGGTGCAGTGGTCAGTCTGAATAGTAACGGGATAGCATCAATACCGGCATTTTCTCTTGGGAAACCGGCAATTATGGCTTCAATATCATTGGCGAAGAATCGATTCAGCTATACTCCGACTCTTGCATATGGACTCGACTTAAGACCATGGTTCATCGATAACTGGCTTAATTATAAAATAATACGGAGACCTGTCTTTGAGCTCACCGCAGGATTTAATTTAAGTACATTCGGTAGCAAATATGAGTTACCCGATGGATATATCTGGGAAGCTCAGCGATATTTCGCATATGCAATGACAGGAGTAATTAAACTGTCAGCAAAAAATTCTCTGACGATTGCATACTGGAACGATAATGGACAGGAAAAAGGGACGCTGAGTGGTCATTTTTTTAACCTTGTAGGCGAAAGATCTGACATGAATATTGGCAAAAATGTTCTGATTTCGGCAGCTGTTCAGGTATTCTACATCAATTATGATGGCAACAACGATGGCTTCTTCGTATCCCCTAAGGTTACATCGTCAGTAAGAAACGTTCCATTTTCACTGTTTTTCCAGGCTACACAGGCTATAACCAGTAACATTTCACCTTTCCCTGGATTCAGGTGGAATATCGGGGTAGGTTATACTCTCTAGCTTGGATGATTCATTTAATTTTAATTGGGTATCAGGATTCGAATATAAAGATTCATTGATTTTCTTCGTTTACCCCGGCCCCAAGGGGAGCGAAGAAAAACCACTCTTCATTTTCTGAAGAGTGGTTAGTTATTATAAAGTCTAAGCTAAATAACTATGCCTTATCAGCGCTGCCAAGAACATTTACAACCTTATGTTTATAAAGCTCTTTCAGCTTATCGCGTGCAGGGCCCAGGTAATTACGAGGATCAAATTCACCCGGTTTTTCAACAAAAACCTTTCGGATTGCAGCTGTCATAGCAAGACGTCCATCACTGTCGATGTTTATCTTACAAACTGCTGATTTTGCAGCTCTGCGCAACTGATCTTCAGAAACTCCGGCTGTATTTTCCATTTTCCCTCCATATTTGTTAATCTCAGCTACGATATCCTGAGGGACTGATGAAGCTCCATGAAGGACAATAGGGAAACCAGGAATACGTCTTTCACACTCTTCGAGAATGTCAAAACGTAAAGGGGGAGGAAGTTCGCCGGGTTTAACTTTGAATTTGAACGCGCCATGTGATGTTCCAATAGAAATAGCCAGAGAATCAACTCCTGTCTTTTTCACAAAATCTTCAACCTCCTCAGGTCTTGTATAAGATGTATGGTCAGATGATACTTCATCCTCAATCCCGGCCAAAACTCCAAGTTCACCTTCAACTGTAACATCAAACTGATGGGCATAATCAACTACCTGTTTTGTTAACCTGACATTTTCTTCATACGAGAAGTGCGATCCGTCAATCATTACCGATGAAAAACCACTTTCAATGCATGACTTGCAGGTTTCAAATGAATCGCCATGATCAAGATGCAGAACGATTGGAATTGCATAACCAAGTTCTTTTGCATATTCAACAGCTCCCTTGGCAAGATACTGTAACAGGGTTTGATTGGCATATTTACGGGCACCTTTTGATACCTGAAGGATCACCGGAGATTTCGTTTCTACACAGGCACTTACAATGGCCTGCATTTGCTCAAGATTGTTGAAATTGAAAGCAGGAATCGCATATCCTCCTTTAATTGCATTGCTGAACAATTCTTTCGAATTCACTAACCCTAATTCTTTATAATGTACCATAATTCATTGTTATTAAATAAGGCACAAAAATTAGCTATTTTAGTCTAACGGCCAAGAAAATTAACAAATATTTCATAAAATAGAGTCCAGGACATTCTTAATTAAAGTCAAAAATACTTCAAAAAAAAAGCCCATCATTCCTGCGGGCTTTAAAAGAAGCATTTCATGTATTTTACATTTTTGCCTTGGTAGCATCAAGCAATTCCCAAATTTCTGATTTTACGATTGAACGAATCTGCTCTGTCTTGGTGACCTGATCAACCATATTATAAATCTCACCTGGTTTTTTAGAAGTCATAATCTTCTGAATTGCATCATCATAATTAATACTATTTATGTCAGAAAACTTTGAGTAGCCATCTACAGCAACTGCCTGAACAGAATTGTCTTCATTCGGCCACTTTGTCCATATACCCCATGAACCTTTTTGACCTGCTTTTTTTGCCTCCTCATGCATAGGCAGATAACCTGTTTTTTCCATGTTAATATATTTCTCCACATTATCGGTGTGAATTGAATTAATAACCAGATACTTATCCGGACCGTCCGACGGGATCCCTACCTGAAATTGATAACTCTGAGAATAGATAAGATCTCTTGAAGCACCTGTCTTTTTCAGAAATTCAGCTGAATTTGCGCCGAAAGCTTTTTTGAAATCGACATCAGTAAATGCTGATTCTGTTTGCGCAAAATTTGCGAAAATTGTAATTGTTGCATAATTATAGGGAGAACTTGTACCAGATCCCCTGACAGCATAAAGCTGCCAGCCAAGAATAGCTCCGGATTCAACCCAGCTCTGATGAAGCGTTTTCCATTGTTTTTCAACAGCCAGGTAGGCATCCTGGTTGTTACTCTGAACTTTCATAAAATCAACAACAGCAACTGTTTGCGCCTCAATGACACAGCAAGCTAATACCAGTAAACTGGTTAAGAAAAAATTTTTCATAAGTTGTCTTATTAGTTATTAATTATCCTTAAACACAATGACTGTTTAGAAACATTCTAAATAGTTATGTTTAAACAAAAGAGATCAAAAATAGTTCGGTAGAAATTTGAAGCAGATTTAAAACAGTTTAAAATTTTAAAAAAATCCCCTGGCAAATATTACCAGGGGATTTATACAGATAATTATTTAATTTACAGCTAATATGAAAATAACTTATTCATCCTACCCTCATATTTTAAACGGTCAATCAAAATACTATCACTTTGAATCTGGTTCAGGTTTAGTACTTGCCCCAATGTCAGCAGCAATTTTCCAGGTACCATTTACTTTACGGTAAACGGTAACATATTTGCCCTGGTCAGATTTGGTTCCGTTTTTGCCTAATGCTTTCACATCATATTTACCATATTCGACGGCAAGATCTCCTGAAGCTGCAAGCTCGACGCGTTCTGTGCTCCAGTTAACTTCCTCCTTTGGATTTTTCTCCTGCGACCTGGCAAATTCTTTCGCTATCGCAGCTGGTCCAACCGAAGGCTCCTTATTCGAGCTGTATTCGATACCGTCATCGGCAAAAAGAGCAGCACATGCAGCGACATCATGTTTTCTCGTTAAATCCAGCCATTTCATTGATAATGAGCGAATAGCTTGTTCATCGGATTTGGAATCTATAGGTTTTTGCTGTGCAAAAGTTGTCAGGCTCAAAAATATCAGCCCTGATAAGATAATTTTTTTCATAAGTATTAAATTAAATTTTTAGATCAAATAAGAAACTTTTTGTGTCATATTTTGACGTGAAATACAAAACAACAGCTGATCGGGAATGTTCAAAAATGATTCAGCTCTTAAGTGATATTGATCATCTGACCAACGGTACAATCATTTCTGTTAGTGAGGCAGTGCGAATATCAGGTATTTAATAAGAGCTTAGAAAATTAATTATGTGTACCTTAATTGTATATGAATAGTTAACAGTTATTTAAATCAGCAGAAAGTCCTTAAATAATTCTAAGCAGATTTATTATTAATTTTAAACCTGAAATATTTTTGCCTGAAATAAAAACAGAATATTTATGAAAAATATATTTGCTCCGCATTATTATGATATATCAAAAATAATGCATTCAAATCAATTAGAAGGTCTGGAACTTGCTGATTTTACCCGCAGGTTTTTTGCCTTCTTTATTGATTTATTTGTACTTATTGTAACCTTATATACAATAGGGACAATACTTGACTATTTTGGACTAATCAATTTTAGTCTTAAAATTGGAATCAGTAACGAGAAAGTCATTAATAGTATACCTGTTATAGATAACAATGCACATATTGATGTACCCGAATATTTGAAAATAATATTTAAATTATTAATCCCTGTTTTATATTTTGGACTAATTACATGTTTTACAAATGGTTATACACTCGGCAAACGAATTTTCAGGATCAGAATTGTTTCAACGAATCATAGGCATCTGACTCTTTGGCATTCAATAGAAAGATCATTAGGCTATTATGCTTCCTCATTAGAATTTGGATTTGGATTTTTGCAATATTTTATTGACTATAACAGACGAACAGTTCATGACAGGATAGCAGAAACCATTGTTATTAAAGTTAAAAAAAACAGGAAAACGAACAAAACTACCTGCAAAGAAGAAAGAGAAATACAATCTATTTGATATTTTGTAATTAACTATTATTATCGGTATTTTTATTAACTAAATATTAGATAGAATATGGAAAACGAATGCGAATTATTAAGCAAATGTGGGTTCTTCAAGAAATTTCAATCTTCCAAAGACCTTGCTTGCAAAGGGTTTATTTTACAGTATTGTAAAGGGCCTAAACAAAGTGAATGTAAAAGGATGGAGTATCGAAAACAGCATGGCGTTCCCCCTGTAGATGAGATGATGCCAACAGGACAAATTATAGCTTCAATTTAGTTTTTTCTATTGAATGTTGAAACAATTGCTGCAAAAGTCTGTTCGCACTTCCTACATTTGGCCGATCTGATAATAATTAACATACTTGACTAAATAACAAGCATATAACTCCGGTTTATGCTGGCAAATATGATCCGGTAAGATGTGGTCAATGCCAGTGACTTTTCCAATTTTATGACATATTCTTAAATAAAAAACCCTATCATGCTGATCTACTGCACTGATAGGGTTTGAAATTGAGGTCGGTGGCGGATTATTGGCATGATCCGGTCTGGGGGGACCCTTCAATAAAATCCCTGCTGCCTCCGGCAGGTTGGTCTTTTTTGTTTTCATCCTTCAGTCCGGAAAAAGTTTGCCTGCGAAAGCTAAGAACCTAAATTGTTTTCCGGCTTCGGATGAAAACAAAAAATCCCCGGCACTTCGTGCCCAGGGATTTTATTGAGGTCGGTGGCGGATTCGAACCGCCGTAAACGGTTTTGCAGACCGCTACCTAGCCACTCGGTTAACCGACCATGAACATCGAAACAATAATTAATGACGTTTCATAAGTTTCGCGTGCAAAAATAATAAATTTTGCGTTATTTGATGTCATTCCTGCTATTGAGACGTGTTTTTTCTAAATCCATTCCCAAAAACAAATATGAAATAGAGTCTATCTCATTTATTATCTGCAATCTGTATCGTACAGCTTCTTAAAGCTTCACTTATTAAAAAAATAACTGAAGCCATATTATCTGGTTCATCATTCTCTATTCTTACTATTAAAATACAGATATTTAATAACTTTAAATCTCTCTCACAATCAAACGTAATCATCCATAAAAAGAATTAATTTAGTCCGAAACCTGATAAATATATTATCTTTGTTTTGCAGAAGGATATTTATAATAAATCTAAATTGAAGCTTTTTATCAAAAATATGGTCTCCATCCGTTGCAAAATGGTGGTTAAATCCGAGCTTGAAAAACTTGGATTGCACCCTACATCGGTTGAACTTGGAGAAGTTGAAATAAAAGACAAAGTTTCAAAAGAACAGCTTGACCAACTGAGCATTGCTCTGCAATTGACGGGTCTGGAACTGATGGATGATAATAAAAAAATACTGGTTGAGAAGATTAAAACCATTATTATTGAACTTATTCATTACAGTGATGAACAAATCAAAATCAACCTCTCCGATCATCTCAGCGAAAAACTTAACCATAATTACACATACCTCTCAAATCTTTTTTCCGAAGTCAAAGGGACTACCATTGAACAGTTCTACCTGGCAAATAAAATTGAAAAGGTAAAAGAGCTCCTGGTATATGATGAACTCAATCTTACCGAAATTGCCTGGAAACTGCATTATAGCAGCGTATCCCATCTGTCAAACCAGTTCAAAAAAATGACCGGCCTTACCCCTTCCCACTTTAAAAATCTCAAACATAAGAGACGTATCGCTTTAGGGAACCTTTAAACAGTTTTGCTCTTTTAAAAGGTTTAATTACTCTGTTTTAAAAGTGATATATTTTCATATTCCCTGTATTCACGGATATGTGAATGATATAACTTATTTTCAAAGTTATGTAATGCTTTTCATGATTAATGAGCTCAACTTTGCATAGTGAAAATTCATTCACAATTTAAAACTTATAAAATGAACACAACCGAGGTAAAAGGAAACTGGAATGAGCAAAAAGGCAAACTAAAACAAAAATTTGCGGTTTTAACTGACAATGACCTGATGTTTGAAGAAGGGAAAAAAGATGAAATGTTCGGAAAACTTCAGAAAAAGCTGGGTAAAACGAAAGAGGAATTGCACAAGATTATTGCCGGGCTTTAAACAGTATTAAAAATAATAACTGTAAGCAGATTCGATTTACGGCTTCTTCCCAATTTAAATATTAATGATATGAAAACAGGAAAAAATAGCTATCAGGACAAAAGATTCTTATCAGGAATCTTTATCATAATGAGTATTTTTCTACTTACCTCCTGCTCGAAAAATTTCAGTTTTTTATCTTCATCCGTTGTTCCGGCGGCGCGGGGTGATGTAAAAATTAAAACAGATAATAACAAGAATTATGTTGTTGAAATTTCTCTTACAGACTTAGCCGAACCATCAAGACTGCAGCCTCCAAAACTTACCTATATAGTCTGGATGGTTACAAATCGTGATATAACAAAAAATATCGGGCAGCTAAAAAGTGCCAGAGGTATCTTGTCGAAACAACTTAAGGGATCTTTTAAGACAGTAACGGCCGACAAACCTGTAAAAATATATATTACCGCTGAAGATGATGCAGGTATTGAATATCCTGGTACTCAGATTGTTTTATCAACTGATAAGTTCAACTTATAAATTACTCTCCTAAGAAAGGGAGCAAAAGCAAAATTGAAACATTCTTCTCAAAAGAAGAAGTATTGAATACACAGAAGAAGGGTTCATGTTCCTTTATAAATATAAACATGTGAATAATGTAACTAAATCCTGAAATTATGTAAGGATTGCGGTTCATGAGTGAGCTAACTTTGCCACTATTATAGATTACCTGTCTTTTATAAAACTGTCAATAGTTGCCTGATTTATTTCAGACAGAAGAAAAATAAACTCACATTGTTATGAAAAATCTTTTTTATATACTCGCTCTCATCCTGATCCTTGCCTGGTCAATAGCATTTATAGGTTATGGCTTAGGAGGTTCTGTTCATTTCCTACTGATTGTTGCAATTATGTCGGTAGCCATGGAGGTTTTTCTTGAGAAAAGATCTGTACACAAATATCAGGGGTAACTCTTAAAAAATTACTCAGAATTATAAAAGAAATTAATCTTATAGAACTTCAATTTTAAATAATCATCTAAAATAAAAATCATGAACTCAGGAAAAGTATTACTTGGTTTATTGGCCGGTATCGCAGCCGGGGCAGCGTTAGGGATATTATTTGCCCCTGACAAAGGTCAGAATACCCGCAAAAAAATCTCTAAAAAGGGAGAGGATTTTACGGAAGGATTAAAAGAAAAATTCGATGAATTTCTTGAAAGTATCTCAGGCAAAATTGATGAAGTAAAAGAGGAAGTCTCCGATATTTCTGAAAAAGCCAAAGCTAAAGTCAAAGAGGCAAAATTATAGGCAAAACTGTACCCGATTTGATGATTACCTGATGGTTTTAACATTAAACCGAAGTAAAAATATTTATTATGGAAATAGCTACACTAAAAACCCGTGCTCCGCATACAAGAAATTACAGATCATCTGAATGTAAATTTCTGGGATTTGATTTGCCCTCTCTTATTGAAAAGATGAAACAGAGTTATAGCTGGGAGAGCGGCGAGCTGAATGCATTGGTTCTATTAAAAAGTCCTGAGAAAAAGATCATCCTTACGGCAATGCATGAAGATACCGAAGTGTCCTCCTTTCAGTCTAATGGTTCAATCACCTTTCAGATAATTGAGGGAAGGCTACTGTTTCATGTCAGAAAGGATACTATTACCCTTAATAAAGGCCAGGTGATGACTCTTGATGAAAAGATCAAATACCGTCTCTCTACCCAGATGGAAACTGTATTCCTTTTAACAATCTCAGATGACCTTACCAATACCATACATAATTGATAATGCTTCTGTTGGAATAACCTTTTCAAGACTCAGGATATGGAAGACAATACCAATCTGATTGAATCATTACTGCAAAGTGCGTCTGAGTACGGAAAAACAAGTTACGAGCTGGTAAAACTTAAAACTCTTGACAAGACAAGTGATATCGTATCTTCTGCAGTACCAAATTCGCTTGTAATCATACTCATTACAACATTTCTGCTGTTTTTAAACCTTGGAATAGCCTTATGGTTAGGGGAACTTCTTGGTAAAATTTTCTTTGGCTTTTTTGTGGTAGCCGCATTTTATATTCTTACGGGATTAGTCGTTCATTTCTTTATGCATAAAAAGATTAAGCAGCTCGTAGGTAATTATTTTATTAAATGCTTGCTTAAATAAGATCCTATGCAAAAAATATCTACAACAATTGAACTTAAGTATGCAATTGAGTCATTGGAGGCCGACCGTATTATTAAAGGTGAGCAGTTAAAGGACCAAATCTATCTATTATATGAAAGTGCTAAACCGGTCAATATTCTGAAGAGAACTCTGAAGGATCTCACCTCATCACAATATCTTATTGATAATATTCCCGGTGCAATTCTGGGCATACTCTCGGGTTATCTCTCAAAAAAAGCTATTACTGTCGGATCCGCAGGTATATTAAGGAAGCTTCTTGGTTCTGTCCTGCAGTTTGGAGTAACAAACGCGGTAGCAAAAAATTCAGGGATCATAAAATTAGCAGGAATGTCAATATTTGAACATTTTCTCAATAAAAAAGTGTTGAAGTCGAAGAGCGATGCCAGGTGAAGACATGAAAATTCCATTTTATGCCAAGGTGACTATTTTTTTGGTAGGCTTAATAGCCTTATTGGCTATAATGTACATCGCTAAAAGCATTATTATTCCCATTGTCTTCGCAATAATTATTGCAATAGTCCTGCATCCGCTAGTAAATTTTCTGGTGCGGCTAAAAATAAACAGGATCCTGGCTATTGTAATCACAATGTTCCTTACTTTTTTAATAATTGCCTCGTTTGGTATTGTTTTAATTAATCAGGCAAGCAGGTTCGGTGAATCCTGGCCATTACTGGTTGAGAAATTTACATCTCTTCTTAATCAGAATATTGCTGACGCTGCAGAATATTTCAATAAGGATCCTCAGAAAATACATGACTGGATTACAAAAACACAGGGTGAATTAATTAATTCCAGTGCAGCTGCAATCGGGCAAACACTTGTTATACTCGGCAATGGATTGGTAATATTATTATTAATACCATTTTATGTTTTTATGATATTATTTTATCAGCCCATCATAGTTGAATTTATTATCAGGATTTCCGGGTCAAACTACGAGAGTCATGTCAGAGTAATAGTTTCCCAGATTAAAACCGTAATTCAACGCTATCTGATTGGACTTATTATCGAAGCTGGAATTATGGCAGTATTGAATACTACAGCTCTTCTGATACTGGGTATTGAATATGCTGTTATTCTCGGAATTATGGCTGCTGTACTTAATGTTATTCCATATGTAGGTGGAATTATTGCAGTTGCTTTGCCAATGATGGTCGCACTTGTTACCAAATCATCCCCATGGTATGCCATTTATATTATGATAGCCTACTATATCATCCAGCTGATAGACAACAATTATATCGTCCCATATATTGTTGCCTCAAAAGTAAAAATCAATGCACTATTCTCTGTAATAATAGTCCTGGTGGGGAATGCCTTATGGGGAGTCCCGGGGATGTTTCTTTCAATGCCGCTACTCGCTATTATAAAGCTCATTTGCGATCATATTGATCCTTTGAAACCTTATGGATTTCTGTTAGGAGACACTATGCCTTCATTAATAAAGATTAAAACAATTTTTAAGAAAAAATAAGATGGAAAGAACAAGGTTACATGAGTCTCAATATGCCAGCAG
>Ga0302206_1001047_pt1 | contig 10315 bp, 6 predicted proteins | sample II_Fen_E2_1_FD_194581 | JGI IMG/M metagenome (GOLD analysis project Ga0302206, IMG submission 194581) | Peat permafrost microbial communities from Stordalen Mire near Abisko, Sweden - II_Fen_E2_1 | ecosystem: Environmental > Terrestrial > Soil > Wetlands > Permafrost | place: Sweden: Abisko...
TAAATGTTATTCTAATTCGATTCATAATTTACAAAATTAGAAAAAAAAATGATAAAACAGATATATTTTTTTGTATTAAATTTTAATAAAATGAAATTAATTGGTTTTTGTTAATTTAATATAAACAGATCAATATTTAAATAGATATTCTAAAATTAGAGAATATAGATTCGAATGATAATTTTAGTTTTTACCTGTAATAAATATGACATAAATAATGGCTGAAATAATGGCTGAAATAGTATGTCGCAACTTGTGCCGAAATTATTCAATACTAACAAAAAGCTTTCTTTCAAATTCTGGAAACTGTTACATCATAGAAAAATAGGTTTTTTTTAATCAGACTATGAATGCCATTTATTATCTCAACGTTTTTGTAATTGCGATGCGAATTTGCAGGCTAATCTAAATCCCGCAAGTTTAACAATTCCGGTTGTTGGAAAATCCAGTTCCACTTCGCTTGCTATTTTATTCCTGTTTTACAACCGTTTTAAGGTAAAACTTACATAAAACATATCTAAAACATAGTAAAATCTTAGATGTTCATATCTATATAGATATGTTTAAGAATATATTATCTGAGTATTATGAATGATTTACGGAAATATAGTTACAAAACCGGAGTAAAAGGGGTATAAATGGGTAGTAAAATGGGTAGTGAAAATAGGATTTGTGGGCAGACCAAATATACAATATTAAATTATTCGAATTACTTAAACAAAAAAAAAAATTGCAAAGTACAATTCTTTTTATATCAGGTATTCTTTTTACGACTGGAGTCGGAACTACTATCTCAAGAACCGGTTTACGCAAATGTAAGATTATTATTTGCTTTAAACAGACAGACATAAAAAAAAATAAAACTATCTATTTTTCATAAAAATTGAGTGGTCAGTTAAGTTTCATATTCAGATATGAACTTCGCACCATTATCCAATAAGGTTTTCTTATTGGACAGTCGGCCAGAGGGTATGTAATTAATTCTGTCTGGAGTACTTTAATTTTAATTACAGGGCAATCTCAATATTTTATATCACCTTTAAAGAAAAGACTATTTCCCAACAGATTCGATGTAAAGGAATCAATATGCTTTCGGGAATAACAACATATAGCTCGCAATTAATATAATAATATGAAGAGTATGATCAATCGCCACAGTAGTTATATATTTTGATTCATCAGTCTCAATATATTTCAGTTTGTATTTCCCGGTTATAGAATCTATCAGTAAATGAAGGCTTCCATTTAGTAAGCTAAATGCAATACCTTGTAAAATAGTCAATCCCAGAATCAACGGACTTAAAATCAAGAAAACTCCGGTATAGATTCCAACATGTTCCAACAGGTAAGGCATTTTCAAAGCCTTACGTTTACTGAGTTTATTGCCTTGCAGAAAGAAATCTCCAAAAATATGCATCAATATAAGGACAATGATCCTGCTCATTATAGGTAAAATTAGTGTCCGACAAATTTAAATAAAACTTTGAAAACAGCTACTAAATATTTCTTAATAATGAGATTCAGCATCATTTTTAAGAAAAATAAATCCTTCCCTTGATCGGGAAGGATTTTTTTTGTTTATTTCAACAGTATTTTCCTGGTAAACACATTAAATTCAGTTACAATTCGCACATAATAATACGCAACCGGATAATTATTCAAATTGAATTCCTTCAATCCTGTCACATTATTTTCCATCATGACTATCGTTCCCAGAGTGTTATAAATATAGATCTGTTTTGCATGTTGGGAACAATCAACATATATATTTTTATCTCTTGAGTAAACAGATAACGATATCTTATTTTGATCAACAGAGGTACCAATACTAACGGACATCGTTATCTGATTAGAGGTTGCAGGACTCCCTGTAATACAAGGGGCATCGGAAGTCATAATCGTCGAGATAACATCACCATCTGATGGAGTGTATGTAAATGTATTTAAGTTTGTACCTACCTGAGTTGAACCGTTATACCACTGATATACAGGCGATGTACCACCACCTATCGGAGTTGCGGTAAAAGTGACCGGGATACCTGTATTAACAGGGTTAGCACTTACTGAAATAGAAATGCTTGCTGCAATGACAGGATTAACAATCAGACTTACAGGATTTGATGTTACAGGACTTCCCGAAGCACAAAGCGAATTTGACGTCATTGTTACCGAAATCGCATCTCCATCTGCCGGTATATATGAGTAGGTCGGCGAATTGGTTCCAACAGGGGTAGATCCTTTATACCACTGATATGCTGGAGATGATCCTCCACCAACGGGAGTTGCAGTGAAAACGACAGTTGTCCCATCACAAACATTATTGGCATCAGACAAGATTGAAACACCGGCCGGAACTAATGCATTCACGTTCATGGTCACCACATTCGATGTAACCGGCGAACCTGTCAGACAAGGTGTTGCATTAGAAGTCATCACTACCGAAATCAGATCACCGTTTGCTGGAGTATAGAAATAAGTTGGCGAATTTGTTCCAACAGTTGTTGTTCCGTTATACCACTGATAAGACGGTGCTGTTCCGCCATTGGTTGGTGTTGCAGTCAGAGTCACGGCTGTTCCGGCACATACATTGTTCTGATCGGAGACGATAGAAACTCCGGCTACCAGTGACGGAGTCTCTGTTATGACTGCATTAGCGGTCATGTCCTGTGTCCCTCCAAAATTTGAACCTCTCACCGTATAGGTTCCGGCAAACTGGTCTCCAAATGAAATTGTAAAACCGGTGCCGGCAACAGTTGGTGTAAGAGCAGTTGCTCCATTATAGAGCGTATAGATTACTCCGGCTTCAGAATTTGAGAGCCCAACAGGAATTCCAGCAGTTCCCTGGCAATACGAACCGGAGCCTGAGACTGCAAAAGGTGTTGGAGGTACATTTAATACCACATTGGCTGCAGTACTATAACAATTCGTCGCATCACACGCAAGTTGGGTGTTTGTTCCGGTAATATACTGCGCTACTTTTGTAGGGTATGGAACAGTCGTAAAATTAAAAGTCAGATTTGCCCGAGTGCTCGCAGTAAAAGCATTTGTATTTGTGATTCGTACCCTGCAAACTTTTGTTCCTGAACCAATTGTACTTAATATTGTACCTGTACCTGCGCCTGGCCCCGATTTTGGTGTTACTTTTATTGCATTTGTTACCTGATCAAAAAGGATACTCAATGGAGGATTTACCAATTGAGAGGAACCGGGTACCATTGTTACAGTAATTACTCCACCATTGTAAATTGCATTATTAACAAGTATACCTGCCTGCACTGTTGCTAACTCAAATGAATTTAAGGTGTTGACATTTAATAAACTGATATCAAACTCCAAAATGCGATCGGATACCTGAACATCGTTATTAATAGTCAAATTAAAATCACTTGCTGCCAAAGGTGCATACTGCCTGTTAGCTGCATTTACCAGGGAAACAGAAACCATGATAAGGAGTAAAAGTATACAACCTGATTTTTTAGAATAAATCTTTTTCATATTTATCTTTTTATAAATAGTTTATTTTAAACTCTACAATAAAATATCACTCTATATTAGTTACAAAAGTCATTACGGTATTTTTAGACCAACAGCTAAACCTGCACTATTTTCAATTATCGTCATATCAGATGAATCAATCAATCCATCCCCATTGACATCTTCAGTTAGAAAGCCTGTTTTAGCTAATGCAGCACTATTTTCAACAGGAGTCATATCGCCTGAATCAATAATTCCATCCTGATTTACATCTCCGCTGTAAATGGCATAGCTTAAATCTGTCATTTGAACCAGGTTTCCTCCGAACACATTAGCCGGCAAACCAAAGGATTGGTTAATAAGTCCGGCTATAAATGAAACAGGGGAAGCTGTAGTGGTTTCCAGACTATTCCTGTGTTTAGTGGTTATATAATAAGAACCATTATACGTACCCGGGACTATCACAGTAGCTGTTCCCGTGGTGCTTAAAGGAACGTCTGTTGCTAAGTAAATAATCGTTGCATAGGTAGTTGCATCATGTAATTCAACAGTGATATGATCGGCAACACCTTCCGGCCAATGATTTCCTGCCCCATCTTGCGCTTGTCTCATTATTCCACCACCGTTATACAATCCTTCCAGAATTATTGAACTTAGATTCAGCGTTTTATCTGGGGATACACCACCGGTAAATGTTCCAAAAGAAGTCAATCCGGTTGCGCTCAATTGATGGGAAACGGTGTTGGTACTATTGAAAGTGGATATCGGAAGTGGAATCATCCTTAATGTGCTGATATTACTCTCTATCCCGGTCACATCTGAAGCAAGGTATTGGAGTACAAAATCTGAATTAAAACTACTGATACCTGTCTGAGAGATATTCCAGTAACGGTTCACATAAGATCCTGTAATTGCCGGGTCATTGTACATGGTATTCACAACATTTATGCCGGTCGAAGCCCCCGGGGCAAAAACTCCCGAGTTAATGCTCAATGATACCGGCAAATAACTGGCGGTCAACCCATTTTCGCCAACAGGGAAAGTAAATGTTCCGGGAGCTGTCCAAAGTTTACTAACCTGCCCGCTTGTCGAAGCAATGATCATATTTGTTGTGGAAGGGGTTCCCATTACCAGACTGGACGATCCGAATATAAAATTAGTATTGCCAACATCCACCAACCCGGAGGATAAAATCAGATTGCCATTCACCCGGGCACTGTTGGAAAAGACAATTCCACCCGGATTATTGATGGTCAGGTCCGGAAACATAAAAGGTATACTAGTGGAGCCTCCTAAAGTCTGTGCGGTGGTTCCATTAAGAATCACGGCACTTCCGGGAGCTGCCGTTGCAAGGACATCAGAGCCAGTAGCGTTATTTATAACATTACCTGTTAAAGAGAGCGTCCCCGACAAATCAATTGAGCCATTAGCCTCATTTTGCAAATTACCGGCCGATCCTCCGATTGTCAGGTATGACCCTATACCAACTGCGATTTTCGCACCGTTGTTATAAACCCCCTGAGAATAAATGCCTGAACAATACAGGAATATAGTGGAAATGATTATATATTTTTTCATTGTGCTAATTTATTAATGGTTTTGAAGCAATTTGATTCTTATAAATTATTACTTTCAATCCCATATTAGAAAGAACGAATTGGCCAGACAATGTTTTGTGCCGATTTTAAACCGGTATTTAACCATGTAGTGCCATCGAAATTCCACACATCCGTCTCACTTATTTCTGAAGAACTCCAGAAAGGAGCTGTTGACTGTGCACTAATAAGATTTCCACTAAGTCCGCCTGTTGTGTCTGCATTTTGATTCGTCCACAACAGATCCATTTCATCTTTAGAAGGTAGATACCAGTCAATACCATTGTATTTACAAATCTGTGCAGCAAAAGCAAGCATTGGTGAAGCACTTATACAGGCATTTGTTGTGATGTCATTTATAATTGAAGTTGTATTCGCCACACCTGTACCAATTGCAGTTCCGGTTGCGCCTGTAACGGTTGACGAACAACCCCAGTCTGAAACTCCATATCCCCACATATCAGCTAACAATCCATGAGCACCGGTTCCATCTACCGAGAAAACATATCCCCACATCAATCCTCCACTAACAGTCTGACCAAGAGTTGCAGCTGTTGCCACAAACGATTCGTCAGCACCGTACGAAGTTCCGTTTGCATTTGTCGCGTAAGCCCTGAAGTGATAGGTAGTACCAATAGTAAGATTGTTCATATTACTAAAATACGTAAAAGGAGGAGCAGACATTAAATATTGAGATTCATTTGTAAACCCCAGGTTTGAAACAATTGTCGGGTCGGCCGCAGTGCTCCAGCAAGTTCCTACCGCTGAAAGAGCAGAACCATTATCACTTGTCAAAGTTCCTCCGCCTTCAGTTAAGGATCCAATTAAGTTGGTGACTGGATTTGTCACTATAATTGGCGTGGAAGCAGCTAAAGTTGTGAAACTTAATTCGGCTCCATAACTTGTTCCATTGGCATTTGTCGCATAAGCTCTGACATAATAGGTTGTTGTTGGTAAAAGTCCAAAGAGATCACTTGCAAAAGCTCCCAGACTGGCCCCGACATATGTAGAAGTAGGAAGTGCAATTGTTGGTCCTGTAGAAGTACTCCAGCAAATACCTACAGCGGTTATTGGTGAACCACCATCACCTGTGACATCCGCACCACTGGTAGCAGTTGAAGCATAAATATTACTTAATGCTGTTGTCGAGACGGTAGGTAATCCTGCACTGGGCTGTGTAAAGTTCACCTCGTTGCCGTAAGTCGTCCCGACACTATTGGTTGCGTAAGCCCTTACATAATAGGTTGTACCCACTGTCAGCCCTGTCAGAGAGCTTACAAATGTTCCGATTCCGGTACCATCTGAAGTTTTAGTTGAAAGTGCTGTAGTCGGACTTGCTGACGTATCCCAGCAGACTCCACGTACTGTAACAGCTGCTCCGCCATCGCTCGTCACATTTCCGCCACCGGTTGCCACTGCACCGCCTGCTCCGGTAACAGGATCGGTCGAAAGAACAGGTGCAGTTGCCGCAAGGGTTGTAAAATTAACTTCTGCTCCGTAAGAAGTACCGCTAATATTAGTGGCATAAGCCCTGACATAATATTTTGTTCCTGAATTTAATGATGCTATTGAGCTTGCAAATATTCCCGTTCCTGTTCCATCGACAGTCTTGGCTGGAAGATCAACAGTTGGTCCGGCAGAAGTACTCCAACAGACTCCATAAGCAGTTACTGTTGCACCACCGTCACTGGTAACATTTCCTCCACTTGTTGCAGAACCTCCTCCAATATTTGATATTGCAGTTGTAGTAACTGAAGGCAAGGCAGGCGCCGCAACGACACGCATTGCTCTGATTGCATGGGTAAAGGAGTCACCAATTCGCTGTGATCCGCTTGAATAAGCTTGTGATCCGGTATAGAAATAACTATTTGCATAGGTATAATTTGTTCCATATTCGCTGGAAGTGAAATAACTCGTGTATCCACCAGAGAAAGCAAACAGAGTATAATTTGTTGCTACCAGTTGAAACTCGCTGCTTGATGGGAGGAACCAGTCGTTAAAACCGCCACCTGTATATGCTCTCGCGATTCCGGCTGCAGTAGTAGCTCCACAAGATGCAATAATCAGATCGGTATTCGTTTTTCCGGTACCCAGTGCAGTACCAACAGCAACGTGTACATTATTACAACCCCAGGTAAATGTTGTAGCAGGCGAAACAGGTAAAATATCAGGACTCACGATATATCCGCTACCATCCGGTGCAACATATGCACACCAGCCGTAGCCCACATTTTGACCTACTGTATAAGCGGCCTGCACCCAGGTTGTAAACTGAACGTCCGGTCCGTATGAAGTTCCGATAATATTCGTTGCATATGGTCTTACATGGTAGGATGTATTTCCCGTTAAGCCGGTTATATTACTTGTAAACGTGGCCGGACCTGAACCATTAGACGTAAAATTACCGCTTCCTAATACAGGATTCAGGCTGAGCCCCCAACAGACTCCTTTGACTGTTATTGACGAACCACCGTCTGACGAAATTGTTCCTCCTGTATTAGCTGTATTTGCCGAGAGTCCGGTAATAGCGGTTGTTGCAGTAATTATTGGTGCTGTCGGACTTCCTGTCGTAAAACTTAATTCGTTTCCATATATCGTTGTCCAGGGACCGGTACCTGATGGATAAACATCCAGATAAGAACGGATAAAGTATGTTGTATTTGCGGTCAAACCAGTAATATTTGTAACCCATGGAGCAATTGGAACGTTTATATTTACAGCTCCGTTGTTTGAATTGGTGGCAACTTTAGTCGGAGTGGCAGAATTGGAAGTTGTAGAATAAGCCACACCATAGGCCTGATAATTGGAATAGCCACCGCCACCCCATGTCATACTGGCTCCTGATACAGCTGACGTACCGGTGATACTGCTTGCTGCCACAGTTGTTAATATTGGAGGGATTCTTAATGTAGTAAATGAAATCTGAGCGCCATACGCTGTTCCAACACTATTTGTTGCATAAGCACGTACATAATAAGTTGTGAATCCTACTAAACCCCCAAGGCTGCTTATAAAAGAACCAGACCCGGGCGAAGGATCAATGACTTTAGAGTTAACAATTGTTGGGGTCGTTGTCGTTGAATAACAAACGCCTCTTTCAATTATGGAAGCACCACCTGTAGAAGTTATGCTACCACCTGAAGTAGCGTTACTTCCAGTGATAGCTGTGGCAGCTGTTGTTGCAGCTAAAGTTGGTAAAACAGGAAGAGTTGTAAAAGAAACTTCATTTCCATAATTTACAACTGAATTATTAATCGCATACGCCCTGACATAATAAGCTGTAACAGGCAAAAGACCTGTCAGATTACTTACAAATGTACCTGTTCCACTTCCATCTGTTGTTTTAAAGTCGGCTATTGTTGCACCCTGTGTTGCTTTCCAGCAGACACCACGTTGAACGACTGCCGAACCACCATCACTTGTAATATTACCCCCCGAAATGGCAGTTGCTCCGGTTATTGAAGTAGCTGCAGCAGTAGTAAGGGTTGAAAAGATATTACCACCCCAGGTTGGAATAAAAGCTCCGGATATCTGAAGGTATTGTCCGGGGACTCCGATTGGGATTCTCAACCAGTCTGTGCCATTCCAGTAAAGCATATCTCCCAATGACTGACCCTTTATAAATCCGGAGATCCATTTCGTACCATTATCGCAATAGAATCCAGGTGTAACATCATTGGCTGTTGCAGTGTTATAAACCACCATACCTGCGACATGGGCAGATAATGGCGCAAAACTGGTTGTACTGACCAAATTCACTCTTGGAATAAGAAGGCCCATATTTGTAAAATCAATATCTAAACCGGCTGAGGCATTGGGCTGAGCCCCTGAAGCATTTATACCCACATTTTGAGAAAATCCCGACAATGAAATTATCAGTGCTATCAATAGCCCATACATTTTTTTATGGAACCCAGTTGTTGTTTTTTTAGTAAAAATTTTCATATTTCTTATTTTTTATAGTATTGAATAATTTTATTTTAGGGATTCCGTAATTTTGAAATTCAGGGTCCTTTATGGAGTAGTAAAATTCAGCTCGTTGCCATAAGTGGTTCCATTAGCTGTAGTTGCATAGGCTCTTACATAATAAATTGTTGAAGTAGTTAATCCGGATATGTTGGCTGAAAAACTTCCGATTCCTGCACCATTAGTGGTAAAACTATCAGCAATTGTCGGACCTGCAGCAGTTGCCCAACAAACTCCATAGGCTAAAACCGGAGTTCCGCCGTCATTCAATATAAGACCACCACTTGCAGCCGATATCGACGTAATTGAAGTGACTGATTTTGTAGTAAGAGTCGGCGAATTGGCGGATGACCAGGTAGGTATACCGGAACTATTAATTTGAAGCACCTGTCCTGAATTTCCAATAGGAATTATTACCCAGTTTGTTCCATCCCAATACTGAAGATCACCGGCATTATTTGCTTTTAAAGAAATCGGATTCCACTTAGTGCCGTCATTGGTGTAATAACCGGGTATTACATCACCAATCGTTGACGTATTATAAACAACCATTCCGGTAACATGAGCTGCTAATGGATAGGAAGCTGTAGTTTCGGTTAACGATAAACGTGGGATAAGAAGTCCTTTATCAGGAAAATTAACATCCAACCCGGCTGTTTTATTAGCAGGAACTGATCCATTAGGACTTATGCCTACATTTTGTGAAAACCCAGTAAAGGGTAAACCCATTAAAATAATAAGACTTAGAATGTTTTTTTTCGATAAGAATGATCGAGGTGGTAAGTATTTATTCTTCATATTTTATTTTATATTTAAATGGTTTACTACATATTTGCGTTAACTGGAGTGATGCTTTTTGATATGATTTTATATTTATAAAAATTACAGAATTTATTGTAGTAAAAATAGTGGATGAAGTATTACTATAAATAGTCTTAAAGTTTGAAACCTTTTTCTAACAGGACTAATTTTCCTAGGCATTTAAGAGTGTATAGTACTCGTACTAAAGGAGTATTCTGTGTTTTGTTGTCCAAAACAATTTCACATTTCACATTATTTCTTCTTAATCAACAACCTACCCCGCCACTTTCGAATACAAATTCAGAGAAGAGAATTAAGTTTGGATACAGCATTTTAATTTTTTATTCACTTCCAACGTAAGCATCCCAAATATGCCGCATATAAAATGCAAAAAACGGACTTAGAGTAATTATTATTCTCTAAGTCCGTTTTTTTTTGTTAGATTTCTATGGGAGTAATTCTTCCCACTGGATAGGACT
>Ga0302206_1001052_pt1 | contig 10304 bp, 10 predicted proteins | sample II_Fen_E2_1_FD_194581 | JGI IMG/M metagenome (GOLD analysis project Ga0302206, IMG submission 194581) | Peat permafrost microbial communities from Stordalen Mire near Abisko, Sweden - II_Fen_E2_1 | ecosystem: Environmental > Terrestrial > Soil > Wetlands > Permafrost | place: Sweden: Abisko...
CATTACTTCTGCCAGGCTTTCACTGAACCGTATCATCGGGGTGCGATATTTTTCTTTAACCATAGCTACCGCGATACCAAAAATAATGCTGAATATGACAATCTGAAGTATCTGTCCTTCGAATATCGCCTTTGCTATATTCTCAGGGAAGATGTGAAGAAGAAAATCGCTTGCAGTCTGAGCTTTTACGGCAGCAATCGGCTGTATTTCAGGGTTTGGTGGCAATACAACTCCCACACCTGCTTTTCCAATGTTTATCGCCAGAAGTCCTATAAATAAAGCAAGAGTGGATACTATTTCGAAATATAAAAGTGATTTCCATCCCATCCTCCCGATCTGCTTAATATCTGCATGACCAGCAATGCCAACTACGAGAGTTGAAAAAAGCAGCGGGGCGATAATGGTTTTTATCATCCTCAGAAAAATGTCGCTGAACACCTGCAGCTTTTTTGCAACTTCAGGGACATCATATCCGAATTCGGCACCGGCAACCATGTAGACAAGAATCCAGGTTGTCAATGATCTTTTACGGAAAGCATAAACAAGCAATAATGCAACCGTTAAAAGCCTAAAGATCAGTATAATATTTGATGATAACTCAAGAATAGCATTAGCTTTTAAAACTAATAAAACAAGAGTAATGCTAATTATGCTCAGAAGCAAATAAGGAAATAATTTCCAGACTTTCTGCATTAAAAATATATGTTATGCAAGCTGAATTAACAGCTTATTCAATTCAACCACAAGAGCCAGAACATCCTGACTGTTCACTGCTGCCACAACCTGAACATGAGTTCATAGTTGCTGCCAGTTCATTTTCAGTGGCATCGCGAACTTCGACAATTCTACCAGAAAAAAACAGGTCAAGTCCGGCCATTGGGTGATTAAAGTCCATTCTGACATAAGTGTCTGTAATTTCATTTATTATTCCTGTCAATGGATTACCTTCTGAATCACTCATCGGGACCTCGTTACCAACCCTGCAAATGTCTTCGTTGATCTTTCCTTCAGTTTCAAAAACACTTACTGGAACATTGATAATCATATCTTCCCGCTTATCGCCGTATGCCAGTTCAGAATTTAATGTGAACCTGAAAGAATCCCCGGTTTCCAGGGTACTTATATTGGATTCAAAAACAGGTAATAACCTGCCTGTTCCATAAATGAATTTTAAAGGTCTGGCTTCATCCAGCACCTCAATAATTCTTCCGTTCGAATTATTTTCCCTCAGTTCATAAATCAGAGAGACCATTTTATTGTTTTCAACTTTCATATATGCTTCATTTTTAAAAATTCAAATATAATTTAAATTGGTACCTGCATATCAAATAAAAATAGTTTTAAGGATAATTATTGAAATTATTCTTTGAATTCATTAACATTATCTCCAATAGAATGGCAAGATAACTAGAATGTAAAACTGACTCTTATTTCTGGTTTACTGTACAGATTATACGAAGGATCATTCAATGGCCATAAAACCATGAAATTCAAAGAAGCTCTTCTTCCAATCTGCTGACTTATACCACCTCCGAAGAGAACAGTATTTACGAAGAAGCGTCCGGGAGGATTAAGAGGGTATTTCCAGAAGTTTGCCTTAAGGCTGAGCAATTCATCCTCTGTATGCAAAAAAATTCCTGTATGTCCGCTTCCTTTTACAATATTGCCGAGATCCTGAACTATAACAAATTGCATATATCCTCTGCCTCCATAGATTGAAGTCTTGTCCATCTGGTCCTTATAAAATCTGTAAGTTGGGCCGGCAGCCAGGGCTATGCGGGGCAAAACCCAGAATCCAACAACCGGAGAGACTTGAATATCAGTAATGGTACCAAAGGTAAGTCCAAAACTTCCACCAAAGAACAATCTCTCCTTTACGGAGGGAGCTTTTTCTTTCTCATTTTGATCGAAAGGAAAAGTATCTTCCTTCGTCTTTTGTCCTGACACTATTGAAGATGAAGTAAATCCGAGAATACTAATTAATAATAAAATCCAGGAACAACGGATTAATTCAGTCATTCTATTATTGAAAATCATTTTTTCGTATTTGTAACATTTTAAGAGAACGATACAAATAAACGAAAAAATGGACTTAAAAATATGTAGAAGACCCAATCTTTTTGAACGACTTCCGACTTTCCGATCACTTCTCAATCTTTTCAAAGGAAGCAACAAGTCCTTTTATGAGTGATGAGCTGAAGCCATTATGTTCCATTTCATTTAATCCAACAATTGTACACCCTTTGGGAGTGGTCACTTTATCTATTTCAAATTCAGGATGTTGATGTCTTTCTATTAAAAGTTCAGCAGCTCCTTTAACTGTTTGATTTACAATGGCACTGGCTGTTGCAGCATCAAAACCGATCTGAATACCTCCCTGTATCATTGCCCTTATGAACCTTAGAACATAAGCTACTCCGCAAGCACCTAAAATAGTTGCTGATTCCATCAGATCCTCATCAATTGTCATTGTGGTCCCGATAATATCAAAAAGAAATCTTACGGATTCCAGGTCAGCTGCTTTCTCGCCATTGTTACAAATGCATGTAACTGATTTACCGACGCTTGCAGAAATATTTGGCATTGCCCTGAATACAGGAATAGTTGTGCCAATTACTTTCTTTATTTCACTAATCGTTACACCGGCTGTAACTGATATCAGCAAATGCCTCCCTGGTATGAGGTGATCTTTCAATTCTTCCAGAACACTGATCAGGTTATAAGGCTTCACTGCAATTATTATCAGTTCACAAACCTTTATCGCTTCTATATTGTCAGACAACAGTCTTACTCCGGTTTTTTTCAGAGAGGAAAGCTCTTCAATATTTCTTCTCGTAGCTATAATATTTTTTGCAGGAATTGTCTGAGTTTTCAACAGACCCTGCAATAAAGATATTCCAATATTACCACATCCTATAATTGATACACTTCTCTTTATCATCTCCTTCTAGTTTTATTATGACGATTTATAAGAAAAGGGTTACACTTTTCTTAATGATTTCAAATTGACATTTATTCGGGTAATTATAATATAAAACATCGCAAATATAAGATTATTAGTTTAAATATAATACACAAAAAGGTAGTTTAGATTAATATTTTATAATATTTATTTAGTAATTTGCCTATTGATTTTCTTCGTTTACCCCGTCCCCGAGCTTCTCTTTTATATACATTTTTTTACGTACTCAAACATGTTCTTAGTTGAATGAGGTAGTTAACATAAATAGTGGATATTTAACATTTTGTTTAAATATAAAAACTTATTGGCTCTGAAAGAGCCAAACATGAATAACCCCCGGCGACAGCCGGGGGTAAGACTGGAACAACCATTATCAGCTCTGAAGGAGCTGAATATAATTGTTATGGAAAATATTTCTCGTCTGGTATAATCCCATACTCTAAAAGAAGTTTTCTATACTCCTCCTCAAACGAAACTCTCCTATGATGTTCCTGTTGATTCTTTATATAATCAATCAATCTATCCAGATCCTTATATGCACAGGTAAAAGAACCATATCCAACTGCCCATCCTTTAAAGGCCGGGAAAAAACTGCAGTTTTTCATCCATAATGATGTTGATACTTTGATATCCTTCACAAAATCAATAGGTGCAAGTGATGGATTAATATCAGTAAGAATATGAAGGTGATTTGCGATTCCATTAATACGATACAGGTGACTTTTTTTATGTTTAATAATACCAGTAATATAGGCATAGAGATCATTAGAATGATCCTGTTTAATAGTTAGAGAGCTGTCCTTGGTTCTGAAAACGATGTGATACAGATGTTGACGATAGCTAGACATATTGTAAATTTTATGAATAAATAAGATAGCACGAGAGTACTAAGTTATGAAGTATTTTAAACATTTTCAATAATATTAAGCCCCTTCAGGGCTTTAAATCAATGGGTTATTCTTGCCCCCGGCTGGCGCCGGGGGTTATTCATATTTAGCCGCTTCGCGGCTGATAATACTAGAAATAAAACATTGATCCAAGTTCTAGCTATCATTTACTGAGACGTGTATAAGGGGTAGGTCCCCGAAGGGAGCGAAGAACCGACGACGCGAAGCGGAGGAGCTCGACGAAGTCAAAATCAATTTACTGCCGCCTAAGCTGCATGGGGTAAAAAAATTGATTTTCAAGCGGTTTTAGGATTGATAGTCGTGATTGCCGATAACCAATATTATTAATTACCGTTAATGTTTATAATTTTGAACTACTTTTTGAATTCATCTTAAACGCAGCAAATGAATATAATCATAAATGGAGGAACCAGGGGTATCGGAAAAGAGGTCGTAATACATCTCGCACAAGACATTAACAATCAGATTATTGTCACTGGCAGAAATGATAAGTCATTAAACAGTCTTGCCTCAAAATTTAGTAATGTTAAATCTATCTCCCTCGACATGTCGCTTTTTGACAGACAAGGTGAAGAGTTCAGGAAAACTGTCGCTGGGCATTTCAGGAAAGTTGACATTATTGTCAACATTGCAGGCTATCTGATAGCAAAAGATTTTCTTGATATGGCAAATGATGAAGCCAGGATGATAATGGAAACAAATTTCTTCGGACCTGCTTCACTTATCAGAATAATTCAACCACTGATGCCGCCGGGATCTCACATTGTAAACATTTCAAGCATGGGTGGTTTTCAGGGAAGCGCAAAATATAAGGGACTCTCCTATTATAGCGCTTCAAAGGCTGCATTAGCCTGTCTTACAGAATGTCTTGCAAATGAGTTTTCAGAACATGGTATCAGTCTAAACTGTCTGGCTCTTGGTTCAGTCCAGACTGAAATGCTGAATGAAGCTTTTCCGGGATATGAAGCTCCGGTTAATGCAAAACAAATGGCAGAATTTATCTCAGGTTTTGCTCTCACGGGAAACAGGTTTTTCAACGGGAAAATATTGCCGGTGGCTATTGGTAATCCTTGATCTCAATCTTCCCATCAAGTGCCAACAATCCATTGAATGCAAGGGCTTTAAGCTCATCTTCCCCCGGATAAACAACGACCTCTGCAATAAAACTTACCATATTCCTGATTTCATCAATATTACTTTCCTGGTATGCCATTCCGCCTGTAAGGATAATAGCATCAACCTTTCCGTTTAATACAGCTGCCAAGGCGCCTATCTCTTTTCCAATCTGGTATGAACATGCATTCCGGGTGAGAAGAGCTTTTTCATCACCATTTTCTGCCATTTTACAAACCTCAATAAAGCTGTTAGTGCCAAGATAGGCCACCATTCCTCCTTTTCCAGTGAGCATTGTCATAAGTTCATCATGTGAGAATCTTCCACTGAAACAAATGTCAACCAATTGCCCTGAAGGTAAACCACCGGATCGTTCCGGTGAAAAAGGTCCATCTCCGTTCAGTGCATTGTTCACATCAATTACCTTTCCATGGTTATGTGCTCCCACACTCACACCTCCCCCCATGTGCGCTATAATCAGATTTAAATCTTCATATTTTCTTCCTGTTGAGGCTGCAAAAATACGGGCGACAGCTTTCTGGTTAAGGGCATGAAATATGGATTTTCTTTCAATTTCGGGATGCCCCGATACTCTGGCAACAGACTGAAGCTCATCTACTACAACAGGATCCACGATATACGCTGTTGCGCAACATAAAGAGTTTGCAATATCATCTGCAATAAGTCCGCCTAAATTACTGGCATGCTGACCTGAATAACCGAAAGTCAGATCATCCTTCATTCTCTGATTGACTTTATATATGCCTGATTCAATCGGTTTAACCAGTCCTCCACGCCCCACAACTGCAGCAATCCTTGTCAGATCTATTTTTCGATCAGCAAGTTCATTCATTATCAGATCTTTTCTGAAATGAAACTGGTCCGTAATTCTTTCAAATCTTTTCAATTCTTCAGCAGAATGCCTGAGGGATTTCTCAAAAACCAGTTCTTCTTCCTCAAATAGGGAAAACTTAGTTGATGTTGATCCCGGGTTAATTGCCAGAATTAGTCGGTTTATCATAAATCAGATTTGTTTCAGGTTGAGTATTTCTGAATTATGCCATCAGGCATGAAAGAGCAATACAGTAATACTTGGATAATTCGCTTTCGCTCCTGGACATCACAATAACAGGCTTTTCCGTTCCTCTGATAAGTCCTGCCAATTCCCCGGCCGCAAAGAGCATGAGCCCCTTATAAAATGGATTACTCGATTCCAGTGAAGGAAACAGGAGGATATCTGCATCACCATTAACTGGAGTTTCAACTCCCTTTATTTCAATACTTTTTTTATCGCAGGCAAGGAAGATATCCAGAGGGCCATCCATAATACAATCTTTAATCTGGTTACGATCGGCCATTTTACACATTATTGAATAGTCGACAGAACTTTCAAAATGACGGCTCATCTTTTCAGTTGCGCCAATAAGTGCAATTTTAGGTTTTTTGATACCAAATTTCTGTGCCATCTCAATAGAATACCTGGCCATAGCTACCTTTTTATCGAGGTCAGGAAAGGGGATCACCGCAGGATCGGTAATGAACAGAAGCTTATGATAGGCCGGTATCTGCAATGCGCACACATAGCTGAGCACTGCATCAGGGAGCATTAATCCCTTTTCTTTGTCCATTACAGCTCTGAGAAACTTATCTGTACCCACCAATCCTTTCATCACGATATCCGCATCTCCGGTTTTTGCTAATCTTACAGCTTCAGATGATGCCTTATTTTCGGTGTCTGAATCGACTAATGCGAAGTTTTTTTCGTCTATTCCTTCCGCCTTACAGGTTTTAATTATTTCGGTGATTTTTCCGATAAGAATAGCTTCAATAAAACCTTTCTTTACTGCTTTGTTTATTGCGCCGATGGTATTTGCATCCTGCGCCCACGCAACAGCAATACGGTGCTTTTTACCGAGAGCAAGCACCTTTTCCTCCATCTGTGCAAGTGTTCTGATCATGATCTTGTTATCTGCTGGCTGCCGCGGCTAAAAGTATACTGTCGAATTTTGCCTGTTCTGAATCTGATCTTGAAGTAAGCACAATCGGAACCATAGCCCCCAGAATTATTGAGGCTACTTTAGCTTTAGCAAAGAAAACCAGTGATTTATATAATACATTACCCACTTCAATATCAGGCATCAGCAGAAGATCTGTATCGCCGGCAACTTCACTTTTAATTCCCTTAAGCTGGGCACTTTCAAGACTAACTGCATTATCGAATGCGAGAGGGCCATCAATTATACAATTTTTGATCTGTTCACGTTGATTCATTTTTGAAAGGAGTGCAGCATCAAGAGTAGCCTGCATATTCTCATTAACCATTTCGACTGCACCAAGAACTGCTACCTTTGGCATTTCATATCCGAGTTTGTTAAGACACTCAACAGAATTATTTACAATAGCTATTTTGTCGTGAAGAGTAGGCGCAATATTCATAGCAACATCAGTAACCGCAATTACTTTTTTGTATGTATCAACTTCAAATAGAGCAAAATGCGATAAAAGGTTCCCTGTTCTGAGGCCCCACTCCTTATTCAGAACGCATCTGAGCAGAGTCGCAGAACCAATTTTTCCTTTCATCAGAATATCAGCTTGTTTGCTATTAACGATCCTTACAGCAGTCTCGACTGACTTCTCAATATCCGGCTCATGAATTATCCTGACGCCGGTTATATCATAATTATTTGATTTACAAATATTTTCAATTTCCTCTTTATCGCCCACAAGAATTGGTTCAATAATATTATCTTTCCAGGCTTTAATAATTGCGCCAAGTGAATGTTGATCCTGTGCAGCTGCCAGAACGAGTTTTTTCCTTGGTCCGCCCTCAATGAGACGTCTCAGGTCATTCATCTTTTGTAACACCATTTGATCGGGTTTTAGATTTTTATTAAACTATGTGATGTTCAACTATCTCACGGGTCTCAGATGCTATGACAAATTCTTCATTTGTCGGAACAATCATAACAGTTACTTTTGATCCTTTTTTGCTGATAACAAGCTCCTTTCCACGAACTCCGGTATTTATCTGTTTATCAAACTCAAGACCTATAAATTCCATGTCCCTGCAGATATTTTCCCTGGTTTCTGCAGAGTTTTCTCCTATTCCACCCGTAAATATAAGCAGATCGACTCCGCCCATTGCAGCTGCATAAGCTCCGATATACTTTTTGATCCGATAATCATACATTTTAAGAGCAAGCACGGCACGCTCGTCTCCCTCTTCAGCTGCTGATTCGACTTCTCTCATATCAGAAGAGATTCCGGAGATTCCCAGAACGCCGCTATGTTTATTCAGAAGAGTATTCAGGGAAGAATAGTCAATTTCTTCCTTCTCCATAATTAAAGTAAGCGCACCAGCATCGACATCTCCCGATCTGGTGCCCATGATAAGTCCTTCGACAGGTGTCAGCCCCATTGAAGTATCGAGCGATTTGCCATCTTTAATAGCTGTGATTGAGGCACCATTTCCAAGATGGCATGTAATCATTCTGGTTTTGTTATAATCAAGGTTCAGTATTTCGCAGCCCCTTTTAGAAACATAACTGTGACTTGTGCCATGGAAACCATAGCGCCTGATTCCATATTTTTTATATAGAGAATAAGGCAGGGCATACATGAAGGTATAATCGGGCATTGTTTGATGAAAAGATGTATCAAATACTCCAACCTGTGGCACATTTGGAAGCACCGTTTTCATTGCATAGATTCCTTTCAGGTTTGCCGGGTTGTGCAATGGAGCAAGATCTGAGCAATCTTCAACGCCTTTTATTGTAACATCATCGAGATAACAGCTTCCCTGAAAAAGTTCGCCTCCGTGGACCAGACGATGACCAATAGCATCTATTTCCTTCAGATTCTTTATCACTCCCCTTTTTTCACTAATTAATATACCCAGCAGGTATTCGATACCGGTCTGATGATCAAGTATCTCTCCCTCAAGCTTTACCTTATCACCATCGAATCTTTCGTTTTTCAGAAACGATCCTTTTAATCCAATTTTCTCAACAATCCCTTTTGCCAGAACCACGCCCGAGGCCATATCAAAAAGCTGATATTTAATTGATGAACTACCGCAGTTAAGAACTAATATTTTCATTATAGAAAAGTTTTTTATATGTAATTGATCAGCGATTTTGTACTTAATCTCCAACAGAAATATTTTTGGTAATCTTAACACCATCTTTATTATATTCATAAAATCCTCTGCCTGTGCGCCTTCCCCACTGATTGGCTCTGACAAGCTTTTTAAGAAGAGGTGAAGATTTGTATTTCAGATCGCCGAATTCATCGTACAGGTTTTCACACCATCTGAGTATTTTATCAAGACCTATTTTATCGGCCATTTCAAATGGACCAAGGGGAAGGCCAAATCCTACTTTCATAGTCAGATCAATGTCCTCCATCGTTCCCACACCTTCCATCAATATTTCACAAGCTTCATTAATAAAGGGTACAATCAGCCTGGTGCTGATAATACCGGGAGACTCTTTTACAGGAACGACCTTCTTGCCAATTAAATTGGCAAATTTTATTGTATTATCATAAGCTACCTGTGAGGTGTAAAGACCTTTTACAATTTCCACAACCCGTGCATCAGCCTCGGGAGTCAGAAAATGGAAACTTACACAACGATCTTTATGAATAAGGTCGGCAGTAAGTTCAGTAATGACCTGTGTTGATGAGTTAGTTGCAATTATTGTATCCTTGTCAACGTGCGATTCAATTTTTTTCAATATTTCGGAGCGGATGTCATGGCTGTGTTCGCGGGTCGATGATTTGATTGCTTCAATGACAATATCACATCCTTTGAAATCTGCGTAGTCGGTAGTACCTTTAATTCTCGATAATATTCCAAGTTTTTCTGAATTGGTCATACCCCATCTCTCAATCATTCGGTCAAGTTCTTTTGCCAGGTCTACAAAAGCCTGGTTTATCTTCTCCTGATTCAGATCGAGAAATATTACATCCAATCCCCTGGAGCTAACCATTCTGGCTATATTCTGTCCAACAGAACCAGCGCCAACTATTCCGACCCTTGAAAACAATGTTTTCGGTTTATTGTCCTTCGATAGTCCGTAATCTTCCAACCGTTCAATATTTTCTGCCATACCTGTGTTATTATATGTTATTCTAAATATGGATCTTACTTTTTCAGACCTGCAGCCTGATTAGATGCTATTGCAATCATGCTTACGATATCATTTACCGAGCAGCCCCGCGAAAGATCATTTATCGGAGCTGCCATTCCCTGCAAGATCGGTCCAATTGCCTCTGCATGGGCAAGCCGCTGAACAAGTTTGTAAGCAATGTTACCTGAA
>Ga0302206_1001053_pt1 | contig 10286 bp, 6 predicted proteins | sample II_Fen_E2_1_FD_194581 | JGI IMG/M metagenome (GOLD analysis project Ga0302206, IMG submission 194581) | Peat permafrost microbial communities from Stordalen Mire near Abisko, Sweden - II_Fen_E2_1 | ecosystem: Environmental > Terrestrial > Soil > Wetlands > Permafrost | place: Sweden: Abisko...
ATCGAAAGTGATTGCCGGCAATACGTTTGATTATCCTGCTTTGCACGGACAGGCCATTGCGAAAGACGGATATTCGTATGTCTCTGCCAGTAATGAATCAGTTATGGATAGTATGGTGAATCTGAAAGAGTATAAACTGGTTGATTTAATACTAGGAAAGCAGAAGCAGACTAAAATAGGTCGTGGAGTTCATGCTCCTGAATTTAAAACATTCCCTGCCGGATTACAACGTGCAATTACTGAGTATTGTCAGCAAGGGGGTAATATCTTTGTTAGTGGAGCGTATGTTGCTACTGATTTATGGGATAATGGAAAAGTGTTGCCAAAGGATGTTGATTTTGCAAAACACATTTTAAAATACCAATGGCGGGTAGGACAAGCTGCTACCGAAGGAAAAGTGAAAACTGTTGTTTCACCTTTTGGTATGTTTTTGGGCAAGTACAATTACTATAATACCCTAAATTCCGAATCTTATGTTGTTGAATCCCCTGATGGGATAGAACCTGCAGAAGATGATGCCTATACTGTATTCAGGTATTCGGAGAATAACCTGAGTGCCGGAGTTGTTTATCAGGGAAAATATAAGACTTGTGTGCTTGGCTTTCCATTTGAATCCATCAAAAGCTCCGTAGAAAGAGATCAATTAATGAAATCAATTTTGGCATTCTTTGACAAAATTTAAAATATGGTTGTTTTCTATAATCTGTAGATCAGAAAAAACCTGTTTTGGACCTCTAAAAATTAAAAAAGCTTATTTAGGCAAAATAGAGTAGCTATTCATCGAACCTATCCTATCTGATGTTTAAATGATTACAAAATAAGACTGTCTTTTTAAAACCCAATTTGTAGTGAGTATTGTCCATAATTGACAAAATAACAAAGAATCGGTTATCCGTTAAACTTATTGTTAGATTGTTCTAAATATAAAATCAAAAAGAAAGTAATATGTGCTAAGTAGTTACAAAATGAATTAGCCTTATATTTCTCTGTTTGTAGCAATATTTTCATTTATTTATGTTGTTAAACATGTTAATACTTTATGCAATCGTTTGCAATAACAAAATAAAGTGCTATTTTTACCATTACAAATGAATCAAATATGTTTTTTAACATAGTATTTATTCTTAACAATATTATTATTTTGTGATTTATTAAGTGTCAATAATAGATGGCTTTTATTTATGACTTTAGCTTGCTAATATGACTTCTAGCAAAAATGATTTATCGAGACTTTAAGATATATCTTATTTTTATGTTAAATAAAAATCAATATCAATCAGATCTTGAAAATTAAGAATGAATGTTCAATTTTAAAATACGAAGTTTGGAGGTATTCATTATAACTAAATAATGGCTTTATGAATTCCCCCATAAATTTAATCAATATGAAGCACATTCTATTTTTCGTTTTATTTTTTTGGATGTTTTCCTTCTGTCAGGGTTCAGAGCTTATGGCTCAAAATAAACCTGATGAATTGGTTATGTTACCGCGTGACAAGGAAATAGTTGATGACATTTTAAAGCAACTCAAAACAGATCAAAAACTTGAAACAGGCTTATTGGTCATAAAAGTAGGGAAGCTTTTTCAGGAAACCCCTTATGTAGCAAACACGCTTGAAGTTGGTGGAAAAGAGAAAATGGTCGTAAATCTCAGAGAACTGGATTGCACGACTTTTGCAGAGAACTGCCTGGCACTGGCACGAACCATACAAAAAGAGAATGCAACGTTCAATGATTTTGTTTATAACTTGAAGCTTATACGCTATCATGATGGAATTATAAACGAATATCCATCCCGTTTACATTATTTCAGCGACTGGATTTTTAATAACGATAAAAAAGCCTTGGTCAAAAGTATTTCGAAAGACTTAGGGGATTTTCACTTTGCAAATAGTATTAATTTCATGTCAAAGCATCCTGAAAATTATCCGGTATTAAAAAACAATCCTGATTTTGTAAAAGATATTGCTTTCCAGGAAAGTGAAATTTCAAAAAGGCAAACCTGGTATATTCCTAAAAACAGGCTTCCAGAGCTAGAATATTTATTACACGATGGGGATATCCTTGGCATTACAACAAATATGCCGGGTATGGATATTTCCCACGTAATTATTGCTATCCATAAAGACGGACGAGTTCATCTTTTACACGCTAGTTTAAAATATAAAAAAGTGCTTATTTCAACTGAAACACTAGAACAATACCTGAATACTCATAATTCAGCGACAGGTGTAATGGTCGCACGACCGTTATAGTTTAGGGTCGAATCATTGATTTTATTTCACTTTCCAATAATTTTTTAATAATGTGCATTAAGACTATGGCATATGAACATTGAGATCTCAAAAATTAAGATACGTAATGTCGAAGCAGTAGATATCGCATCAATGATTCGTTATCGCATTGACTATCTGACCGAAATGCAGGGAGAAAGAGAAAGTTCTTTTATTGAAGAATTAAAAGTTGAAATGAACGAGTTTTTTCATAAAAGTATATCCAATAGCAGTTTTATAGCACTTGTAGCAGAGCATGAAGGTAATGCCGTTGCGTATGGTGGGATTGTTTTACGGGTGATTCCGGGTGATTTCAATCGCTCATCTTATTTGGAAGGTGATATTTTAAATATGTATACTATTCCAGGTGCGCGCCGGAAAGGGATTTCAACCCTCATTCTGAAGCAACTTTTGATAACAGCCAAATCAATGGGTGTATCAAAAGTAGCCTTGCACACTTCTAAAGATGGTGAGAAATTGTATCGGTCAGTTGGATTCAGTGAACCGCAGTTTCCTTATCTGGAATTGCCTTTAGTGTATTAATGTTGTTACTCGAATGAAAAGAAACAATTCGGAACATAGAAATCCCTGGTCGTGGGTACCGTCGCTCTACTTTGCAGAAGGTATGCCTTATGTTGTTGTCATGTCGTTATCCGTCATTATGTACAAAAGACTTGGACTCTCCAATACCGATATCACGTTTTATACCAGTTGGCTTTACCTCCCATGGGTGATTAAACCTTTTTGGAGCCCACTTGTCGATTTAGTGAAAACCAAACGATGGTGGATTGTTACTATGCAACTTCTAATAGGTGCCGGACTTGCAGGTGTAGCCTTGACTTTGCCTACTTCCTATTTTGTGAAGGGGACTTTGGCTTTTTTCTGGTTGCTGGCTTTTAGCTCAGCAACACAAGATATTGCTGCCGATGGATTTTACATGATAGGGTTAAACGAAAACCAACAAGCATTCTTTGTTGGAATTCGGACTACTTTTTACAGAATAGCCATGATTACCGGTCAAGGGTTATTGATAATGGCCGTTGGGTTTTTAGAGAATTCATCGATTTCGCTTAGCTTAAGTAAACTGGTATCTTCTAATTCAATTTCTACTGCCTGGGCTATTGCATTTGTTTTTTTAGCCATCGTGTTTCTTTTTTTTGCATTGTATCACAAACTAATGCTTCCGAAATCAAACGATGATGCTGAGCCCACGACAATGGATATTAAATCGATCCTTGCAGGGTTTAAAGAAACCATTGTTGTATATTTTAACAGAAAAGACATTTGGATTATTGTGGCATTTTTAATGTTTTTTCGGTTAGGGAAAGCCCAGCTTTTAAAAATAGCAACTCCATTTCTTCTCGATTCCCACCAAATGGGTGGTTTGGCATTATCGACCTCACAGGTTGGCTTAATTTATGGCACATTTGGCTTAATAGCACTTATTATTGGTGGTTTGCTCGGTGGATGGCTTGCATCTGTTTATGGGTTAAAGCGCTTACTTTGGATTTTTGTTTTATTCATGAATCTTCCGGGTGTTGTTTATATTTATCTTGCATATGCTCAAACATCATCACTTTGGATAATCAGTAGTGCGGTGGTAATAGAACAATTTGGGTATGGATTTGGGTTCACGGCATTTAGTTTATACATGCTTTCCATTTCAGCTGGCAAACATAAAACATCAAATTATGCTTTTAGTACTGGTATAATGGCTCTGGGGATGATGCTTCCCGGAATGATTTCAGGATGGTTACAAGAACTTTGGGGTTATCATAGTTTCTTTATCTGGGTGATGATTTGTACTATTCCGGGATTCATTCTGACAAAATTCATCCGCATTGATAGAGATTTTGGCATTAAAGAAGTAAAAACGACATAAAAAGAATCACTCTAAAGTTAAGATAAAATAGTCAACAAATACATTAACAATAAAAAAAAGAGAAAAATGCCTATGAAAAAGTAAAAACCCTAAAGAAAGGAACAAGAACGAATTATTAACTAAATATTTTAAAACTTTATAAGTAAGAATATGAAATATAAAACAAAAGTAAACTTAAATTTTTTGAGCAAATTGCTACTCGTATTAGGGCTTTGTTTGATTTCTCACCCTACGTTTGCTCAAAACAAAACCATTACCGGAAAAGTCGTTGACATTAATGGTGAGGCTATTATTGGAGCATCAGTGAAAGTTGTAGGTACTTCTGGCGGAACTATTACAGATGCTAATGGATTTTACACTCTGTCTAATCCAGCGAAAGGTAAATTGATTTTTTCGTTTATCGGCTACAAAGCGGTAGAAGAAGTAATCGGCAATCGATCTGTCATAAATGTATCTCTTCTGGAAGATGCAAAAATGCTGCAGGAAACTGTTGTAATTGGTGAATTTGGAGTAAAAAGGGCTGCACGCTCTGTAGGATCTTCGATTCAAAACGTAAAAGGTTCGGATATTTCCGAATCAGGACGTGAAAATTTTATTGATGCTTTGCAGGGACGTGTTGCAGGTGTTAATGTTACTGCATCATCAGGCTCGCCAGGTGCTTCATCAACCGTTGTTTTTAGGGCACCGACTTCCATTTCCGGTAACAACAATCCTTTGTATGTTATTGACGGTGTTCCGATGAGTAATACCACGTTTGATATGAACAGCCAGTGGGCTGTACCACCATCAACTTCGACAACCGGTGCACAAAATGACTTTACCAACCGTGGATCGGATATTAACCCGAATGATATTGAAAATGTATCTATCCTGAAAGGTGCCGCTGCTGCTGCTCTTTACGGATCGGACGCTTCAAACGGGGCTATCATTATTACTACGAAAAAAGGTAAATCAGGACAATCAAGAGTTACCTACAGCAACAATGTCAAATTTGACAAGGTAAACAGAATTCCGGTCATTCAGACGATGTATGATCAGGGATCTTATGGAACAACGAATTATGATAATGCCAAGAAATTTGGTGCCCCTTATGCTGCAGGGACAACCCAATATGATAACGTTGGTGGCCTTTTTCAAACAGGTGTCAGCCAACAACACAATGTTTCATTTGATGCTGGGAATGATGCAATGACTATACGTGCTTCCGCCGGATTGATCGATCAAACAGGGGTACTTGCCGTTCAGGATTATAAACGTAAGAATGTCTCATTGGCAGGAACGTTAAAGGTTGGTAAATGGTTGAGTATGAACGCTTCCATGCAATATGTCAACAGTACCAATAATAAATTGGCAAAGGGAGCAGGTGGTATTTTGGACATGGCGATGAATTGGCCAACAACCGACAATATGAAAACCTATTTGGCTGCGGATGGCGTTTCCATGAAGTATCCGGCTAATTATCAGGATATTGATATTTTAAATCCTTACTATGATATGTACCGGAATAAACGATATGATGTTACCGATCGTTTTATATCTGTTATGAATGTGACGATAACCCCGGTAAAGGACTTTGAGATCCGGGCATTAGTTGGATGGGATGCTTCTTCAAGTACCTATATTACATCTATTAATCCTCAATTTACATCTTCGACTATTAAAAGTGGAAGTTATGACCAGTCGAATGTTATAGAATCCGACCCTACGATAAACTTATTGGCTTCTTATACGAAGAAATTAAACAAATTTGATTTTTCAATACAGGGAGGTTATAACCAACAGGAAACTGGATCAAAAACATTAGCCGTTCATGGGTCGAGCTTTTATGTTCAGGATTTTCAATCGATTAACAATTGTGACCCAACAACCTTAGTCAATATTGATGCAACAAAGACTCGTAGAATTCAGGCTGTTTTCGGTTCGTTCATGGCTTCTTATAATAATTTAGCATTCTTAACAGTAAGAGGCAGGAACGATTGGTCCTCAACCCTTCCGGTGGCTAATAATTCTTATTTCTACCCGGCTGCCGACTTTAGTTTTATGTTGTCCGAACTTCCTTTTATGAAGAACTATTCAGACACCTGGAATTATCTTAAATTAAGGGGTTCTGTTGCTCAAGTGGGTAAAGATGCACCTCCTCTTTCTATTCAACCAACACTTGCATTGCAATCTACTACCGGCTCAGGATATGCCTATGGCTTTACCGGACCAAACACTGCTTTGAAACCTGAAATGGATAATTCCTGGGAGGTTGGTTTGGAAGGTCGTTTGTTTGATAACAGATTGAGTTTTGACTGGGCTTATTATAATACTGAATCAAAAGATCAAATTATTACAGGGTTTCGTATGTCTTATGCTACAGGTTTTGTGTTAAACAACCGAAATATGGGATCTTTTAAAACAAATGGAACTGAGTTCTTGGTTTCTTATGATTTTATCAGAAACAGAGATTTGGTATTTAATCTTGGTGTAAACGGAAGTCGGAACTGGAGTAAAGTTTTATCCCTGCCTACAGGAGTGACCGAATATTACAACTCTGCCACATGGGTTTCGGGTAATCTTAGAAACGGTATTATGGTGGGTAGTCCTATTACTACCATCACTGGTAATGACTATCAACGGAATGCAAAGGGCCAGATTTTAATTGATCCTACAAGTGGAATGCCTTTAATAAGCAGTACATGGTCTGTATTGGGAGACCGTGAGGCTAAATTAAATTTTGGATTTACAGCAAGCCTCAAGTATAAGAATTTTGCATTATCCTGTTTGATGAGTGGTAAATTGGGTACTCAAGTAGTAAACGGAACTAAAAGAATCATGATGACTAACGGCTTAAGTTCCGAGTCAGTTGCACAAAGGTCGATGAGTTCTGTGGTCTTTAACGGAGTTCTTAAAGACGGAAAACAAGATAGTTCTAACCCGACAGTAAGTAACATAGCTGTAAATCTTGGAAGCTTGCAGTATGGGTATGCCGGAGCAGATCCTGATTGGATTGAGAAGAACGTCAATTATTTAAATATGTCCGAAATAAGATTGTCTTATAATTTTGATAAAAAGCTTCTTGCTAAACTTTCCGGCAACCTGGTCTCTGCACTGTCTGTATATGCAGCCGGAACCGATTTGTTTATCCTGACAAACTATTCGGGCATCGATCCTGCTGGTAATGGCACTTCATCTGCTGTAGGTGGAACCGGAGGTGTTGGATTTGATATGTTAAGTATAGGTGCTCCACGCGGACTCTCTTGTGGATTAAACATAACTTTTTAATTTTGAAAAATATGAAAAAGATATTAATAACATTAGCAATAATATTACCATTATTTGTAGCAACATCATGTAGTGACTATTTAGATGTCAACACAAATGTCGATACCCCGGATTGGGTTCAGCCAAACTTACGGTTAGCTCCAATTCTATGCGGATTTGCATCGAATTATTATGATATGAGACCAGCGGGAGCTATAAGCCAATATTTCAGTGGCAGTGGAACTGTGGGTTCAACATATGGTTCAACCATGTATTATGCTCCGACAAGTGATTATGCCGAAGTATGGAAAATGGTTTATTACGAATGGGGACAGAACCTGGAAGATATGATTAATGACGGAAAGAAACTTAATCAACCTCTTTACGCAGGCATTGGACTGGCATTAAAAGCTTATGGCTGGTATGAGTTGACTTCCCTGCATGGTGAAGCTCCTTGTAAAGAATTTCTGGATCCGGGAAGAACAGTATTTGACTATGATTCTCAGGAATATATTTTCGGTCAATCGAGGATGTGGGCAAAACAGGCAATTGCTATCTTAAGTGTTCCCGATGCTACAACCTATCCGGCTTCAATTGCCACGAATGATCTTATGTATAAGGGTGACCGGACAAAATGGTTGAAGTTTGCCTATGGGGTTCTTGCCAAGAACTATATGACATTGTCTATGAAAAATCCGGTTTATTTGGACTCTGCCATTACTGCTGTTAATAGCTCAATGGCAAGTTACGGAGACGATGCTGCCGTTACGGTATCTGGAGGTACAACTTCTGCTCTATGTAACTTCTATGGAGTATTGAGAGGCAACCTGACGAATGTCATAACCCAATCCGATTATATGGTGGATGTGATGACCGGCAAGGTGAAGTATTATGACCCGAATACCGGGAATACCTCTACAACAGGAAATGTTACCAAACTCATGGATAAACAGTATGTTACCGATACATTGACACTTGATCCGAGAGCAATCTGTTTCTTTGGTACAACAGATACTGTTCCTACAGACTTATCAAAGATAAATCTCAAAACGTATACTTTTAAAGGAACTCTCCCCGGACAGACTCCACAGGTTACTGTTTTTGGCACTACATCGGCACCAACAGCTGCTACCTCCGGAACAGGAAGATGGTTGTTCAGGGATAATGCCCCTTATATTGCCATGACATATTCGGAATTGCAATTTATTAAGGCTGAAGCTCAATACAGAAAAGGATTAAAAGCAGAGGCTTTAGCCACTTTCAAAGGTGCTGTTGCTGCCAGTATGCAGACCACGGCTGCCTATATTGTACAAGGCACAGCGGTTAAAGGAACTAACGGGAAACAATCGTCTGTTATTGGCGACAAGATTAGTACCGGAGTGTTTAATACGTTATCACAAGCTTATTTGAACAGCAAGTACGTTAATGGACTTACTACAACTGATTTTGAACTTTCACATATTATGATGCAAAAATACGTCGCTCTTTATCCATGGGGACTTGATACCTGGAATGATTTACGTCGTTATCAGTATGACCTGAAAGTCGGATCAAGTGGAGTTCCGAGTGCTGCAGATGGATCATGGTCGTCTCTCTACACATTTTATAAAGCGGATACTGATGCAGCCAGGATATATAAAGGGTTTTACTTAGGATCTGCTAATGTTACCAATAGAAGAGGTACCTTTGTATCAACAAATTTGGGTTCTCCATCTTACAGGCTTCTTCCAAGGTATAATTCGGAATATATATGGAATCGTACTGCTTTAGCAGGGTTAACACCCATATCAGGTTTGGCAGCAAACTATAACACTTCTATGGTATGGTTTTGCTTACCTCAATAATAACTACTAAATATTCTACGATATGAAAAAAATAAATATTATTTTATTTGCGATACTTGGGTTGGCATTTGTGTCTTGCCAAACGAATGAAATCACATACCCTGTCAGTACAGTGGATTTGACCAAATATTCAGAAGTCAGGGTATTAAATGCTATTCCGGTAACCGGTACCAGTGATACGCTCTTGTTTAATAACGCGAATTATTCTTCTGTCTCAACGGCACTTGGTGGTTATTATCCTTTATCTACGCCAAAGTATTTTATAGTACCGTTTGGAAATGACAGCATATCATTGCGTTTTGTGGCAAAGACAACAACTCCAACAGTAGCAGCTTTTACGTATAAAGGAAGCATGACGTTGACAAAAGGGAAATGGTCTGCATATATATATAATGCAGCCAAGAATCCAATTTTATTGCAGGATTCCGATCAGGTTCCCTCTACCGATGCCTGGAAAGATACGGTTTGCTTTGTCAGAGTAGCTAATTTCTTCTTTAAAGCGGATGGAGTCACTCCTTTTGGAAAATTAACACTAAAAGTCCAAAAGAATAACAGTACCGTTTGGGAAACTGTGGCTTCCAATGTTGATTTTGGTACACAATCGTTCTATTACCATTACACACTGAAAAATACAGCTGGTGTGAAACCGTGGTCTGGTACAGAGTCGAATATTACCTTTGCAATTTTTGATAGCAATGGAGTACAATATCAGCAATTCACGTCTGCTACTACCTCTGTTAAGGGTGCGTATTCTCTTACGCTTCAAAGTTTCAGTAAGGGCAGGGCTTATGTGATTTATATTATTGGTAAAGAGGGTACAACGAATAATAAAGATCAATTTCTCAATTTAAAACAGTATATTCCTCTGTAATTGTAATTTGTAATATATGTTAGAACTTCCGGAAATTCATGTTCTGATAATCTGCTTTGATATAAAACACTTGGTTTTTTCTTTGCAAATTTGAATTTGATTTTCCGGAAGTTTTTGATTATTAATGTCAATCTTAAGCTTTTAAAAAGGATATAATTAGAAAAGAATAA
>Ga0302206_1001054_pt1 | contig 10279 bp, 9 predicted proteins | sample II_Fen_E2_1_FD_194581 | JGI IMG/M metagenome (GOLD analysis project Ga0302206, IMG submission 194581) | Peat permafrost microbial communities from Stordalen Mire near Abisko, Sweden - II_Fen_E2_1 | ecosystem: Environmental > Terrestrial > Soil > Wetlands > Permafrost | place: Sweden: Abisko...
TCTTATTGTTTTGAGAAAAAGAATTGTCATCTTTACAGGCTAATTTTAAAATAATTTATATAATAGCTCATGGCATTATTTAATAAAAAGGGGAATAAGGGGGAAAAAGAGATGTCATTTCTTCAACATCTCGAGGAGTTAAGGTGGCATATAATCCGATCAATATTAGCCATTGTATTCTTTATGATACTGGCATTTATATTTAAAAACTTCCTGTTCGATCATGTAATCCTTGCCCCGAAAAACCCGGCTTTCTTTACAAACAGGTTATTGTGTCATCTTGGGGAGATTTTCAACTCTCCGTCATTATGCATCAATACAAAGCCACTGAATCTTATAAATATAAATATGTCCGGTCAGCTTACAACCCATTTCGCTGTCGCTATGGTTGCTGGAGTGATCCTTGCCTTCCCTGTTGTGCTCTGGGAGTTCTGGAAATTCTTCCGACCTGCACTTAAACCTAAAGAAGCCAAATATGCACAGGGAACAGTATTTGCAGCTTCAGCTCTCTTTTTCATCGGAGTTTGTTTTGGGTATTTTATGCTTTCTCCATTGTCAATCCATTTTCTAAGCACCTATGAAATAAGTGCGGAAGTTACAAACCAGATCAATATAAGGTCATATATTAGCACCCTTTCATCTATAGTTCTTGCCACAGGACTTATTTTTGAATTGCCGATTATAACATTCTTCCTTACAAAGGTTGGCCTGATTACTCCAACCTTTATGAGAAAATACAGAAAACATGCGATAGTGCTCATATTTATTATTGCAGCAATTATTACTCCTCCTGATGTCTTTTCACAAACACTTGTTGCTATTCCGCTTCTGCTTCTTTATGAGGTCAGTATTTTTATATCTTCAGGTGTAATGAAACAAAAAGAAAAAGACCGGGAAGAGTTCTTTAAGGATGACGATGAAAAAACTGAAACTGTCACTTCATAATATCTTACATGAAACTTTACACTGAAAATCTTGTAAAAAAGTATCGGAACAGGACAGTTGTAGATCATGTTTCGGTGCAGGTTGAACAGGGAGAAATTGTAGGTTTGCTTGGACCAAACGGAGCCGGAAAAACTACCAGCTTTTACATGATTGTAGGTTTAATTAAACCCCGTGAGGGAAAAATATTTCTGGATGATCAGGAAATTACCTCCCTCCCTGTATATAAACGTGCAAGACTGGGTATAGGGTATCTTGCCCAGGAAGCTTCCGTATTCAGAAATTTATCTGTGGAAGATAACATAAAGGCAGTTCTTGAGATGTCAGGACTTCCAAAAGATGAACAGAAAGAAAGGCTTGAAACTCTCCTTACTGAATTCGGACTTCACAGAATAAGACAGAGCAAGGGGATTCAGCTATCGGGTGGCGAAAGAAGACGAACTGAGATAGCAAGAGCTCTTGCCCTTAAACCAAAGTTCATTTTACTTGACGAACCATTTGCAGGAGTTGATCCTATTGCAGTTGAAGATATTCAGGAAATTGTTTCGAAGTTAAGGGAGAAGCAAATCGGAATTCTGATAACCGATCATAATGTTCATGAGACACTTTCCATTACCGATCGGGCTTATCTTCTTTTCGAAGGAAAAATTCTTATGTCAGGGACTTCAGCGCAACTTGCTGAAGATGAACATGTAAGAAAAGTTTATCTTGGAAAAAACTTTGAATTAAGAAGGTAACACATTCAATTTGTTTTGATAAGAATTTATTATACTTTTGCGGGGAATTTATTCGCGGATGTGTCGTAATTGGTAGCCGAGCAAGACTTAGGATCTTGTGCCGTAAGGCGTGGGGGTTCGAGTCCCTTCATCCGCACAAAATGACAAACCGCCGTAACCTCTTTAATAGTGCGTTTTGGCGGTTTTTAACTATGCAATAAACAAGAATAAAAATGAATATTTCAAGAGAAAACATCGACGATCTGAATGCTGTACTGACAGTAAAGATCGAAAAAGCAGATTATGAAGAAAAAGTTGAAACTTTATTGAAAGATTACAGGAAAAAAGCTTCAATAAAAGGGTTTCGCCCGGGAATGGTTCCTATAGGACTTGTAAAAAAAATGTATGGAAGAGCCATACAGATTGACGAAATTAATAAGATAGTTACTGAAAACATTCAGAAATATATTACTGACGAGAAACTTGAGATCCTTGGTGATCCTCTTCCAAAAACTGATGAGCAGCTGATTGATTTTGATACCCAGGAAGACTTTTCTTTCTCATTTGAACTTGGACTCTCTCCTGTAATTGATCTTAAGCTGACTAAAAAGAATAAAGTTAACCAATATGAAATCATCATCGATGAAAAGATGAAGAGCGATTACCTTTCAAATTATACCCGCAGGTACGGTGATTTAAGAAAAGCTGAAGTCACTGAAGGAAAAGATGTGGTTAAAGGTAAAATAGAAGCAATTGACAAAAAAGGAAATGTTATTGCAGAAGGCCCTGCATCTGAAGATACATCACTCGGTATTGATATAATTAAGGATGAAAAAATTAAAACTCATTTTATTGGTAAAAACCTGAATGAGACTATAGATTTCGACATTAAAAAAGCCTTCCCTAATGATACTGAAATAGCAGGTATCCTGCACATTAAAAAGGAAGAGGTTGCAGCTCTGGAGGGAAATTTCAGATTTACTATTCATGATATTAGCCGTTTCCATCCATCTGAAGTCGGAAAAGAGCTCTTCGACAAAATATATGGCGAAGGTGTTGTGAAGTCGGAAGAAGAATTCATGAAGAAGATTGAAGAAGAAATTTCTATCAACTTAAAACGCGAGAGCGATTTTAAACTGATGCTCGATATTAAAAATCTGGCTATCGAAAAAACTGAATTCCAGCTTCCTGAAGAGTTCCTTAAAAAATGGCTTCTGAAAGTAAATGAGAATACCACTACTGAGCAGATCGATAAAGAATTCGACAGCTTTAAAAAAGACCTGAAATGGCAGCTCATCAGAAACAAGGTAGCCCGCGAAAACGAAGTGAAGATCACCGAGGAAGAACTGCTTAAAGAAGCTGAAAACATAACAAGATATCAGTTCCAGCAGTATGGTCTTTTCTATGCCACAGATGAGCAGATAAGCAACTATGCAAAAGAAACTCTGAAAAAGGAAGAAGATGCAAAAAGGATAGCTGATAAAATTCTTGAAGAAAAAGTTACTTTACTTATGAAAGATCTTGTGAAGCTCGAAGAAAAGAGTGTCACAGTTGAGGAATTTAATAAGCTTTTTGAATAACAGTCAACACGTTGCAATGATTTATTTAAATTTCACTATCTTTGTCAGTTAATTTTTAATACTGTAAATATGAGTATGCTTGACGATTTTGGTAAGTACGCAAAAAGTAAACGCGGAATCAGTAGTCTTAATCTGCACAGATACACTTCCGTACACAATAGCTATATATCCCCGACAATTATTGAAGAACGCCAGTTGAATATTGCTTCAATGGATGTTTTTTCACGCCTGATGATGGACAGGATAATTTTCCTCGGATTGCCGATTGATGATTATGTTGCTAATATTATTCAGGCTCAGTTGCTTTATCTTGATTCATCTGACCCCGGAAAAGATATTCAGATCTATTTCAACACTCCGGGCGGATCAGTTAATGCCGGTCTCGGTATCTACGATACAATGCAATATATTTCTTCAGATATTTCCACCATTTGTACTGGAATGGCAGCTTCAATGGGAGCAGTTCTGCTTACTGCAGGGAAAAAAGGAAAAAGATCAGCTCTGAAACATTCAAGGATAATGATTCATCAGCCTATGGGCGGAGCTGAAGGACAAGCTTCTGATATTGAAATTACAGTTCGTGAAATTGTTAAACTCAAAAGAGAACTATACGAGATAATTGCCCTTCATTCAGGAAATTCCATAGAAAAAGTTGAGAAAGATTCTGACAGAGACTACTGGATGACATCTCAGGAAGCTAAAGACTATGGGATGATTGATGAAATACTCATGAAAACTCAAAAATAGGCTTAATGGATAAATGTTCATTTTGCGGGAGAACAAAGAAAGAAGCGAACATGCTCATTGCAGGTCTCGAGGGCCATATCTGTGACCATTGTATCGAGCAGGCTCACAGCATAATGAAAGAAGAACTTGGCAGTAAAAAGAATATTTCATTTGATTCAATCAATCTTCTTAAACCTATAGAAATAAAGAAATTTCTCGACCAGTATGTTATTGGTCAGGACATGGCAAAAAAAATTATCTCCGTAGCTGTTTATAACCACTACAAAAGATTGATGCAGAAGGCTGATTCAGAAGATATTGAAATAGAAAAGTCGAACATTATTCTTGTAGGTGAAACAGGAACAGGAAAAACACTCCTTGCAAGAACAGTTGCCAAGATGCTGCATGTCCCCTTTACAATTGTCGATGCTACTGTTCTTACAGAAGCAGGTTATGTAGGTGAAGATATTGAAAGTCTGCTTACCCGGCTACTGCAAAATGCAGACTATGATGTTAAAGCAGCTGAAAAGGGTATTGTTTTTATTGATGAGATAGACAAAATTGCAAGGAAAGGCGACAATCCCTCAATTACCCGCGATGTATCGGGCGAGGGTGTTCAACAGGGACTTCTGAAACTACTTGAAGGCTCAATTGTTAATGTGCCTCCTCAGGGAGGACGAAAGCATCCTGAACAGAAGATGATACCTGTTGACACTAAAAATATTCTGTTTATCTGTGGTGGCGCTTTTGAAGGGATTCAAAAGAAGATTGCACAAAGACTAAATACACAGGTTGTTGGTTTCGGGGCTTCAAAAATAAGAGATAAAGTAGATAAGGATAACCTTCTTCAGTACATTGCGCCTCAGGATCTCAGAGCTTTCGGGCTTATCCCTGAGATAATCGGAAGATTACCGGTACTATCACATCTTGATCCTCTTGACAGGGATGCACTCAGGGCAATACTCACAGAACCGAAAAATGCACTTGTAAAACAGTATATCAAACTGTTTAAAATGGATAATATCGATCTCACGTTTGCTGACGGGGTCCTTGATTATATAGTGGATAAAGCAATTGAATTCAAACTTGGGGCAAGGGGACTCCGATCAATCTGCGAAGCCATAATGCTTGATGCCATGTTCGAAATGCCATCAGTTGAAACAAATGATCTTGAAATAACAATCGACTACGCCGACAGGAAACTGGAAAGAATAAATCTTAAAGTACTGAAAGCTTCATAAAATAAAAGGGACCTGCCAAAGCAAGTCCCTTTTTTTCAACCTAACCTCATCAATTACGGCATCAAACGATGCTTATGTTTTAAAGTAATCTCTTTTGACAGGGTCCCGCGTGTAACTGTAGCTTTTGCGTCACATTCTCCTGTTCCATAATCAAGAACTACAGGATCAACTCCGGTTCTCTCAAATTTTATGGTACCGCTAACGATGAATTCACAAACCCGTTTCCAGTGCAATGCTGTTAAAATAGTATTTGTATATGCTACTCCATTAATATTTATTCCTGTGGCAGTTCCGGTAATTAGGCACTCATCATCCCAAATAGTTTTTGTACCCCAGCCAACAGTAAATTCCCTCTGATGATCAACAGTACGTGAGATTGTTTTGCCATCGGGTAAGGTAAGTTTGCCTCCTGTGAGTTTGTCTGTAACAACCATGTTCTGATTGTTGTTCAGACCAACTGTTTTAATTTCTTTGGTACCTTCAATTTTAATCCCATTAAAGAAATAATTATCGAAAGTAACTGTTCTTGTTGCGTTCACAACATTCCTTCTGTCAGTAACATTTATGATTATTTTACCTGAACGGGTACTTCCGTTAAACCCTGTACAGCCGGTTCCATAATCGATTGTGATAGTCTTTGGAAATGTCCCTGCCGAAATGGTTATAGTCGGACATGAATCCGTGAGAGCCACACCAGCTTCCAGATCACCTTTTGCGGGACCCATTAAGTTCTCCATAATTATTGAAGCATTATCAGCAGTGTTGTTGACATCTTCAAATGCAACATCCGTAACGGAGTTATCATCCGCCAGATCAATACTTGCCTGTTCAATCAGGCTGGTATCTTTCATACATGATGAAATAGAAAGCACTCCCATCGCTGCTATCATCAGAAAAATTTTTGTTTTCATAAAGTCTATTTTAAAATTAGTAATTCCGTTTATTAATCCTTTAGATGATAACAAATCGGAAAGGTTTAATGTTGTAAAGAAAATAATTTGAAATAAATGGAAATAATTTGAAATGCATTGAAATATGTGGTAAGCGAAGTCTTTTAGAGTATAGTTTTAGGCGGGGAGATTCCTCGCTGGCGCTCGGAATGACAAATTATTTTGGTTCGAAGGGAGGAAGGAAGAAACGGCGGTTTGCTTTTAAAAATCGTGATTTTGAATTTTCCCCGGGCAAACCGCCGTTTCTTCCTTCCTCATAACTCTTCCCAAAAACCGTGTCATCCCGATCGAATCCACCCCAGTGTTTTACAAATTTATGGTTATCAGGTGGATGAGAGAGGGATCCCCGTCTCATTATTGAAGAACCCATAACGTCATTTCGATTTTTCACTACCAGAATGGGAATCCATATAGCATGGTTTCACAAACCGAGGAGTTTCAGATTAATAGGTAAGGAATCTCGTCAAACCATTATAGCGAAGCTCTTTGCGAACTTTGTTTTACGTCTTGGCGAGCTTTGCGGTTAATGGATTTCTTTAATTATTTTTTTCTGAGGTATATTGTATAAGTATACGGAATGACGTGGTTTTCAATGTCAACAAACTCCTCTTTTTCAGACACTTCCCATATCCTGAGGTCAATCTCAGGAAAATAAATATCTGCCGGAGCCTTTTTATGCACATGCGTAATATAAAGCCGATCGGCTAAAGGCATGAATTGACGATATATGCTCCCCCCTCCTATTATAAAGATTTCTTCGTTCTTATCACACTTGCTTAATCCGTCTTCAATTGAGTAGGCTGTAACAGCACCTTCAATAGTTTCTTTAGGATTATCTGTAAGGACAATATTTTTCCGTCCGGGGAGTGGTCTGCGGGGTAATGATTCCCACGTTTTCTTCCCCATGATAATTGCGTTTCCTGTTGTAAGTTTTTTGAATCTTTTCAGGTCTTCAGAAATATGCCACAAAAGTTCATTGTCCTTTCCAATACCCCAATCTTCTGAAACAGCAACTATAATTGAAATCATACCTTTAATATTATACAGAAATTTCACCTTTAATATGCGGGTGGCAAATGTAGTCCGTCAGGGTAAAATCCTCAAACCTGAACTTCAGAATATCATTTACATCCGGATTTATCCCCATTTTTGGTAATTTATAGGGCTCTCTTGTCATCTGCAATTTTACCTGTTCTATATGATTCAGATAGATATGCGCATCGCCAAGTGTATGCACGAAATTGCCTGGTTTAAGTCCTGTTGCCTGTGCAACCATTTGAGTTAAAAGAGCATACGACGCAATGTTAAAAGGGACGCCTAGAAAAATATCTGCGCTTCTCTGGTAGAGCTGGCACGACAATTTTCCACCTGCCACATAAAACTGGAACATCAGATGACAGGGAGGAAGCGCCATTTTTCCCAGCTCACCAACATTCCATGCGCTTACAATATGACGGCGTGAGTCGGGTGTATTTTTTATTGAATTTATAACATTCATTAACTGATCAATCTTCTTCCCCTCGTCATCCGGCCAGGTACGCCACTGGTATCCGTAAACAGGACCCAGGTTTCCATCTTTATCAGCCCATTCATTCCATATCTTTACTCCATTATCATTCAGATACTTAGTGTTCGTATCACCTGAAATAAACCAAAGCAGTTCATGTATAATTGATTTAAGATGAAGTTTTTTTGTTGTAAGTAGCGGAAAACCTTCCTCCAGATTAAATCTCATCTGATAGCCAAACACACTTATTGTTCCGGTACCGGTTCTATCGGTTTTTTCAGTACCGGTTTTTATTACATGATCAAGAAGATCAAGATATTGCTTCATTCCAATTTTAAAATATTACTGTTTAGGTGAAATTTTTGCAGCATAGCCACCTCCGGGGGCAAGATGAATTTTCATTTTATCGCCCGATTTAACATTCGTTTTCAGATGTTTATAATCGCTGGCGTAAGTATCTGCGTTCACACCATCCTGAAAAATATCCATGGTGTATTCCCCTGCAGGCAGGAATGAGAGGTCAAGATCCATGTCACGGCTTGTCCAGTCAGTAAGAGCTCCTACAAACCAATCCTTACCTGACCTTCTGGCAAGTAAAAGATAATCTCCTACTTTGCCATCTAGCCCTTTGATATCATCCCATACAACCGGAATTTTTACAATAAAATCGGTTGTTTCCTGCTCTTTCATATAATTTGAAGGACTATCCGAAAGCATCTGGAGAGGGCTTTCATAGATAACGTATAAAGCAACCTGGTGAGCTCTGGTTCCCTGGCTTTCAGGGCGGGTAAACTGTGGAGTAAAGTTTATCTTATCCTTATTGACCATTGCTCCCGGAGTATAATCCATCGGACCAGCAACCATTCTTGTAAACGGAATTGTTACGTCATGATCGGGGTTAATGTCTTTGCTCCATTTATTATTTTCCATCCCTTTCACCCCTTCACGGGTAAGGGCGTTTGGCCAGGTACGGCCTAGTCCGTCAGGTTTATACGCGCCATGAAAATCAATAAGCATATGGTGCTCAGCTGTTTTCTTTGTAGCTTCGAGATAAAAATTAACCACCTTCTGGTCATCTCTCTGCATAAAATCAACTTTTACTCCCTTAACTCCCCATTTTTCATACTGCACTACTGCTTCATCAATTTTGTCCCAGAAAGATTTCCATACTACCCATAAAATTACTCCAACATGCTTACTTTCAGCGTATTTACATAGCTCAGCAACGTTAATTTCAGGAACCTGTTCCATCACATTACCCAGTTTATACCAACCCTCATCGAGAATAATATATTCAATCCCGTTCTTTGAGGCAAAGTCGATATAATATTTATAGGTATCATTATTAATGCCTGCCTTAAAATCAACACCATATACATTATTGGCATTCCACCAATCCCATGCAACATGTCCGGGTTTAATCCATTTTGTATCTTCAATCTTACACGGAGGAGCAAGTTTAAAAATAAGGTCACTTTCAATCAGCTTAACATCGGAAGAAGCAATCACAAATGCTCTCCATGGAAATGTACGTGTACCCTTTGTTTTTGCAATAAAGTCTTTCGTACTGGTTACAAGCAGATCACGATCTCTGCTGAGCTTTTCATTATCAGGATATTTTGCCCAGATACCCGAAATTTTTCCTGATCCACCACCAGTCAGCCACATGCCCGGATAATCTTCAATGTCGGATTCCGTAATCAGAACGTCTGTCCCGTTAACCTGGAAAAGTGTTGGCAGGCTTGCAAGATGTTTTTTAGATATTGTGTCAAGAGAAGAATAGATAAATGTTCTTTCATTATGAGACATCATGCTGGTTTCAAGAGGATACCATGAATGAGCAGAAGATGGGAACTGAAATTCGGAGACTTCATTCTTTACCGTAATATCTTCCTTTAAAGATGTTTCGAATCTATAGGCAATTCCATCGTTGTAGGCTCTGAATTGAATAGAAAAACCTGAATTAAAAGAGATTACAAGAATATTGCAGTTATCTGTAATCTCTGATTTCTTATTTGAAACAACAGGACGGATAATTTCATTTATCAGGCTGAATGTCGATTTCTTAACCTTTTCGTTTTCTCCAAGTACCTTTCCGTTGTCCAGGATCATAGCAATTTTTGAAGAGTTAATTATCTCTTTCCCATCGTAAGTTGCTGACCATTTAATATCGGTAGTAACATTTACTGTCACAGATATTTTCCCGTCGGGAGAACTGACTTTAAAATCTTTTGAAAATGATTGACCTGCGGCAAATAAAAAGAGAGCACACAGTAAGGTTAATTTTTTCATTTTTAAGTATTTATGAGTTTTTTTAGATACAATATTCAGAATGGACTACGCCTTTTTCTTATTTCTCTTCTCAATCTCATCCCTTACAGAGGCAGCACGTTCGTAGTCTTCAGTTTTGACAGCTTCATCAATCAACTTATATAGTTCCTCATTTGAATACGTGCTATACTTGTTGTTTTCAGGCTCAAAGAAATTTTCAATCTCGTTTGTCGGAGAGATCTCTGAATCGGTTGGATTAATTGTTATTCCTGCTTTCTCAAGAATTTCTTCGGTAATAAATATCGGACAATCAAATCTTAAAGCCAGAGCCACTGCATCGGAGGTT
>Ga0302206_1001067_pt1 | contig 10218 bp, 7 predicted proteins | sample II_Fen_E2_1_FD_194581 | JGI IMG/M metagenome (GOLD analysis project Ga0302206, IMG submission 194581) | Peat permafrost microbial communities from Stordalen Mire near Abisko, Sweden - II_Fen_E2_1 | ecosystem: Environmental > Terrestrial > Soil > Wetlands > Permafrost | place: Sweden: Abisko...
CGGTAGGGACAGGCGGACATCGTGAAGCTGTGGAAAGAACTCTCGAGGTTACCGGTCTCCGTAAATATTTTGAGATTATTGTTACAGCCAACGACGTTGAAAATTTCAAACCTCATCCTGAAACTTTTCTTAAATGTGCTGCCTTGATGAATATCGAACCTGAATTATGTGAAGTTTTTGAGGACGGAGATCTTGGTATAGAAGCTGCAAAAACTGCTGGCATGTTCGTCACTGACGTCAGGTCGTGGTATGATTCGAGCTGGTAATGGCGCAGAGCTTTGGGCACAGGGCTCAGGGCCCGGAAATTTAATCCGACATTAAAACCGTTAATAAGTCTTTTACTTAGTGCTCTGTGCTCTGTGCTCTGTGCTCTGTGCTCTGTCCTCTGTGCTCTGTGCAAATTCAGCAGGCCATTTCTCCTGCATTTTTTTTCGCTGAGAGCAAATTATAAGCTCCTTTTGTAACAACCTTTGAGCTTGATAAATCGAATCCTTCGGGAAGTTTAACTTCTGTAAACCCGGAACCTGAAACACCTTTTTTAACCTCTACCATCCGGTACTCTGTAAATGCCTGCCCCGCCTCCTCTTTGTTCTTTTCATAAGTGAAAATATAATCTTTATCATCGAAACTTACTACAGCATCGTTTGGGAGAACAGTAACTATAGCATCAGATTCTGAAATAAGTGCATTAACATACATACCGGGTAGCATGTTCTTACAAAGACTTGAGACAGTTGCATAGACCATTAAGGTTCTGTCCTGACCAATGGATCTGCCTGTCTGTGTAATAACCGCCTCATGTGTTTCAGTCTCATTATTGATATAGAATTTAACTTTCTGACCAGTAACTACCTTATCTGCATCTTTTTCAAAAAGTGTCAATTCAAGGAACAGTTTATCATTGTTCACAATCTCAAACAATACCTCAGTAGGGTTTACATATTTGCCGATATTTATATTAACGGCTTTCAAAAATCCGGTGATAGGTGATATAAGATTTACCGTACTACTGATATTATCTTCCTTTAGTTGGTCAGGGTTGATACCAATTAGTATAAGTTTCTGTTCCAGAGATCTCACCAGCGCTTTGAGATTTTTGTATTCAACAGTGACCTGCTGTACATTCTGCTCCGAATAAACATCACTTTTAAACAAATCAGAATGACGTTTAAAGTCAGCTTCCGCAAATGTCAGTTTATTCTTAGCTTCAAGGTAGGATTGCTGAACATCTACAAATTCCTGATTATCAATCACGGCCAGTATCTGTCCTTTTGTTACAGGATTGCCCGGCAGAAGTGTGGTGTTTTTTATGAATCCTCCCAGCGGCATGCATACCGTAGCCAGGTTCTGTGGAGCAACAGAGATAATGCCATTAACTTTCAGAATATTACCTAGCGATTGCATCTCCACAGATCCAAGTTCTATATTTGCAAGTTTAATCTGATCCTCGCGCAATTCAACAATATTTTCGGGCAATACTTCAACACCTGTTGTTTCAGAAGCGGATTTCTGTCCCCTGTTGCATGAGAGTAGTGAAAATAATAACACTATTAGCAGACCCGTAACTTTACTATATAATTTTGTCATGATATTTTTTGATTAAAATAATTTACCTGTGATATATTCAATTGAAATAATTGTCTGGTTACAATTATTAAGTGCCTCAAGATAATTCTGTTTTATTGCCAGAGCTCTGTCGAGCGTAAGTACATAATCAAGATAATCGAGAGCGCCTGCTCTATAGCTTCTGGTAGCCTGATCAATAATAATTTCAGCCTCAGGAACAGCCTGTTTCTCATAATAATCAACGCTTGAGGAAAATTTACTGTACTCATCAAGCAGTGTTATATAGTTTCCTGTAACAGATTTATTATATGATTCTGCGTCAGTCCTGGCAATTGATTCATTTATTTTTGCAGCTTTAATCTTAGCTGAGTACGGTTTGAACCAAACAGGAACTGAGATACCGGCCTGTATACCCGTAAATCTATCTTCAGGTCCAAAACGGAGTGCAACACCGTCAACATCTTGTGTTCCAATAATAGTCTGGCTGAAGTATCCTATATTCAAATCAGGAAGCATCTGGCTGCGTTCGAGTTTTCTTTCAACTTTCGAAACTTCAACCTGTTGTCTTGCATAACCAAGTGATGGATTTTGTTCTAATGATACACTGTCTGTAAGGAACGAAACATCTATTTTGTGCAGATTTTTTTCAACAGGTACAGCTAAGATTGAACTATTTAGAAGAAGGGATAGTTTTCGGCTGAAAATGCCGATATCAGCTGTCACCTGAAATAAATGGTTTTTTATTTCAAGGCTCTGAGAACGGGCTGTTATCATTTCCAGCTTGTTTGTCTCACCCGATATGGCCCGCAGTTCAGCAGCCTTTAGAAAACCTGAGTATAAGCTATCCTGATAAGCGAGTAGTTTCTGTTTTGAGGTAAGATAAACATATTGCCAGTAAACCTGTTTGACCTGTGTTGCTAATTCAAGCCTGGAGATATCATACTGAAACATACTGCTTTTAATGTTCGCATCAGCAAGTTTTAATTTGTTTATATAAACCGAAGGAAAGGCAAATGTTTGTGAAACAGTGAAGCTGTTATCAACTGAATAAGAATTGAACCGTCCGTACTGCCCATCAATTGAAGTTTTAGGGAGGTCAAAGGCAGCTCCTTTCAGAGCTTTTCTTGCATCAACCGAATAACCGGCAGATTTAACTGTCAGGTTGCTGTCCAATGCAATCTGTATGGCATCATGCAGAGTAACTAACTTTGTCTTTTGAGCGTTTGCAGTATTGGAAACAGATGTTACAGACAGCAAAAGAAATACAAGTGCTATTATTTTACCAGGGAAGTTTTCTGTTTTCCTTTTCCTGCTGCCTGACGAGAACAGAACATAAAAAACAGGTAGTATGATGAGAGTAAGAATTGTAGCGGTAATCAGTCCTCCAATTACAACCGTGGCCAACGGTTTCTGTACTTCAGCCCCGGCAGAGGTGGATAGTGCCATAGGCAGAAACCCCAATGAGGCTACAGCAGCTGTCATAATTACCGGACGAATTCTTGTTTGAAGACCTTTTAATACTCTTTCGGTAATATCATAGCATCCCTCTTTTTCAAGCCGGTTAAACTCAGCAATCAATACTATTCCATTGAGAACAGCCACTCCAAATAAGGCAATAAAACCAACACCAGCAGATATTGAAAAATTCATACCCCGTACCCATAGAGCGAAAACTCCTCCGATGGCTGACATTGGAACAGCTGTAAAAATTAACAGAGATTGTTTGAAAGAAGTAAAAGTAAAATAAAGCAATACAAAAATCAAAAGCAAGGCTATGGGAACTGCTATCGAAAGTCGTTTCTGGGCAGCTTCAAGATTTTTAAACTGTCCCCCATAAGTCACATAATAACCGGCAGGCATTTTTATTTTGTTGTCAATCTGTTCTGTAACATCAGCAATAACGCTTTTGACATCCCTGTTTCTTACATTAAATCCGATAGTTATCCTTCGCCTGGCATCTTCGCGGGAAACCTGGGCAGGACCAGATTTGATTGAAATATCTGCAACCTGTTCAAATGGTATCTGCCTGTTATCATGCATTGCAACTGTCAGGTTTTTGATGTCGTCAAGACTCTGTCTGTAATCCTTATCCAAACGAACGACTAAACCAAAGCGTTTTTCCTCATCAAATACAACTCCGGCCTGACTACCTGCAAAGGCAGTTCTCAGCACAGTATTAACATCTGTTACAGATAATCCATATTGAGCAAGACGGTCTCTGTTATACTCGACCTGTATCTGCGCCAGACCGGTGACCTTTTCAACATTAATATCCTGAACGCCGGGAATTGACTGAATCAGCTTTTCAACCTCTGAAGCTTTTTCTGCCAGTATATTAAGATCATCACCAAATATTTTAACAGCAATATCCTGTTTGGATCCTGTCATTAATTCATTGAAGCGCATTGCAATAGGTTGTTGAAATTCGAATTTGACACCAGCAAGAGCAACAAGTTTTTCTTCCATTTTTGCAACAAGCTCTTCGCGTGTTTTTGCAGATACCCATTCACTTTTGTCTTTAAGTGTAATAATGTAATCACCCGTCTCCATTGGTGTAGGATCAGTAGGAATTTCACCGGCGCCAATCTTGCATACAGCATGTTTAATCTCAGGAAAGTTCATTAGTAAAATTCTGTTTGCTTTAATTACCTGATCGACTGTATTGGTAAGGGATCCTCCCTGGAGTGTCATAACTCCGGAAGCCAGATCGCCTTCCTCAAGCTGAGGAATAAACTCCCCGCCTAACCGGGTGAATAAGAAGATACTGTATAAAAACAGAGCTACTGAGGATAAAGTAACAAGCAACTTATGTCTTAATGCGTACCGGATTGCAGGATTGAAGATATTACTTAGTCGTGACATCAGCCTGTCAGAAAAGCCGGTTTTATGTTCTGTCTTCTTACTTAGAAAAAGTGCAGAAACCATCGGCACATAAGTAAGAGAAAGAATTGCAGCTCCGATGAGGGCAAATGTTACTACCTGCGCCATGGGCCGGAACATTTTCCCTTCTATTCCAACCAGGGCCATGATAGGCAGGTAAACAATCAGAATAATGATCTGTCCGAACGTCGCGGAGCTCATCATTCTTTTTGCAGAATCAATGACATTTTCATCCATCTGATCCTGTGTTAGTTCCTCAACCCCCTGATGGTGTCTTTTGCTCATAAAAATACGGTGAACAACACTTTCGACAATGATAACTGCGCCATCAACTATCAGTCCGAAGTCAATTGCGCCCAGGCTCATGAGATTACCTGATACTCCAAAAAGGTTCATCATCGAAACTGCAAATAACATCGCCAGAGGTATGACTGAGGCAACAATCAGCCCTGCCCTTACATTTCCAAGTAAAATCACAAGAATAAAAACAACAATCAAAGCTCCCTCGATCAGGTTTCTTGATACAGTATTAATTGCACGTCCGACAAGATCAGAACGGTTAAGATAAGGCTCGATTCGCACCTGTTTTGGCAAGGATTTCTGAATTGACTTGATCCGTGTTGCCACATTATTAATTACCTCGTGAGCGTTTGCCCCTTTCAGCATCATTACCACGCCACCGACTGCCTCCGTGGTATCAACAACAAATGCGCCATAGCGGATTGAGTTTCCTGACTGAACCACAGCAACATCTCTTATTAAAACAGGAATTCCTGTGTTATTGGTTTTGACAACGATTTTTTCGATATCCTCAATCGTTTTAATTAACCCTATTCCCCGGATAAAATAGGCATTAGGTTTTTTATCAATATATGCACTGCCTGTGTTTTCGTTGTTTTTCTCCAATGCTGTAAAGATATCAGTCAGAGAAAGATTCATTCCCCTGAGTCTTTCCGGATTTACAGCAATCTCATATTGCTTCACAAAACCACCATAACTGTTAATGTCTGCCACACCAGAAGTCCCAAGCATTTCGCGGCGTACAATCCAGTCCTGAATGGTTCTGAGCTCCATAGGGTTGAACTCTTTTTCATATCCTTTCTGTACAGCGAGCCGATATTGAAATATTTCACCCAATCCCGATGAGATAGGAGCCAGCGATATCTGTGCTAATCCATTCGGAATTGACTCTTCTGCTTCCTTCAGTCGTTCAGTGAGCTGCTGCCTGGCCCAGTACACATCAACCCGATCTTCAAATACGACTGTTATTACAGACAACCCCAACCTGGATATTGACCGAAGTTCAATAATATCAGGAATATTTGCTACAGCAACCTCTATTGGTGCAGTTATAAAACTCTCAACTTCCTGTACTGCAAGCGATGGTGCAAGTGAAATGATTTGCACCTGATTATTTGTTATATCCGGAATTGCATCAATTGGTAATCTGGCAAGGGAATAAGCTCCCCATCCTATCAAGGCAAGTATAAATAAACCGACAATGAATTTATTATTTACTGAGAAGGAGATGATTTTGTTTATCATTATTTGGAAGGTAATTTATATTGGAATTTGGTAATCGTGTGATTTTTTCCTTTGTGTTACTTTTTGTATTAACTTCGTTATCCTTAGTGGTTTAAAAAAAGCTTACCACAAAGGTGCACAAAGGATTACACAAAGGTTCACAGAAGAATCTTTAAGGCCGATAAAAGGAACTTAAAGTAAGATTAGCATATTGGAGGAGGTGCCCTCAGAGATGATAAGTTCAGAATAACCTGACCGATTGGCTGATAAATATGATGGGTAATTCTTATCCAGCATGATTGTGTTTTAAACAGGGAAGGATCTGAAAGACAACCTGGTGTAAAATCATGTGATTGAAAATGATCTATTATAAGGGAAGTAACTGCCTTTTCTGATGTCATATCATTAAATGCATGACAATGAGGCGGAAATGTTGAATGATGATTAGTTCTGTTGTTAGAAGCAAGGGATGATTTTTCCTGGCACAGATCTGAATCAGCCTGATGATGATCATGTGGAATAATCATATGGGCATTCAATATTAATGCCGAAAGAAAGAGGGAAAATAAATGTATATTTTTGAAAATCCAGTTCATCATAAAAAAAGCCTCATGGCTTTATGTGTATTCGCAAATATAATTATTTAATTAAAACAACTTAGGCAAATAGGGAAATTCGTTCTGTGAATTGGAGATTCCTCACTTCGTTCGGTATGACAATATTAATTATAGTCAGGGATGAAGAAGCAGCGATCCTTTTAAAATTCTTTCAGACAAAAGAAGGTTGTCTCTTTTTGTTTTGAGACAACCTCCGTATTTTGCTTGAGCTTAAGTTTAAGTTTATACAAGAATCTTGGTAGTCAGATTTGTAATACTGGTTTTTATAGCTTCGAAGGGATTCCCTTTACCGGCATTGTCCTGCTCTACAAACATGTACTTCATACCTGCAATATCTTTTGCTGCAAGTATTTCCCTGAAATTAATTACACCGGCCCCAACTGGAGCGAAATCATCACTCTTTGTAATTACTGATGGTGGTTCTTTGGTGTACATATCCTTCATATGGAAAAGCTGGAATCTGCCCGGATATTTTTTGAAAAGGTCAACTGGGTTCAGTCCTGCCTTAGTTGTCCAGAAAAGATCAAGCTCCATGGTAGTAATATTTTTGTCAAGTCCGGGAAGGAAAACATCAAAATAAGGAATTTTACCTTCCACTGTAGCAAATTCAAAGTTATGATTGTGATAGCCAAACATAAGACCATTTTCTTTCATGATTTTCCCAACTCTGTTCCAGTCAGCTACCATCTTCTGATAACCGGCAATTGAATTACGGTCAGCATCGTTTATATAAGGCTGCATACAATACTTTGCACCTACTGCTGCATGATCTTCTGCCATCTTCTTTGCCTCATCATCGGTGATTCCCTTTGGGCTGACTCCCGCATGACTGCTGAGTACCTCCATTCCCAGGTCAGCAACCATTTTTTTGAAATCGGCCGGAGATAAGCCATAAAATTTTCTATTGGAATAATCAGCCATCTCAACATATTTAAAACCGATATCGGAAACCTGTTTTAATGTACCCGGAACATCTTTTCTTATGGCATCACGAACAGTATACAACTGTAGTCCTATTCCAAAAGTCTTAAGGTCAACAACTGTTGAATTCGAAACTGGAGCGCCTACTGTTTTCCAGTTGCTCTTTGAAATTAGAATTGCTCCCAGAGCACCTGTTGCAGATACTCTCAGGAAATCCCTTCTTGATTGTTTTGTTTTCATGGCAATGAAAATAAATATTTAAAATAAAAATTATTGATCCCGTACTTCATTAAAAATTCAGAGAATAAATGTAGTACAAATTAGCATGAGAATTGTTCCCTGTTCAATACAAAAAATGCCAGATTAATGATCCAAAGGACAAATTAAGAACTGTCACGGAGAGACACAGAGTAGCACAGAGAATCACAGAGAAACTGGTATTTTTAAATAATAAAGACTAAAGAATCTAAAAAACTGATAACATGTGTCTCTGTGGAACTCAATGTACCCTCCGTGTAGCTCAGTGAAAGTTCTTAGGTTTTAATGAAATTAAAAAATGAAGTAAAAAGATAAAAGTACCTTTGTAAAAAATTGAAAGATTGAATCAGATTATTTATACAGAGGATGGTTCACATACCATTTTTGTCCCGGAATTAAACGAGCACTATCATTCAGTGCATGGAGCTGTACAGGAATCGGCGTTTATTTTCATTAATAATGGTTATGAAGTATGTAAAGGCGATCCTGTATCAATTCTTGAAATCGGTTTCGGAACTGGTTTGAATGCTCTTCTGACAGCAATTAAGAGTATTTCAGGGACACGAAAAGTTTTATACACTTCAATTGAAAAATATCCACTTGCGTCTGAAATAGTCGATTCGCTCAACCATTTTGAATTTGCCGGTGAATATGGAAAAGATTTTTTTAATCGTATTCATTCTGCACCATGGAATGAAAGTGTAAAGATCTGTGATAATTTTGAACTCAGAAAGATAGAATCAGATCTTACCACAACGACTCTTCAAGGTACTTTCGATTTGATATATTTCGATGCATTCGGACCCGACAAACAACCTGAAATGTGGACAAGGGAGATATTTTACAGGATTGCTGCTGTGACAATTAAAGGTGGCATTTTAGTGACCTATTCAGCAAAAGGAGAAGTAAAAAGGAGCCTCAAAGCTTGCGGGTTTGATGTTGAATTACTTCCTGGTCCTCCCGGGAAGAGACAGATGATCAGGGCAGTTAAAAATTAAAATATATTTTTCGATGGCTTTTTTGCTTTCGCTAAAGTATTATCTTAGCGGAAATTTAAAATTTAAAAATGTATCATATGAAAATCAAGGGATTAATTGTATTGACCGGGGTAATAGCTTTAATGCTTGGCTCTTGCGGAAAGAGTTCTCTGAAAAGTGTAAACCTTAAAAGCAAAGAAGATTCACTATCTTATGCTTTCGGTATTGTAAATTATAATGCTCTTACCACGGATAGTCTTCTGCTCGATCCTATGATCGTTGCAAAAGCAATGATAGACGGAAAAGAGGGAAAACCAAAAATGGCTGATGATGTTGCACGCTCATATATAATGGTAGTTATAAATAAACGTGAAGCTTTGAAAGCAGCAAAAAAGGCAGAGACCGATAAAGTTCAATATAAAGACTACATCGATCAGAATGAAGCATTTCTTGCTAAAAATAAAGACAAAGCAGGTGTAACAACAACTGCCAGCGGTCTCCAATATGAAGTAATTAAAATGGGAACAGGTTCAAAACCAACTGCTCAGAATACAGTTAAAGTTCATTATGTAGGCACTCTCATCGATGGTAAAGAATTTGACTCTTCAGTAAAAAGAAATGAACCGGCTACTTTTCCTGTATCAGGCGTCATTCCAGGATGGACAGAAGCATTACAGCTGATGCCTGTTGGTTCTAAATTCAAACTTTATCTTCCTTCCAAGATCGCTTATGGAGCTACAGGTGCAGGTGAAATAATCAAGCCATATTCAACACTCGTTTTCGAAGTTGAACTTCTTGAAATTGTAAAGTAATATGACTACTGCAGAAATTCAAACTCCTAAAGGTACCATGATGGTCAGCTTCTTTGAGAAAGACGCTCCTGGTACCGTGGAGAACTTTATTTCTCTGGCGAAAAAAGGATTTTATGACGGGCTCGCATTTCACAGGGTTATTCCGGATTTTGTTATTCAGGGTGGTTGTCCGCTTTCAAAGGACATGAGTGACCCAAGGGTTGGAACAGGTGGTCCGGGTTATCAGATAAGATGCGAATTAACTGGTCAGAATCAATACCACGACAGAGGAGTTCTCTCAATGGCACATGCTGGCAGAAATACTGGAGGATCACAATTCTTCATCTGCCATAGCCGTACTAATACTAAACATCTCGACAGACAACATACCTGCTTCGGGAAAGTGTTTGAAGGCCTGGATGTTATTGACAAAATACGTCAGGGCGACAAAATTGAAAAAATAATTATTCACGAAGAATAAATTAAAATGGCATTCGAAATCACAGGAAAAGTTATCGATATATCTCCTGTAAACCAGGTAAGTGACAAATTTAAAAAACGCGAATTTGTCATCGAGAAAAAAGAAGCAGGTGGCGCAGCTGTATTTATCGACTATATTAAATTCCAGCTTATCCAGGATAAATGCGACCTCATTAATGAATCCTATCTCAATGAAGATGTAAA
>Ga0302206_1001069_pt1 | contig 10206 bp, 3 predicted proteins | sample II_Fen_E2_1_FD_194581 | JGI IMG/M metagenome (GOLD analysis project Ga0302206, IMG submission 194581) | Peat permafrost microbial communities from Stordalen Mire near Abisko, Sweden - II_Fen_E2_1 | ecosystem: Environmental > Terrestrial > Soil > Wetlands > Permafrost | place: Sweden: Abisko...
ATGTCATCTCTCTGATGAATTCGATGATAAATACCAGAATCAGTGAGCTCCTGCAAAAAGAAAACCCACCATTTGTCAGTGGTTCTGTATCCTTCGGCGGATATTATGCCCGCGAATATGACGCATTTACTATAAGTGCCACCGCTCGTAAAAATGAAGAAGGAAAAGCTCTGGAGGCAGTATATGCTGAAGCTGAAAGGGCAAGAAGATTTGGCTTTACTAAAGGAGAACTCGACAGGGCCAAAGCAAAGATGCTCTCAGATTTTGAAAACAGATATAAGCAAAAAGATAAAATTGATAATGATACATACGTGGATGATATACAGAATTACTTTCTCACAGGGGAACCCCTAATATCAATGGATTTTGACTTTGAATTCCTTAAACAGGTAATAGGAGGTATAACTCTGGAAGAGACTTCAGCCAAATTTAAGGAGGTCATGAAAGATGAGAACCGAACTATAGTAATCCAGGGACTTGAGGGAAATGATATTAAGCATCTGACAGAACAGGAGGCATTGGATATTCTTCAAAAGGTGAAGGATTCTCAGCTAAATGCATATGAGGATAAAACCTTAAGCGTTTCATTAATAAAAGATGATCTTAAAGGATCTAAAATTATCAAAACAGTGCCTCTTCCACAGTTTGATGCAGTCGAATGGACACTCGGAAACAATGCCAAAGTAGTTTACAGGCGAGCCAGTTTTGAAAAGGATAATGTGTTACTGACTGCATTCAGCTTTGGAGGAATTTCCAAACTTGATAATGACCTTGTTCTCCCAGCAAACTTAATTCAAGCAATTGTTCCCATGTACGGTGCGGGAGACTATGATAATATTACTTTGCAAAAAATGCTCGCCGGTAAAAAAGCCACCATAAGTGTGGGACTGAGTGAAACTGCTGAATCTGTCAACGGATCATCTACTCCAAAAGATTTTGAAACTATGATGCAGTTGCTTTACCTGCGCCTGGCTCACCCACGGTTTGATAAAGTAGCTCATGATGCTATCATCGGAAGATTTGCAGGTATGATAGCTAATATGGAAAAAGATCCCAATAAAATTAAAAGCGATAGTATTTCACTGATCACAACCGGTTATAACGTTAGAACACCATTGCTTACCAAAGAAACCATTAATAAAATTACACTTGACGATATTACAAAAATCTATAATGACCGTTTCATCGGCGCTGATGAATTCACTTTTTTTATTGTAGGTAATATTGGTCAGGACACTGTGATGAGAATGGTCGAAAAATATATAGGTTCACTTCCTTTAATCAACCGTAAAGAAACATGGATCGACAGAAAAGTTGAACAGCCAAAAGGGAATATAACCAGGGAGATAAGCCTCCCTCTTACTATTCCTAAATCGACTATTTTCATATCTTTTGCAAAGAAGATGAAATATACCCCTTATAATTATCTTGGACTGGAGGTTATTAAAGGTATTCTCGATATTGTCTATACAGAAAAGGTCAGAGAGGATAAAGGAGGAACATATGGAGTCAGTGTCTCATTATCAGAGCAGCAAAGACCAACAGAGATAGGGGAAGGAATGATAACATTTGATTGCGACCCCGCCAGGGCTAACGAATTGAAAGCGATTATTTATCAGCAGCTCGACACCATCATGATAAAGGGACCAAGCCAGATAAATCTCGATAAAGCTGTCAGTAACATACTTAAAACCAGGGAAGAGAATAAAAAGCACAACTCATACTGGAGTAGTATCATAACCAGGTATTACAGCTATGGGGTCAACTCAAATGATCCTGCTAATTATGAAAACATTCTTAAGGCATATAAAATTAAGGATATCAAAAAAATAGCCGATGAAATGTTCAAAAACGCAGATGTTGTTGATCTGATTTTCAAACCGGCAAAATAATTTTCCGGTTTTATTGGAATAATTTAGAGACGCCCGATCCGGGCGTCTCTTTCATTTCCGATCCGGGCGTCTCTTTCATTTCCGATTCGGGTGTCTCTTTCATTTCAATTCGAATGGATGTGATTCCTATTTCAAATCATGATTAAATTGATAAAATGAATCAATTGAGACGCCCATGTAGGGCGTCTCTACATTTATACAAAACTTTAAGGATTTTTTAATATTTGGCTGTCTTAACATTTTAAAATTATATCCTACCTTGCCATTAGACAAAAAACTATATCAAAATGAGTTCCTCCCGCAGAGATTTTATCAAGACAGCTTCCGTTCTTGCTGCCGGAAGTGTTATACCTTTTAATGCCAGATCAAGGGCCAAAATATCTCCAGCAGATAAGATACGTGTTGGTCTTATAGGAGCTAACGGACAAGGTTTTACCGATCTTAAATCATTTCTGAAAAATCCTGAGATTGATTGTGTTGCCATGTGTGACATTGATCGTAATGTGCTCACAAACAGAACCGATGCCCTGGTAAAACTTGGATATCCTAAGCCTAAACTTTATGTTGATTATCGCAAAATGCTTGAGAACAAGGATATTGATGTAATTATAAATGGCACACCCGACCACTGGCATTGCCTTATACTCGTTGATGCACTGGAAGCAGGTAAACACGCCTACATTGAAAAACCTCTCGGCAATTCCATTTCTGAAATCAACATAATGCAAAATGCCGTTAAGAAGCATAATAAGATTGTGCAGGTTGGGCAATGGCAAAGAAGTCAGCCACATTTTGTTGACGCTGTAAATTATCTTCGATCAGGAAAACTTGGACGTATCCGTACCTGCAAGGCATGGTCGTATGTTGATTGGAAAGGCGCAGTCCCTAAGGTCCCCGATTCACCTGTTCCCGATGGTGTTGATTATGATATGTGGCTGGGGCCGGCACAAAAACGGCCGTTTAATAAAAACCGCTTTCATTTTACATTCAGATGGTACTGGGATTATGCCGGGGGATTGATGACTGACTGGGGGGTACATCTGATCGATTATATATTATATGGAATGGGTAAGAGTGTCCCGGTATCAGTTATGGCCTTAGGGGGCAAGTATGCCTTTCCCGACGATGCAATGGAAACTCCGGATACCATGACAGCCGTTTATGACTTTAAGGATTTTACAATGATTTGGGAACATACTATAGGAATTGGCCTTGGAAACTGGAAAAGGCCTCATGGTATGTCATATATAGGTGAAAATGGCACACTTGTTCTTGATAGAAACGGCTGGGAAGTCTTCCCCGAAAAACAGAGAATTGAAGCTCTCCCTATTCAGAAAAATGTTGGTGACGGTCTCGATCTGCATGTAAAAAATTTCCTCGAGTGCCTTAGAAACAATACACCCCAGAAACTAAATGCAGGGATTAATGTAGGAAGAGACGTAGCCCTTGTTGCACAAATGGGGAATATCGCATTTCGGACCGGAGAAAAGGTCAACTGGGATGATAAAAAACAATCATTTCAGACCAGTACTGCCAATAAGCTTATTATTCCTGAGTATCATAATGGCTGGACACTACCGAAATATTAAACCTTCATAATTTTACAACAGGGTCTTGTCTAAGCTTCATTCTTTGATTTTTGCTTTTCTGAATTCACTGCTATAGGTCTCATATAGAACACCGGTCATTGAAATAACAGCAATTGAGTAAACACCTGCCGGCAACTCTTCCAGAGAAAATTTACAATCAACTGAAATTGTATCACTTGAATTCAGTTGTGAAATATTTTCAGGAAGTTCAATATCCTTACTTACTTCAATATTGCCATTTTTAATAAAAGCAACCTGGAATACTACTGGAAATTCTTTGTTTTTCAGATTAATAATATAGGGGTAAGGATTATGTATTTTTAGGTGGACATTATTTAATCCTTTTCTGCTGAATGTATAATCCTTATCAGTTAAAATCACGCATTCCCTTTGCAGTGATTGAAAATCATTAAAAGCTTTTACATAGATTGTATCTCCTTTTGTCAGAACTTCTTTTGTAAGATTAGCTTTATAGTAATCAGAAAAATAACTGGGGACATACAAAACTTCTTTACCATGTACCTTTTCTTCAAAATCCCATAAGTCATATTGTGTTTTACGGTAATACAAATTATTTAAAGAATGAGCAAATTTCCCGGTATAAAATGTATAAACCGACGGACGTTGATATGAGCCTGTAAAAACAACAGGACGATCACCGGCCACAGCGCTGATATCTTTTGCCCATTGTTTCTTATTGTGAAATTCACTTTGTAAAAAAGATACTGGCACAAAGTCAATGATTGAAGCTATCCTTCCAAACAGAATCAATGGAAACAAAATTATTGCAAGCCATTTTATATAATTTCTGAGCCAGGGTTTAAACTCCGTATTATTGAATAGAATTAGAATCATAGGTACACATACAATGGCAGTCCATTGTGGCTCAACCCTATAACGGAAGCTGGAAATAAAAAAGAAGATGAAAAAGCCTGTAATGATATATTTCAGTGCTTTATCGAAAGAGTTTTGTGATTTTACCCTGATCATAATCCATATTAATATCACCAGGATAAATGGATTATGAAATGAAAACTGACTTACCAGATAATCAGGCACATTCTCTGGATTAAAAGAAGAAACTCTATCTACAAGATGATACCTAACAGACGGAAATCCATTTGTATACTGCCAGAAAAGATGTGGAGAAAACAACAATAATGCCAGCAGTCCGGCTGAGTAGAAGCTAATCTTTTTCAGCAATCCGGGGTTTGAAAGGATAACCAGAAGAATTAAAAGTCCGCCGTGATATTTACTATACATCAGGGCTGCCATCGAAAAGCCGAGGAAAAGTATGTTTTGCCAGGAATCATCCTCCAGAAAACGCTTATATACTAATAAGAAAACTGCTGTAAATAATATTAACGGAGCATCAGGCGTGGCAATGAAACCGTAAATATGGCAGACAGGAAGAATTACAACCAGCATAAAGAACAAAAGAATATTTTCTTTTTTCTCACGTTGAGTTTTATCTGTAAGCAGCCAGATTACATAAAGAGTAAGAAGCTGGCTAATAACAACAATCAATCTTACACCCAGCTCATTATGAAAGAAGAAGTATCCTATTTTAATCATTAAGGCTATCATAGGTGGATGATCAAAATATCCCCATGAAAGATATTTTGAATACATCCAGTAATATGCTTCATCATTATCCAGCGTGGTAAAACGGGCCTGAAGCAGATTTAAAATACCCCATGCAACCAGGAAAAGAGTGAAAGGATTAAGAAAATACTTTTTAAATTTCAGATTCATTTTTCTTTAAGAATGGACTCAATTTTATCAAGTTCGTCCTCTCTAAAATCGAGATTATTTAATGTTTTCAGATTATCATCGAGTTGTTCCACGCTGCTCACGCCTATAAGCACTGAAGTGATCCGGGGATCTTTGAGTAACCATGCTATAGCCATTTGGGCAAGAGACTGATTACGTTTTAATGCAATTTCATTTAGCCTCCTTGCTTTGGAAATCCTTTGGTCGGTAACATCTTCAACTTTTAAAAATCCGGTTGGCTTAGATGCCCTTGAACCAACCGGAATACCTTTCAGATATTTATCGGTCAGTAATCCCTGCTCCAGTGGAGAAAAAGGGATACAGCCTATTCCGGATTCTTCAAGTACATCTAGAAGTCCATCTTCAACCCATCTGTTAAACATTGAATATTTTGGCTGATGAATCAGACAATTTACATTCATCTCTTTTAGTATCTGTGCGGCCTTTTTTGTAAGATCAGCCGGGTAACTTGATATTCCGGCATATAACGCTTTGCCCTGGTGAACAGCCTGAGCAAGTGCCCCCATTGTTTCTTCAAGAGGAGTCTCTGGATCAGGACGATGCGAATAGAATATATCAACGTAGTCCAGGTTCATACGCGTAAGGCTCTGATCCAGACTAGCGAGCAGGTATTTTCTTGAACCGAAGTTACCATATGGGCCGGGCCACATCTCCCACCCTGCTTTTGTTGAAATTATCATTTCATCACGTAAGGCCTGGAAATCTTTTTTCAGAATAAGTCCAAAGTTCTCCTCTGCTGAACCTGGAACGGGGCCATAGTTATTTGCCAGATCAAAGTGAGTTATTCCAGAATCAAAAGCTCGCCAGATAATCTTCCTGAAATCTTCAAAAATGTCAACCGAGCCAAAATTATGCCATAACCCGAGTGATATTTCAGGCAATCTTATACCACTTTTACCGCAACGTCTGTAAATCATTTTGTCATAACGTTCTTTTAAAGGATTATAGTCCATATCGTTTGATTTTATTAAGATTTGAATAATATAAACGAGCATTCATTACAGTTCTTATTTTATTACTGTCATGAAACCCTTCTTTCTGTATGTCTCAAAGTTAAATAAATTTCCCTTCGATAGAAACCGAAGAAGCTTTTGTTCGCAAATGCTCCATGGTTGTTACGGTAACCACCCGGAAGTGTTGTTAAACCACTTTCGTTTGTTGATCCTGTATTAGATTTTCCCAATGAGCTATTCCTTTTTCTCTGAGTTTTCCTCCAGCAATTTTTTTCTCCTCCCAGATTGGAGGTCAATGTTGTCCATTCACTAACCCTGTGCAAACCAAAGTTATGACTAATAATATTACATTTTTTGTTTCATTTTTGTTCTCCCTTTTGGATTTTGAACTTAAGTTTTCATAGTTCATTGTGCAATACTTTTGAAATAACTCTAAATAGCTCATCTTTTTGAATTGGTTTCACAATATAACCATTACAGCCTTCTTCATAACATTTTTCTTTTTCAACATCCATTGCATAAGCAGTTTGGAGAATAATTTTAGTTTTAAGATATTTTTCTCGTATTTCCTTTAAACATTCAAAACCTGATTTTTTCGGCATTTTAATATCGAGCAATATTAAATCGGGCTGTGTGCTTTCTAACATGTCCATCAACACTTGTCCATTTTCAGCATAAACAATATTTACGTTGTAATCTTTGAATAATTCTTTCAGATATAAAAATGAATTATAGTCATCTTCCGCTATTATGATGGTTTTGTTCTTCAAATCAACCAGATCAAAATGCTGGCCTTTAATTCTGTCCGAAACAACCTTATCCTTAATATAAGGAATGGTAAAATGGAATATGGTACCTATATTAACTTCCGATTCCAACCATATTTCACCTCCCAGGAAATGAATTAATCCTTGGGAAATGCTTAACCCCAATCCTGCGCCTTCATGATAAGCGAATTCCTCTATCTGCCTGAACCTTTCAAATATCATTTCATGCTTTTCTTTTGGAATACCAATCCCGGTATCGGAAATATAAAAATTCAGTTTGTTATCTTCAAGAAGGCTACAGCCAACTTCAATCTTTCCTGAAGATGTAAATTTAAAAGCATTACCAATCAAGTTAATTAATATTTGTTTTAATTTCCCCTGATCAATAAAAACTTCAAAGTCTGAATTGTTGATTTGTCGTTTGAAAATGAATTGAATATTCTCTTTGTTAACTCGTTTCTGATATTCAATAAAGAATATTTCCATTTCTTCAAGCAATCTTTTTATATTGCTCTTTTCGAGATTTGCAGATAACTGCCCTGATTCTATATTAGCAATATCCAGAATACTATTGACTAATTCAAGCAGTTCATTTCCTTTAAATTTTATAATACTGGAAAAATTCTGAAGGTTTTCCTTATTATCAAAATTCTCAGGTAATATATCAGAAAAGCCCATAATTGCGTTTAAGGGCGTACGGATTTCGTGACTCATATTATTCAAAAAAGCTGTTTTGAGACGATCACTTTCTTCAGCTTTTTCTTTAGCTTTCAGAAATTCTGAAGTTCGCTCCTTCACCAATAATTCAAGATGATCTTTGTGTTTTGATAATTCTTCATTTTGCAATACTATTTCTTCCTGGTTGTCTTCTAATTTTTTATTCAAAGCTACAAGTTCAACAGTACGCTTTTGAACAATATCCTCCAATAATCTTTTTTGATTTTTAAGTATTCTGACCCGGGCATTTAATATTGCAATGAATAAGAAAATGCATAAGATAACGACAACTATTTTAAATGCCATTGTTTTCCACCATGGAGGATAAATGGTAATCTTCAACGTTTTTGGTGTTTTACTCCATAATCCATCGTTGTTTGATGCCATTACCATAAAGATGTATTCACCCGGGTTCATATTGGTGTATGTTGCAGTTTGTTTATTGTCCGCTTCTTTCCAAAGTGAATCGTATCCGTAGAGCTTATATTTGAAATGGTTGTTTTGCGGATTCAGGTAATTAAGTGCTGCGAAACTGATTACAAAATCAGCATTACGATAGGCAAGTTCCATGTTGTCGATGAGATTTAAATCTCTCGATAATTCTTGATTTTTGTGCTTTTTGTCAGGCAACAAATTCATGATGTAAAATCCAGTCAGAATAACCTGTGGGGGAAGCATATTCATTCTAATACTATCCGGATTGAAATAGGTGATGCCCTGGGAGGAACCAAAGCTCATAACTCCCTGCATATTTTTAAACGCTGACCGCTTTTTAAAGTTATTGCTGGATAAGCCATCATCAATAGTATAATTATAAAAAACGGGTGGGTTTGGTTTGCTCACACCATTGATAAATTTGGAGAGTCCATAATTAGTACTTATCCAAAGATTGCCGGAATTATCTTCGAGTATTCCCTGGATTGTATTATCAGGTAATCCATGCTCTGTTGTATAACACGTAAACGAAGAAGTTTTTTCATCAAAAAGTTCTAACCCGGAATTAGTGGCAATCCAGATATTTTTACGGCTATCTTCGAAAATGGAAAGTATATTGCCGAAGCTTCCTGCAGCATCATTTAAATCGTGCACAAAATGAGTGAAATTATCGTTTTGATAATCATATAAATCGAGGCTGTTGTATGTTGAAATATATAACCTCCCACTGCTTGTCTGGTAAATACAGTTAACCATATCGTCATAAAGACTGTTCTGGTTACTGTCAGTATGCTTATAAACTGTAAAGGTACCGGTATCGTAATTATAACGGTTTAACCCGCCTCCAATGGTGCCAATCCAGAGATTTCCACGTGTATCCTGGAAGATAGAAAATACATTGGCACTGCTGATTGACCCTGGCTTGTTGTTGGGAAGAAAGTGCTTGAATAAGCTGGCTTGCTGATTAAAAAGATTTAGCCCTCCTGCCCAGGTACCTATCCATATGTTACCACGATCATCTTTACAGAGTGCAAATATAGGGTTGGCAGAAAGGCTGTTTGTATCATTGCCTTTATTCTGGTAATGAACATAAGTACCTCTGTTTTTATCAAAAAGTTCCAGCCCTCCTTCAGTACCGATATAAATGAATTTTTTATCTTCAAAAATTACATTGACCAGATTATTTTTAATTGACTCTTTGCCATCTGATCTCGCACTTACCACATTGAATTTCTTTGCCCGCGAACTAAAATAGTTTACTCCTTTACCAAAAGTACCAATCCAAATGTCATTTAAATCGTCTTCATAAAGACTGTATATAGAATTGTCTGTTAAGCTACTGATATTCTGAGGATTGCTTTGAACATGCTCTAAAACAGGCCTTTTTTTATAGGTAAACTGATCCAGTTTAAGTCTGTCAAGTCCTTCACCAGATCCTTTGCCGATCCATAATATATTTCTATGGTCAACAAGCAATTTAATAATATGGCCGTCAATAACCTTATTGAATTCAACATGATCAGGAGAATTATAATTGAACACAAAGAGACCATCTTGCGCTAAGCCTATCCAGATACGCTTATTATGATCTTCGCAAATGGATAAAATATCATTTGTTGATATCCGGAAAGGTCCATCCTTCGGTTTGAACCTTATGAAAGAATCTCTGCTTTTATTATATCGATTTAATCCATCTTTTGTTCCAATCCATATATTTGACTCCGAATCCTCAAATAGCTTATTTATATAGCTATTGGATAAACTCGAAGAATCTGCTGGATCAAAACTATAATGCGTTATTATCTTTGTGGCGGGATCAAATCTGTATAATCCTTTGTTTGTACCGAACCATATTTTCTTTTCATGATCCTCAAGTACACTTGTTACCGCCAATGATTTTAGTAATGAAAACTGCTGTAATTCATCGGTGGAGTAGTTATAAATATATACTCCAAGATCCGTACAAACCCATAACTCGTTTGCCCCTTTCTGTAAAATATCTGAGATATTAATGTCTCCGAGGCTTTTGCCACCATTTGTTTCAGGGCGATATACCTTA
>Ga0302206_1001076_pt1 | contig 10160 bp, 7 predicted proteins | sample II_Fen_E2_1_FD_194581 | JGI IMG/M metagenome (GOLD analysis project Ga0302206, IMG submission 194581) | Peat permafrost microbial communities from Stordalen Mire near Abisko, Sweden - II_Fen_E2_1 | ecosystem: Environmental > Terrestrial > Soil > Wetlands > Permafrost | place: Sweden: Abisko...
TTAATCAGGTTCAAGGGAATAATACTGATGTCTTCTCATGACCATGAGTTTATTCAGACTGTTTGTAACCGTGTAATTGAAATCGGTCCTAAAGGAATGATTGACAAGCAGATGCAATATGATGATTATATATCTGATGAAAGCCTGCTTGAAAGACGAAGGAATTTGTATTAAATATATCCTGTCTGCTAATTAAATATCTTGCTTTAGGCTTCTGACATCTGAAATTATTGAATTATCTGTAAGCCAGTTTCAGTTTTATTGTTGTCTTGGTTAATCCTGAATTGTTGGCATTTCTGCGATAGTCATTTCCTGAATTTCCCCTGTTGTCATTCATTCCTCCTCCTCTCATTCCTCCACCTCTCATTCCGCCGCCGCCGCCCATTCCGCCGCCTCTCATGCCACCCCTATGCATGCCTCCTCCACCTCCTCCTCCTGATCCGCTTATCCCATTGTTCCCGTTGCTTGATTTTGTATCCGGATTTATTTTAATCTGATAATTGAAAATCGTGTTGGAATCAGATGGAGTCAATTCCTTTTTATAGAAAGTTGAAAAGGGGATTACGGCTTCATAATTCATTATGCCCCTCTCATCAAAATTTATAGCCGCTGATATGCCTGTGTTGTTAGGAGGAGACAATGAGATAATCTTCCCTATGTGCGATTTAAAACCGATAAGCTCCATTTCCCGTGCTTCTGCAAGAAGTTTTAGTTTGAAATCTGAGCGGGCACCTGATCTCCCACCTGCATCAGGTCGGGCACCCGGATTTTTTTCTGTACCCGGATTTTTGTCAGAAGAATTACCGATAGGATACTTAATACCGACACCAAAGGATTTTTTGCCAAGAGTATCGATTGCGAAGTCAAGCCCGCCAAGCAGTATTTTTGTTTGAAGGAATTCATTTGAGATGCTGCAGCAAAAATAAAGATTATTATGATCGTTTGAGATAGAGTAGTTTATACCAGTTTCCTGGTCATAAAACCTTAGTGGGTTTGGCCATTCGTTAATCTGTCCGTCGACAGCAACCGGTTTACTCTGCCAGCTTGAAGAATTGTAAAGTGAATGAGTACACGAAACAAAAAGACAAAAGATAATAAAAGACGAAATAACTTTTTTCATGTGTTTGATTTCTGATTTTGTAAGAACTCCTTTATGCAGTGCAACTATATCGGATTTAAAGCCGGATGAATATTCTTATGTTAATAGACAATAACTTCAATGTAAATATTCCATTAAGAACTAGAATCCTGATCTCAGGAGCAAATCATTGCTAATTTTAAATTAAAAGAGTCTGCGTCAGACCTGCATTATGCCTTAAATAACTGTGAATTATGTAACTTATTTAAGGACTTATATAATTGATAACTGAAGTTTAGCATATACTTTCGCCGTAATGAGAAAGGAAGACAGCTCAGAACTTGAGATATCGTTATTGCTGGAGGCATTTTACCATAAATACGGGTATGACTTCAGACAGTATTCCAGAGCGCATATCCGACGCAGGATAATGAGCAGGATGGGATTAACAGGGATTAGTGATGTTGCTCTGATCCAATCTAAAGTTTTGAATGATCAGACATTTGCGTATGAACTTTTGCAGGATCTCTCAATAACTGTAACCGAAATGTTCAGGGATCAGGAGTTTTACAAATCAGTCAGGAAAAATGTTATCCCTGTCCTCAAAACTTACCCATTTATAAAAATCTGGCACGCCGGATGTGCAACCGGACAGGAAGCTTATTCAGTGGCGATCATTTTAAAGGAGGAAGGTTTGTATGACAGGACAACGATATATGCTACTGATTTTAACCAGCAGGCTTTGGACCGGGCTAAAGAAGGAATCTTTTCGAATGCTATGATGGAAGAGTATGCCTTAAATTATCAATTGTCAGGAGGTATAGCATCATTTTCAGATTACTTTACATTCAATTATGACAGGGGTATTATAAATCAATCGTTGAAAAAAAACATTGTCTGGGCAAATCATAATCTGGTAACAGATAGTGTATTTGCAGAGATGAATATGATTATTTGCAGAAACGTACTCATTTATTTCGACATTAATTTACAAAATAAGGTTCAAAAACTTTTATATGAAAGCCTTATTCCCGGTGGAATTTTAGGTTTGGGTTTAAAAGAAAGTTTGCGCTTTACGGATTATTCTGAAAAATATACAGAGCTGGATAAAAAACTGCGATTATTTAAAAAGAAATATTGACAATGCGATATGAAGCAATTGTAATCGGTGTTTCTTCAGGTGGATTAAAAGCGTTGAGACTTATTTTTTCTGCTTTGCCATCGGGTTTTGCTACGCCAATTATTGTAGTCCAGCATATCGGTCCACGATCAGAGAACAGCTGGATAAAGCTATTAAATGAAAGCTGTATTATTCCAATAAAAGAGGCAGATGAAAAAGAAAAAGTTGCAACCGGGATTTATGTTGCTCCGTCTAATTACCATTTGCTGATTGAAAAGGACAGAACCTTTTCCCTCACAGTTGATGAACGTGTGAATTTTGCACGCCCGTCTATTGATGTTCTGTTTGAATCGGCCGCTGAAACTTATAAAGAAAAACTGATTGGGATAATTCTTACAGGCGCCAATAATGACGGTACAAAAGGGGTAAAACGAATAAAAGAATGTGGAGGGCTGGTAATTGTTCAGAATCCCGCAACTGCTGAATCTTCTTATATGCCTGCTTCAGCAATCGCAGCTGTTCAGCCTGATCATATTATGGAGCTGGATCAGATCGGCCAGTTGCTGATAAAAATTACATTAAGTGCTAATATTTAAAAAGAGGAAAATGAAACTAGGAAGAAAAATATTAACTGCCTTAATTGCCTGTACCATAATCTTTGTTGGTCTTGCAGTTATTATATTGAAAAACACCGAAAAATTTACTGCTTCCAACGACCTTGTTGACCATACTAACAAAGTATTGAATGAATTCCAAAAATTGCAAGTATCTACAGTTGATATAGAAACCGGCTCACGTGGATTTATCATTACCGGCGATGAAAGATATCTGGAACCATTTTCAATTGCCGGTAATAGCTTAAGTGAACATATTGAAAAAGTAAGGGAGCTGACTAAAGATAATGCGGTTCAGCAGGCCAACATAGATCAACTTGAAAAGGAACTTAAAATTCGTTTTAATGAACTAAACTATGGTATCAACGCCAGAAGAAAGGATTTTGAAACAGCGAAAGAGTTTATTCTGTCAGGAACAGGAAAAGAAACATCAGACAGCATAAGAAAAATAATTGATAAAGCGCTGAATGCAGAATATAAATTACTGGCTGAACGCAAACAAATAAGTGCTAATGAAGCTGGTATTTTTAATAAGGTTTTTATTTTTTTACTGGCTATCCTCTTTATCATTCTTTTGGTAGTCATCAATTTAGTCTCTATAAATTTAAACACGATTAAGAAGTCAGAAGAAAAAACTTCAGGTAAAAACTGGTTACTTACAGGCTACACTGAACTTAACGGGAAACTAAAAGGAGACCAGACCATTGAAGAATTGGCAAACAATACAATAAGCTTTTTATGCAATTATCTTAATGCAAACATTGGGGCTCTATACCAGTTCGGCAATAATGAGAAGGAACTTATACTTAGCGGTCAGTATGCTTTTTCCTCTCCAAAGGATACTAAATCGAGGTTTGCATTGAATGAAGGATTGATTGGCCAGGCAGCAAGGGAGCAAAAACAAATTTCTTTAAATGATTTAACTGATAACGAGATTAGGATCACTTCATCTGTGTTAAATGTCAAACCGCGGCATTTGTTAATTACTCCATATTTATTTGAAGGAAAAACTATGGGTGTTATTGAAATGGGAAGAATCACGGATTTCACCGAAACTGAAAAGGAATTCATAGCTGCCTCAATGGATATTATTGCAATAAGTGTTAATTCAGCTATTTCCAGACAGAAGATCCAGGAATTGCTAGAAGAAACGCAACATCAGAATGAAGAGAAAGAAAAAAGGGCAGGAGAATTAAGCATCGCCAATAAAGAACTCGCCTTTCAGAATAAAGAAAAAGAAAAACGTGCAGCCGAATTGGTGGTAGCAAATAAAGAACTTGCTTATCAAAATGATGAAAAAGAAAAACGTGCAGCCGAATTGCGGATTGCCAACATCGAGCTTGCCTACCAGAATAACGAAAAAGAAAGAAAGGCTGACGAATTAGGTATTGCAAATGAAGAACTGGTCTATCAAAATGAAGAAAAAGAAAAACGGGCAGCAGAATTGGGAATTGCCAACACAGAGCTTGCTTACCAGAATAACGAAAAAGAAAAAAGGGCTGATGAATTAGGTATTGCTAATAAAGAGCTTGCTTACCAGAACAACGAAAAAGAAAAAAGGGCTGATGAATTAGGTATTGCTAATAAAGAACTGGTTTATCAAAGCGAAGAAAAAGAAAAAAGAGCCGCAGAGCTGGTTATTGCCAACAAAGAACTTGCATTTCAGAATAATGAAAAGGAAAAACGCGCTTCGGAGTTAAGTTTTGCCAACAAAGAGCTTTCCAATCAGGCGGAAGAACTTCAGACACAGCAGGAAGAGCTTAAGCAAATTAATGAAGAACTGGAGCAGCAGGCTCAATTTCTGAAACAGCAGCAGGAAGAACTTCAGATGACCAATGAAGAGTTAGAAGAACAAACTCAGTCACTGGAAATAAAAAACTTAGAAGTACAGACAGCTAAAAACGATATTGAACAGAAAACAAAACAGCTTGAGATAAGTAGTAAGTATAAGTCGGAGTTCCTGGCAAACATGTCTCATGAGTTGAGGACCCCGTTAAATAGCCTGCTCATTCTTTCAAAAGACTTATCGGAAAACAGAAATAATAACCTTGACAGCATCCAGGTAGAGAGCGCAGAAATAATTTATAAAAGCGGGCATGACTTGCTTTTATTGATCAATGAAGTACTTGACCTCTCCAAGATTGAAGCAGGGAAGATGACAATCAATATTGAAAACGTTTCGCTGAAAAAATTCAGCAATGAACTTATCAGGGAGTTTAAACATCAGGCGGAGCAAAAAGAACTTAAGTTATCAGTAAAATTAGATAATGATTTGCCTGAAAGCATCCGGACAGATCCGCAACGTTTGAACCAGATAATGAAGAATCTTTTATCAAACGCCGTAAAATTTACGGAAAAGGGAAGCGTTAATATGCATATCGCGGGAAGTGATAATAAAGTGATCATTTCAGTCACAGATACTGGAATAGGGATATCAGAAGATAAACAAATATCTGTATTTGAGGCTTTTCAACAGGCAGAAGGGGGAACATCGAGAAAATATGGCGGTACAGGATTAGGCCTTTCAATTTCCCGTGAACTGGCCAGGTTACTGGGAGCGGAGATAAAACTGAAAAGTAAAATAAATGGCGGGTCCGTATTCTCTCTTATAATGCCTTTGGAAATACAGGCTGATCAGGAACCTTTAAACATAGATACAATTAAAAAATCTGCTTTGTTAAATACCAGGTCATCCGAAGCTGGTAAATATCTGAACTATCCCGGTATTGCAGATGACAGGAAGACAATGGCAGGCAGTGACAAAAAAGTGCTCATTATTGAGGACGATCTTAAATTTGCCTCAATACTATTAAAGCTCGCCAATAAAAAAGGATTTAAATGTTTGTCAGCAGCTACGGGCGAAGACGGTTTATTGCTTGCATCAGAATACAAACCTCAGGCAATCATTCTGGACATGACTCTGCCAGGTATAAACGGACATGATGTATTATCCGAATTAAAAAGTAATCCTTCTGTGAGGCATATCCCTGTTCATATTATTTCAGCCAGGGAACGCTCTCTTGAATCGATCAGGGAAGGGGCCGTAGAATATCTGGTGAAACCCATAGATAAAAAAGACCTGGAAAAAGCTTTTACCCGGATTGAAAATTTTGTTGACAGAAAAATAAAAAATCTTCTTATAATTGAAGATAGTGAAAATGCCAGGAAGGCTATGCGGATTCTGATTGGCAACGGTGATGTAAGTTGTTTCGAAGCGGGTACCGGAAAGGCAGGTTTAGCTCTGTATCAGAAGAATCATATTGATTGTATCATACTCGATATAGGATTGCCTGACATGAGCGGTTTTGAATTTATAAAGAAACTGGAGAATATAAAGGAGCATGACATTCCACCGATAATTGTATATACCGGCAAAGAACTTAGCAAGGAAGAAAATAATGAGCTTCAGAAATATGCTGAGAGTATTATCATAAAAGGAGTCAAGTCAGAAGAACGATTGCTTGATGAGACCTCTCTTTTTCTTCACAGGACAATAAGCAATTTACCAAAGTCAAAACAGCTGATTATTAATAATCTATACGATAAGGAATCTGTATTTCACACAAAAAAAATATTGGTTGTAGATGATGATATGCGGAATCTGTTTGCACTATCCAAAGTATTGAAAGAACGCGGAATGGAGATATTAAAAGCTGAGAACGGGAAAATTGCCCTTGAGATGCTTGATAGTCATCCTGATATTCATTTAGTATTGATGGATATCATGATGCCTGAAATGGATGGCTATGAGGCGATGCAAAGAATCCGGGCTCAGATGAGGTTCAATAAGTTGCCGGTCATTGCACTCACCGCAAAAGCCATGAAGGATGATAAGCAAAAATGTATTGATGCTGGTGCTAATGATTACATTACCAAACCTATTGATGTAGATCGTTTGCTTTCATTGATGCGCGTTTGGTTAAGCCAGTAATTAATAATAATTAACGACTGAAACATTTTTAATGAAAACGAAGCCAAATTGCATTGTTAAAATATTATTGGTTGATGATCTGCCTGAGAACCTGTTTGCTTTGGAATTAATTCTTTCCAATAAAAACTATCTATGCGTGAGAGCAAATTCCGGAAATGAAGCGTTAAAAATCCTGCTTCATGAACAAGATTTCGCTATCATACTTATGGATGTGCAAATGCCGGAGATGGATGGTTTTGAAACAGTGGAATTAATCCGGGAAATCGAAACACTTAAACATATTCCTATTATCTTTTTAACTGCATGTATGGAGGATTCCATACATATTTATAAAGGCTACCTGGCGGGTGCCGTCGACTATTTAATTAAACCGCTTATACCCGAAATATTAAAGGCTAAAGTGGCAGTTTTTGTCGATCTTTATTTGAAAACCCATGAATTATTAATTCAGAAGGAACAGATGAAAGAGCTTTACAGTGATGTTACTGCTCAAAAATTACTTTCAAAATATTCACTTAGTCTGATTGAAGCCAGCCACGATCCATTATTTGCGATTAGTCCGGAAGGAAAGATAACTGATATGAATAATGCGTCTGTAAAAATTATCGGAATACCTCGGGAAACATTAATTGGCACAGATTTCTTTGATTACTTTACAGAACCACTAATGGCTCGCAAGGTTTACCAGGAAGGATTTGCTAAAGGCTCTGTTGCCGATTCACCTTTAACGCTTCGGCATAGGGACGGAAAACTGACAGATGTTCTGTTCAATGGTGCAGTTTATAATAATGAGAATGGTAAAGTATTAGGGGTTGTAATTGTTGCAAGGGATGTCACTGAGCAAAAAAGGATAGCCACGGAATTAAATGAGGCGAAAATATCAGCTGAGCTGGCAACCGGAGTCGCCCTGGAAGCAAAACTTAAAGCTGAAAGTGCCACATTAATTGCAGAAAATGCAGTCAGGGCCAAACAGCAATTCCTTTCAAATATGAGTCATGAGATCCGGACTCCCATGAACGCCATATTGGGATTTACCAAAGTGGTTCTGAAGACAGATCTGACACCAAAACAGACAGAATATCTGACAGCTATAAAAATAGGTGGTGATACATTAATCGTGCTCATAAATGATATTCTTGACCTGGCAAAAGTGGATTCAGGGAAAATGACATTTGAAAAAACACCGTTCAAACTGGCCTTATCAATTTCAGCCATGCTTCACCTGTTCGAAACAAAAATTCAGGAAAAGAATTTAGTGCTTATTAACGAATTTGATGCGAAAATTCCGGAAATATTGATTGGCGATCCTGTTCGCCTGCACCAGATTATCTTAAATCTGGTGAGTAATGCAGTAAAATTCACCTCAGAGGGGAAAATAACCCTGAGTGTATGCTTAATCAGTGAAAATGAAGAGGAGGCAATTATAGAATTCAGGGTATCAGATACCGGTATTGGAATAGCAGAAAATAAGATAGGCTATATTTTTGAAAATTTCCAGCAGGCAACAGGAGGTACTACCAGACTATATGGAGGAACCGGTTTGGGACTTGCAATAGTGAAACACCTTGTAGAAGGGCAGGGGGGAACAGTTACTGTGGAAAGCAAAATCAATGAAGGCTCAATATTCAGCTTTATCCTGAATTTTCAGAAAACCAAAGCTGAGGCTCAATTAGTAAAGGAAACGTTTGATTTAAGCGAGACAATTAAAAATGTAAAGGTATTGGTAGCCGAAGATATGGCGCTCAACCAGTTATTAATAAAAACAATACTGGATGATTTCGGATTTGAATGTGATATTGCAGCTAACGGAAAAATAGCAACCGAAAAACTTGTAACAAATCTTTATGATATAGTGTTGATGGATCTGCAGATGCCAGAGATGAACGGATTTGAGGCTGCCGGATACATTCGGAACACCCTGCATCTCACCATTCCCATTATTGCCTTAACTGCCGATGTAACGACTGTAGATCTGGCAAAATGCCGTGAGGTGGGGATGGATGATTATATAGCAAAGCCTGTTGATGATCAGTTATTATACAACAAAATTGTGGGTCTGGTAAAGCCTGTTTGCGAAGTAAAATAGCGAACCCCCGATGCTCATTCGGTTAAGAAATGTGTTAGTCCTGGTTGAAGTGAGCCTGAAGGGAAAATCCTTAAAATAGTTGTGAATATGTTATGAAATCAGAAAATTTATGATACTTTTGCGCTTCCTTTGTAGGCTGAATCATTGGCCCTGGGGAGATAACCTCCTTCGTTAAAGCTTCGGAGGTCAAAATGCTCCTTCGCCAAGGCTTCGGAGCACAATGCGGGGTGTAGCGCAGTTGGTAGCGTATCTGGTTTGGGACCAGAGGGTCGTCAGTTCGAGCCTGGCCACCCCGACAATTGAGAATCAAGGAGTTAGACAATGTTTAGCTCCTTTTTTATTTGACTATTTTCATACGATTTACATACAGGTCTATTTCATATGATACTCTGAAACAATATTGTTGGTAATTAAAATAATTTATGTAAATTATATCCTGAAATAAATCTGGTCATTATGAAAACCCTAAATTCAAAAAAAATTAGTGCTCTGTTGTTGGTTATTTTCATTTCCTATCTGACAGGGTGCAAAAAAGAGGACAATACGACCACATTGACCGTGTCTGTAAAGTGCGAAAATACCAAGCTATATACTTTTCAACCCCTTGTTTCAGGGGCAGATGTCTATCTTTTCAAAGACATAAATTTTGCAATAGATTATATAAATGATGTTCATTATGATAATCTTGGTAATGGGAAAATAAAAAACAAAACCACTGGGGCGGAAATATCATATATTAAAAAAAGCATATCAGATTACATTGGGGAGGTTAAATTTGAAGATCTTCCGAATGGTACTTATGGAGTAGTTGTTGATATATCAAAGTTCGTCAAGGATACAAATCTCGAATCTTGGAATGGAATTTCTATAAATTTACCTGAAAATTTACCCGGCAACGAAAACAATACATTAAAATTCGTCTTTGATATTTGGCCATACTCTGTCACTGATTTAGGAATATAAATTAAGGGTCTAACACTGAATGGAAAATTCTTTTCGTCTTCAAGTTGAGTAATTCATGTGTTTTTCGATAATAACTTTATTCATGAGGTTGTTTAAAAAATGAAGGGTGCCGTTCTGGTTAAACGGAACACCCCCCAATAGTACACACTATTCAAACGAGTAAGCTACCAAATTAATAAAAACGGAGTTTTCCGCTTACAGGGTAACCCCATTGCCGGCTCGAAATGCAATAACAAACCGGTATTCATGGTATAAAGTTTGACAATTCCCGAAGTGACATATACTTTTTATGTGGATTGACTTCAAAATCCATCCGCATTATGAAACAGTCCAGCCAATCCGGGGAACGTCCGATGTGCTCTTTGATT
>Ga0302206_1001079_pt1 | contig 10150 bp, 6 predicted proteins | sample II_Fen_E2_1_FD_194581 | JGI IMG/M metagenome (GOLD analysis project Ga0302206, IMG submission 194581) | Peat permafrost microbial communities from Stordalen Mire near Abisko, Sweden - II_Fen_E2_1 | ecosystem: Environmental > Terrestrial > Soil > Wetlands > Permafrost | place: Sweden: Abisko...
ATCCTATTGATGAAAATGGACAAGAGCTTGATATAGCATTGTTAAATTGTATAGAAAAACTAAAAGGGGAACAAAAAAAATGTATACAGCAATTCTATTTCGAAAACAAATGCTATAATGAGATAGCCGGAAATCTTCAACTTGATGAAAAAAAGGTGAAGAGTCATCTACAGAATGCAAAAAGAAATCTGAAACTTTGTCTTGAAGAAAAACATGTCGGACAGGAATAAAAATATAAAAAGCTTTCTCAGGGATCTTTTCCGGTATCATAGTGACGAACTATCCGGTTTAGAAAGAAATTCCTTTGAAAGAGAACTTCAGAAAGATCCTTTTTCCGAAGAGGCAGCTGAGGGATTTGCTTCAATTTCACAGAAGGATGCTTTAAAGGATATGACAAATCTGCAAAAGCGACTTAAAACAAGGACCGGAGGAGGGAGAAAAGTCATCATATATAGGATAGCTGCATCTGTAGCAATTCTGATGATGATATCAACATTGTTCATTTACATTGAAAAAAATAAAGCTACAAAACAGCTCGCATACAATTCCGTTCAAACACCAAAAGATGAGGTCACTTTAAGTCAACCTTCCGCTAAATCAACAAAGAAGGATCTTAATCAGGAAAAGGCTATAACAATTACTGAGCCAAAAACCATCAGATCAGGAGCCGGAAAGGCAAATCCGGAAAGCTCAGATAAATCAGTTTCATTGGCAAAGCCGGTTGAAGCGGAGATTCAAAAGAAAGATTCTTTACCTGCTCGTCTTTCGGAATCAGCTCAATTACTTATAAGTGATGAACGCAGGCCGGCTGCTGTTATGGCTATGAAGGAAGAAAGGTCACTGCCATCATTCAGAGCAAAGGGGAAAATAATATCTTCTGAGGATAATATGCCAATTACCGGAGCCAACGTTTTTATAAAGGGGACCAAAACAGGAGTAATAACGGATACCGATGGCAACTTCAGTATAAACATGCCAGATTCAATCAATAAAACCCTTGTTGCGGATTTTATAGGGATGGATAAAAAAGAATTTAAAGTAAAACAGGGTCAGCAGGCGGAGATAAAGCTCGATCCCTCAGTTTCCGATCTCAGCGAGGTGGTAGTAACAGGCTATGGAGTGAAAAGAGGAGATTCTGATAATGAAGATGTCTCGTCTGACAATATTGCCCCGAGGCCGATAGGTGGAAAATCAGAATTTGATAAATATATTCAGAATAATCTTCACAGACCCGATAGCCTGACAACAGGACAAAGAGTTGTTGTTGTGTTAAGCTTCCTTGTGCGTAAAGATGGAAGTATAGATAGCATAAGAATAGTAAGAAGTCCTGGCCGTTTATACTCAGATGAGGCAATAAGAGTACTTAAATCGGGGCCTCCATGGAAGGCTGCAGAAGCCGGGGGGAATCCAGTTGATGAGGATGTAAGGTTGAGAGTAGTTTTCAGATAGGTTATTCCTGTTTTCTGCAAATAACATATTTAAGTTTTACAGGTTCCTCTCCTTTCATAAACTTAACGGGTTCTTTTATATCTAAGTACTCAACCAATCCAAAATCAGAGAACTCTTTCACTATAGAGTCCGCATCATAAAAATATGCTTTTAACCCTTTGGCTATTTCAAATCTGTCTTTACTGATTTTTCTTCCGTGGCCGTATAAACCTGTATTTTTTGAGGTAGTAGTAAATATCATTACTCCTCCTCGTTTTAACTGGCCAAAACAGGATTTCAAAAAGAGCTTTCGTTCATTTTTATTTAACAGATGTATTAAAGCATAGCAAAAGATCCCTTCAAATTGTTCGTTGTCATAAGGCATTGAAGTAACAGAGCCATGATGAATAACACATTCAATACCCGATTTCCTGGCAATATCAATTGCAGATCCTGAAATTTCAATTCCTGTTACATTGAATCCGTTTTCAATAAATATCCTTCCATTTCTGCCATATCCAAACCCCGGTATCAATATTTTAGTAATATTCTCTTTTTTAAAATATTCTAAAGTGCAGATGGCAGAATCAGACGGTTCCGACTTCCACATTGCTCCTTCATTTTTGAATCGGGATTCCCAGTATTCAGTCATTTTCTGATTTTAACCTTTAATTTTCAACTTATGCGAATACCTAAATATTTATGCTTTGGACACATTATTTTTTAAATAATTGAAGATATAATAAAAGTGCGGAAGATACAGACATCAGAATTAATGAAATAAATCCAAGAAAATTAGAAAGTTTTCCATTTACATTTTTACCCATTATCTTTTTGTTATTGGAAATATGAAGAACGATTGCAATAAGCACCGGTGCAGTTAAACCATAAAGAATCGCTGAATAGATAAGGGCTTTTACAGGAGAGATCCCTATATAATTCAAAGATAATCCCAGAATTAATGAAATTGCCACAATGATATAAAATGCTTTTGCATTATGGAATCGCTTGTCCAGACCTTCTTTCCATCCGAATGATTCAGTGACGATGTATGAGAGTGAACCACTTAATACCGGGATAGCCAGGAAACCAGTGCCGATAATCCCTACCGCAAAAAGTAAATATGCAGCATTTCCTGCTAAAGGTTTCAAAGCCTTAGCTGCCTGTTCAACTGTATCTATCTGATGAATGTTTGCATTGAACAAAACTGATCCGGTAGTGAGAATGATAAAAAACATAACAAGATTTGAGAATAACATCCCGAAATCAACATCTTGTTTCATTTCATGCATTACTTTCTTATCTACCACAAGGTACTTTTTCTTGCTTTTTCTATCCTCAGCTTCCATTGTGGTTTGCCAGAAAAAAAGATAAGGCGAAATGGTGGTGCCAAGAATAGCGACCAGAATACTTATAAAGTTTTTATCGAACTTTATTACAGGTATAAAAGTTGCTTTCAGAACTGCTAACCAATTTTGTTTGTACAAAAAAGGGACAAGCAGGTAAACCAGAAGAACCAGACAAAGATATTTAAGAATTTCAGCAATTTTCTTATAGGGAAGCCAGATAATTAAAACCAAAAGTATCATAGTAAAACCGATACTGAAATAAGTTGGTTTTATTGATGGCACCAACAGGTTTCCTACTGCTCCCATTCCGGCTATATCAGCTCCGATGTTCATTACTATAGCAGGAAAACTAAACAGCAACATAAGATAAAGAACAGGTTTTGAATAGTTCTCTTTAATTGTTCCTGCCAAACCGCATGAAGTGACCAGCCCGATTCTTGCACACATTTCCTGAATAGCAGCCATAAGTGGAAATGTTATAAGTGCTGTCCAGAGTGTTGAGAGTCCGTATCCCGCTCCTGCCTGTGAGTAAGTGGCAATTCCTGAAGGATCATCATCACTGGCACCTGTAACTAAACCTGGTCCGAGTATCTTCCAAAAGCGCAAGAATTTAGATGTCTTTTTTATCATCTTATCTTATTTTTATCAATTCTGTTCTTTGACTTTTTCAATTCAAAGAGTTGATAATCCGATGTATTAAGCTTGACTAAACTGTAACTGGAATTAAGTGTATCTGAATACTCTCCACTTTTAATTAATAAATAGTCTCTTTTATTATTTAGGTCTGGGTCCAGACTAATATTTTTAAATCTTGCAAAATAACCATGAAGACTCCACTCTTCGTACATATCCGGATTAATATTTATCGTGGTTCCCCGAGGAATACTATCGCAGATAGCATACGTGTCTTTAATTAAATTTTTATCACGGCTGAAGTGATCCGAATATGAGATTGACATGATTATTCCCAGAGTAAATAATCCATATCCGATCCATTTAAAAAGTAAAAAACCTTTCGATTTGTAATCAATTTTAATCAGAACAGAAGAAAAATAAGGATACATTAAAATTCCGGCAGCAATTGAAAAAAAAGGATAGGTTGGAAGGATATAGAACCCACTCTGTTTCATACTTATCATAATTGGCAATACACCTGTAAGTCCAAGAGCCGCAAAAGCCATCGCTTTTCTCTGGATTTTCTTCTCAATAACAATTTTTGATTTTCGCATCTGTCCGAGCATCACTATTAGAACAGACAATCCAGCAGCCGGAGCAAGTTCATTGACAAGTCTTTTCAGAATATCAAAACGGGAATTCACAGTAACTGTATTCTTTATACTGTTTATTACCTGGTTGTCAATGTATTTATGAAGACTGATTCCGGTATCGGGAAATGCGAGAATCAAAAATAGTAATGGGAAAATAGTGAAAAAAACTACGGTGGCACTGTCGGCGACCATTCTGCCAAATGATTTCTCTTTAAGGATGAGCCATAGCATGAAAGGAAAAGTCCATGGAAAGAAGGCAACAAATCCTTTAGTAAGAAATCCCAATGAAAGCATAACTCCCGACAGGACAAGGTAAAAGAACTTTTTTGTATTAATATTTTTCAGATAGAACAAAATGGAAAGAGAAGTGAAAATAGTAAGGGTGTTTTCCAGAAGATTATTATATGATGCCCAGAAGACTGTTGGTGTCACCAGCCATATTAACAGAGGAAGCCATCCATTTTTGTTTCCAAGAGTTTTCCAGATTTTCAGTATAACATAACCTGAGATAACCACTGTAATTACAGAATAAAGTTTATCTACATACCTGCTTTCACCGAGGATGGTGAAGAATATGCTTTGAATACCGAATGCAAGTGGAGGATGTTCATGAAAATCCGACAATAATGTTGATGAGAAATGAGGATTCCAGAAAGTACCCAATCCATCAGCCATATTTCTGGATACAGTAGAATATATTAATCCGTCAAGGAACATTCCATTTGAGAAGATATCTTTGAATACAATCATCAGAAAAATTCCTGAAACCAGAAGATAAAATGGCAGCGACCGAGAAATTCCGGAAAACTTTTTCACTGAAATAAAATAATTTAAAACGTATCAGCCGGATTATTGGGATCCATTGGAATAGGGAAGCGTCAGCTTAAATGTACTTCCTGCTCCCGGTTTGCTTTCAACCCATATCCTGCCACCATGTTTATCAACAAATTCCCTGCATAAGTATAGTCCGAGTCCTGTTCCTTTCTCATTTTCAGTGCCTCGGGTGGAGAGATTAGCGTCTAACCTGAAAAGTTTCGAAATGGTCTCATCAGACATACCTATTCCATTGTCTGAAACAGATATCTCAACAATTTTCTGTCTGTTTTTTGCTCCAACTGATACTTTTCCGCCACGACTGGTAAATTTGACTGCGTTGGATATAAGGTTTCGCAGGATCGCTCTGATCATATTTTTATCTGCAAATATCATTAATGAATTATCTACATCTGATGTGAGTTCTATATTTTTGCTCATTGCCATTTCTTCTGCTATGGAAAATTCATCTTTAATGATTTCGTTTAAATTAATCAGGATGGGGGTAAAAATAAGCTTTCCACGCTGAGAGTTTGCCCATTCCAGAAGATTTTCTAGCAATCGTAATGTCTGAACAGCTGCAGTATTTATCATTACCGAATACTCATAAAATGTTCCAATATCGTTTAGTCTCATTGATTCCTTCATCATCTCGCTGAATCCGATTATTGTATTAAATGGGTTCTTGAGATCATGAGCTATGATAGAAAAAAATTTGTCTTTTGATGTATTCAGTTCATTAAGTTCGGCAGTTTTTAATTCCACAGTTTTTTCAAGTAGTATTTTTTGATTTTTTAACTGGCGGACACGTGATCTGAAAAATAAGAAAATAACAAATAGTATCAAGGATGGTGCGGCAATTTTAAACCAGATTGTTTTCCACCATGGTGGTAAAATTATTATTTTCAAAGAAGTTCCTTCGTCATTCCAGACACCATCATTATTTGTCGCTCTCACCCTGAAGGTATATTCACCGGGATCAAGGTTTGTGTACGTCACATATCTGCGGGAAGCATCGGTGTAGTTCCAGTCTTTTTCAAATCTTTCCATTATATAAGCGTACTGATTCTTTTTTGGATGAGTAAAGTTGATAGCGGCAAATGAGAATGAAAAAACTGATTGGTCCCAATTCAGTTTGATCTCTTTTGCCTCACTTATATGCGTCTGAAACTGAGCACCAGGAACCGCATAAACAACTGGTTTATTGAAGATTTGAAAATCTGTAATATAAACATGAGGTATGAAATCATTATCTTTCAGACTATCGGGGAAAAAAGAATTAAGGCCACTGTATCCACCAAAGTAAAATTCCCCGGCCCTGGTTTTAAGGAAGGATTGTTGATAGAACTGATCACCCTGCAATCCATCTTCTTTAGTGTATGTTCTTATACTCTGAATATCAGTATTAAGCCGGCTTAATCCAAAATTAGAAGAAATCCAGATATCACCTTTATTATCCTGCGTTATTGCATGAATTCTGTTATTAGGCAAAATATTTGATACATCATAAGTTTTAAGTATAGTTCCGTCTTTATCACACATAAACATTCCCTTCGTGCTGCTTCCTACCCATAAATATCCTTTTTTATCTCTGAAAAATGAGCCAATATCATTATCTGGGAAATGAAGTACCTTAAAGGAGTCCGAAGGCTTATCAAAAAGGTTCAAACCACTCTGTGTGCAAATCCACATATTGTTTTCGGTATCTTCAAAGAAGAACCAGCTATTGGAACTACTTATAGATCCCGGTTTCTCGGGATCAGGCCGGTATCTTTTTATGACTCCCTTATTAATATCAAACACATCAATACCTATATTGTAAATACTGATCCATAAGGTATTATTGTGATCAATAAAAAGATTCCAGATAGTCTTATTTGATATACTGTAAGGATTATCTTCATCAGGCATATATCTGGTAAACTTTCCTGTCTTTCTGTTAAAACGGTTAAGTCCTGATTCCCATGTTCCTATCCACATATTATGATCCTTATCTTCTGCGAATCCGCGGATAACATTACCGCTGATGCTGTTCGGGTTTGAAGGTTCATTTTTATATATTTCAAACTTTCCGGTTTTCGGGTCGTAAACATTTACACCGCCGCCATCAGTTCCGATCCAGATCAATCCTTCATGATCCTCATAAAGACTACTGCAAAAATTATATGACAGTGATTTTGGATTATTGCTATTATGAGTAAACAGATTAAACCTCTCTTTCTGTGGATTGTAATAATTAATTCCTCCTCCCGAAGTACCTATCCACAGTATCCCTTGCCTGTCACGGTGAAAACACCAAATGCCATTATTATTAAGTCCGTCGGTATTTGAGTTATCATACATTATATAATCGAATGTTTTTGTAACCTTGTCGAAGCGATTTATTCCTCCCTGATCAACAGCCAGCAGTAAAAAACGGTCATCTTCCGGAATTATATCTAGTACGAAATTAAGGTTTGTACCTTTCCCTTTGCCTTCGAATCCGAAATGTTCAAACTTATTTGTTGATGGATCATAAGAAAAAAATCCTATACCATCAGTGGCAATCCATATTTTATCCTGTTTATCAATAAATAGGCTCTTATAACTGTAAGTACTAAAACCCTCAGTCGGGTCATTAAATTTTGTAAACAAACCTGTTTCCGGATCAAAACGGGTGATGCCGGAACTAATCGAACCAATCCAGATATATCCTTTGGAATCAACTGCAGCCATTCGTGAAGGACGAACCGATAAGCCATCCCTTAAAAGTTCAAACTGGAATCTCGTAAAACTGTGGTTGACCGGATCCCATTTATTAAGACAACATCCGTCTGTGACGATCCACAGTATCCCTTTTTTATCTTCAACCATACCAGTGATACAGTTGCTGTTCAAGCTTTTGTTGTCGCCACGGATATTTTTAAAAACTCTGAAATTATCTCTGGATGACTCATATAGATTTAATCCATCATAAGTGCCAATCCAAAGTTTGTTATAACGGTCTTCATATATGCATGTTAAGATATCGCTGCTGATCGATCCGGGCATATTGTTTATATGCCTGTATTTTTTTACCTGATAACTGTCATATTTATCCAGTCCTACATCGGTACCCATCCAAAGATAATCCTTGCTGTCTTTATATATGCACCTGATACGATTACTCGATAATCCATCGTTAATGGTCAGGTAATTGAATTTAGAATATTGTTTTTGAGCATATGTAATGGAAAACACAGACAGAAATACCAGTAAAATCACTGAGTATCGTCTGGAAACATTATTTCCGAATAATTTAAGACTATTTAAAACAGTCACTGTTTCTTACAGTATTATTAATCAAATAGCATTATCACTTCAGAATTTTAAAGATATGGATTTTTAGATAATATTTTTTTAATTTAAGAAAACAGAATTCAATCTTAACAACAAACCTGTGCAGACTATAAATGATTTTAGTTGTTTTCAATCATTTTGTTATTCATGGCAGGCAAAACAAATTTGAAAACGCTGCCTTTTCCCAATTCACTTTGAGCCCATATCTTTCCTCCATGCTTTTCAACAAATTCCTTACATAAAAACAAGCCTAGTCCGGTTCCCTTTTCATCTTCAGTGCCACAGGTTGAAAGATTTTCATCAATTCTAAAAAGCTTTGAGATAATTTCTTCAGACATACCTGTTCCATTATCAGTAACAGACACTTCCACAGAATTATTTTTTATAGAAGCTTTTACTTCAATAATGCCGTTTCTGTGTGTGAACTTTATTGCATTTGATATCAGATTCCTTAGTATAGTTTTGAGCATATTTTTGTCTGCAATTATTGTCAGACTCCCATGATGTGCGCAGTTAAGAAGAATATTTTTCTTATTTGAGATACCGGTCAGCATCCTGACCTCTTCATCCATGAGCTCACCCAGATTAATTGAAACAGGACTAAACACAAGATTTCCCTGCTGTGAATTAGCCCATTCAAGAAGATTCTCAAGCAATCTGAAAGTGCTGACAGCTGAATCATTAATTATATCTGCAAATTCCATTGTTTTTGTCTGATTGACAGAGTTAACTTCTTCTTTAAGCAATTCGCTGAAACCAATAATAGTGTTGAAAGGATTTTTAAGGTCATGAGCAATAATAGAGAAGAACTTATCTTTTGATGCATTTGATTCCTTCAGCTCTTCTGTTCTTAAAGCGACGGTCGATTCAAGAATAATTTTTTGATTTTTAAGTTGCCTGACACGTGAAAGATAAAACGCTGCAAATATTAAAATAACTGCAAAAATAAGCATAAACCTGAACCACCAGGCAGCCCACCATGGAGGAAGGATTGTGATCTTTATTGATGTTCCCTTATCATTCCAAATACCATCATTATTTGAGCCCTTCACCCAAAATACATAGTTCCCAGGGTTTAAATTGGTATAAGTTGCTTCTGTTTTATTTCCAGGATAAATCCAATCCTTGTCAAAATTATCCATCTTATAAGCATACTGGTTCTTTTCAGGTGCTGAAAAATCCATTGAAGCAAAAGAAAAAGTAAGAACCGAATAATCATGAGATAAGACCAGTGATTTTGTCTCTGTAATATTTTGATTTAACGGAGAGTTCTTTCCACCAGGCTTTACACTCTTATTGAAGATCTGAAAGTCTGTAATCAGGACGTCAGGGATACATTTATTTTCAACTATTTTATCAGGGAACAGAATATTGAAACCGTTTCTGCCTCCCATTAATATTTCACCTTTAAGCGTTTTCAGGATGCCCCTCTCAGAGAATTCATTACCCTGCAAACCATCTGATTTAGTAAAATTTTTAAAATGTGATTTTTTATAATCAAACTGGCTTACACCTTTGTTTGTTGTAACCCAAAGAGTCCCTGAATTATCGATTATAAGTCCTTTAATGAAGTTACCAGGTAATCCATCTTTTTCAAAATACCTCTTAAAAGATTTTGTATTCGGGTTAAACCGGTTAAGACCCTCAGGAGTACCGATCCATACGCAGGAATCATTTTCAACCAAAATATCAGTTACCCTTGGATAACTTAAACTATTCGAATCACGGGGGTCATAATTAAAATTTATAAATTTATTATCATCAGGGGAAAAAATCTGAAAGTTTTGTGAAGTTCCGAGTAATAGTCTTTTATGAGAAAATTTCAATATTTTAACAATCATTTCATTACCGGCGCCACTGTTTTCAGGTGTATAGAATGTATATTTGTTTTCTTTGATTTGATAATGGATTAAGCCATGTTCAAAACTTCCTAACCATAAATCATTATTATAACCTTCTTCAACAGCGTAAATA
>Ga0302206_1001081_pt1 | contig 10144 bp, 7 predicted proteins | sample II_Fen_E2_1_FD_194581 | JGI IMG/M metagenome (GOLD analysis project Ga0302206, IMG submission 194581) | Peat permafrost microbial communities from Stordalen Mire near Abisko, Sweden - II_Fen_E2_1 | ecosystem: Environmental > Terrestrial > Soil > Wetlands > Permafrost | place: Sweden: Abisko...
CCTCACGGGCCTGCAAAGTAGGCTTGCAGAATGTGATTTCAGCTCCATAACCCGCAACAGCGTTCTTTTTTACTACAGGTGCATTTTCAGGCATTACAATGTTAGCCTTTATTCCATTCAGACGTGCAGCGAGTGCAAGGGCAGCTGCATGATTCCCCGATGAATGAGTAACAACTCCCTTTAATTTTTCCTCAGCCGACATTGACAAAACAGCATTTGTAGCTCCCCTGAACTTGAATGCACCAACCTTTTGAAAATTTTCACATTTAAAAAAGAGCTCACAGTTAAAAATCTCATTCAGCTGCTGAGACATCATAACCGGTGTATTATGAATATAGGGTTCTATCCTTGAGTGTGCGGCTTTTATATCGGCAAGAGTGGGTAGTAACATATAAAATGTTTTCACAAAAATAATAAAATAGGGACTTGCTGTGGCAAGTCCCTGGTACAATATCATCAATGATTTAAATTGACTAAAACAGACTCCAGGCAACAGTAACTCCTGCCATTACAACAGCTACCATCGACATAAGCTTTATAAGGATGTTCATTGAGGGACCACAGGTATCTTTAAAAGGATCTCCCACAGTATCGCCAACAATACTTGCCTTATGGCACTCACTTTTCTTCCCGCCATAATTTCCTCTCTCTATGTATTTTTTAGCATTATCCCAGGCACCTCCGGCATTGTTCAGCATACTGGCAAGGGTAAAACCGGTAGTCATGCCACCCATTAGCAGCCCAACAACTCCTGGTACTCCAAATATTATCCCTGTAACAACTGGTACTATAATTGCCATAAGTGCCGGTACAACCATCTCTTTTTGTGCTCCTTTCGTTGCAATTGCAACACATTTTGCATATTCAGGTCTGCCTGTACCTTCCATGATGCCCGGAATTTCGCGGAACTGTCGTCTTACTTCATCAACCATTCGTCCGGCATTTCTACCGACAGCTTTCATTGCCATTGCAACAAATACAAAACACATCATAGCACCTATAAACAGACCCGCAAGCAATATAGGATTAAAGAGTGAAAGGTTATATGCTGAAACAAATTCTTTGATCCCTGCATGTGAAACTTCTACTGCAGTCTGGCCTGCCTGAACAGCTACCGGCACATGACTCTTATAAAACAAGACATCGCCGATTTGTTTATATCCATCAACACTTTTATCTGCGAGTCTTCCAAGCCATAATTTTACCTCCTCCATATATGCAGCAACCAGAGCCAGTGCGGTAAGCGCTGCTGAACCGATAGCAAAACCTTTACCTGTGGCAGCTGTTGTATTTCCAAGACCATCAAGAGCATCTGTTCTTTCTCTTACCTCTTCAGGAAGGCCTGCCATTTCAGCATTGCCACCCGCGTTGTCAGCAATCGGTCCGAAAGCATCAGTTGCGAGAGTTACTCCAAGTGTAGAGAGCATGCCAACAGAAGCGAAACCTATACCATAAACACCCATGGCAAAGTTATGGAAACCACCAGCGAAACCGTAAGCAGCTATAATACCAGCTACGATAGTTAAAACAGGAAGCCATGTTGAGAACATTCCAACTGCCATCCCTTCAATAATTACAGTAGCAGGTCCAGTCTGAGATTGTTTAGCAATACCTTGTGTAGGTTTATAGCCATCAGAAGTATAGTATTCAGTTGCCTGACCTATAATTACACCGGCAACAAGACCTGAAACTGCAGCTCCGAAAACACCCCATGTTATCCAGTCAGCCTTAGCCATTACTGCCAGTACTACAAGAATAAAAGCTGAGCTGCCTCCTGTTCCAAGCAGAAGCGCTCTGAGAAGGGTTTTCGGTGAAGCCGATTCTTTCGTTCTAACCATATATATTCCGGCTATTGATAATAAAACTCCAATAGCTGAAACCAGCATAGGAGCTATAATAGCTTTTATCTGATAATCACCAGATTGTCCTGCGAAGAATGGAAGAGCAGCACCCAGCGCAGCTGTGGCAAGAATAGAACCTGCATATGATTCATAAAGGTCAGCACCCATACCAGCTACATCGCCAACATTGTCACCAACGTTATCTGCAATTGTGGCTGGGTTACGTGGGTCATCTTCTGGTATCCCGGCTTCAACTTTACCAACAAGGTCGGCACCTACGTCAGCAGCTTTTGTAAAGATACCGCCTCCGACACGTGCAAACAGTGCCTGCGTCGAAGCACCCATTCCAAAAGTAATCATCGTTGCCGTAATCTCGACAAATTTCTGGTGTTCATCAATCCCCTTTGTAACGAAGTTAAGGCCTATAAAATTCATGCCATTTGCCATATGGTCCGGAGTAAACACAACTTTTGTAAGAAAGATAAACCAGGCAGCAATGTCGAGGAGAGCGAAACCAACAACAACGAGACCCATAACTGCTCCACTGCGGAGAGCCACCTGTAATCCCTTGTTTAATGATTTTGAAGCTGCCCAAGCAGTCCTGTTGGAAGCAAAAGTTGCGGTTTTCATTCCAAGATAACCGCAGAGACCTGAAAAAATCCCTCCAGTCAGAAAAGCTACCGGAACAAATGGGTTCTGAACACCAATATATGCCAGAATCGTTAACAGTACAACAAGAATAATAAATATCTTGCCGACAACTGTGTACTGGCTTTTAAGGTACGCCATTGCACCTTCTCTTACATATTCAGCTATCTCCTTCATCTTATCTGTTCCCTCATCCTGTACCTTCATACCTTTGTAAAAGATCCAGGCGAACAATAGTGCCATGAGAGCTGAAATGGGCACAATCCAGAATAAATTACTAATCATAATTAAAGTTTTAAATGTTCAACAACTATCGATACAAATAATATTTCTTTAATAATTTCTGTAATTCTGAAAGACGCAAATTTTAAAAGAACCCGAATAAACTGCTAGTTGAGAGGTTGATATTAATAAAAATAATTTGATTTTCAAGGTTTTTAATCTAATTTAAAACCTCAACCCTTCTTACAAACAGTTTATTCTTAACTTTGAATGATAAATAAATTTTCACGATATGAAACCATGTACTCATCCCTGGCACTGCATCGAAACTGGAAAAGATGCACCGGCTTTTGTCAAAAGCATCATTGAAATCCCAAAAGGATCAAAAGGCAAATATGAACTCGATAAAGCAACAGGTTTACTGCGACTCGACAGGGTATTGTTTTCGTCAGTTCATTATCCTGCAAACTATGGGTTCATACCTCAGACATACTGTGACGATCATGATCCTCTTGATATTCTGGTAATCTGTTCCATTGATGTCTATCCAATGTGTATTGTTGATGCCAAGGTTATCGGAGCGATGGAAATGATTGACGGGGAAGAGCGTGATGACAAGATTATTGCTGTTGCAAGTAATGATATGTCGGTTAATTATATCAATGATCTGTCAGAACTTCCCCCTCATACTCTTGTGGAACTGAAAAGATTTTTTGAAGATTATAAGATGCTTGAACATAAGGACGTAATAGTAGAGCAATTCATGAACAGGGAAAAAGCCTATGAAATAGTTCTTGAAGGAATGAGACTCTACCAGGAGAAAAAAGAAACCCTTATACCACAATAAGGGATAATCACTCTACAACTCCAGATTTATTTGCCATAGGGCATCCCGGGACAGGGCAGTTAACAATTTTATGTTCGCGGTTATCAGCGGGTTCCCAGCCCATAGTCAGATATAATATTGCGAATCCGATCAGGTAAGCTACTATCACATGCCATCCATTCTTTATCCATTTCCCGACGTGACGCGCTTCAGGAAATTTATTTGTTATTGCTACGCCGGCAGATGATCCAAACCAGATCATCGATCCGCCAAAACCAACACTATAAGCAAGCATACCCCAGTCAAAATGACCTTGATCGAGACAAAGTTTAGTCAATGGTATATTGTCAAAGACAGCTGAAACAAAACCAAGAACCAAAGCTGTTACCCATGAAGCATTTGGAAGATCCTCAACTGGCATAAGCGACGCACAAAATACCAGACAAAGGAGGAAAATAGTTCCTCTGATAGCACCTGGTACTTCTTTCCAAGGAACAGGTCTCAGACAAGCTCCGATCAGAATTGCAATCCATACTCCCAGGGCTGGCATATCATAAAGGAAATTTGAAATAATTGCCCCGATAAGCATCAGTAATACAATAAGTAATTTTATCCAGTCTATTTTGATGTTTGGGGAGGCATCTTTTTGGATTCTCTGATATTTATCCTGCTGATGCGATGCAAACCAGGCAAAAAACAGAAGTGCAGACAATGCTGCAATGAATGCATGAAGAACATTAAAAGGACTAACGCCATCAATCCACATCATAGTGGTTGTCGTGTCACCTACAACGCTCCCGCTTCCTCCTGCATTACTGGCAGCCACGATTGCAGCTATATAACCGATATGTACCCTGTTCTTAAAGACTACAATTGCTATTGCACCTCCAATGAGAGCGGCTGCAATATTATCGAGGAATGAAGAAATGACACAAACAAATACAAGAAGAATAAAAGGGCCTCTCCAGTCATCCGGAAGAAATCTTGGTAAAACCTCCGGCACTCCCGAATCCTCAAATATCTTTGCCAGAATTGCAAATCCCAATAATAATCCAAGAAGGTTCAGTATTATACCCCACTCCCCCTGCCGCAGACTTTTATTCATGATTTGTTCCTGCATTGTGTTTTGTCCGAACACATGCTCCATAAAATGAAAACCCGGATCGAATACAAATTTAAAGATGAGTAACACAGTCAATCCGATTACAGCAACCCAGAAAGTCTGTTTATGAATAAGGGCAACTCCTAAAAGTATTAATGCAAAAATTATAAACTCAACTCTTACAGGACCAATGGATGGAACTTTGCCTGTAGATGCCGAAGCAACAATTGGCAAAAAAATTAAACTAATTAATAGAAAAAGTCCTTTGGAATATTTACCAGTCGATTGTAAGAGGCTGTTTTTCATATAATTGATATTTTTAGTTCACAAAATAAAAATTATATTCAAGATCGCTCAAAACACCACCTGTCAACCTGTTTGCGATAATGGATTTAGGTTACTTAGATTTTGCCGTAGCAATGATCATTTTTGAATTTAGCCTGTTCCCTAAAGAAAGCACATTAACTAAATCCTGTATAGGAAGAGTATTATCAAAACGTAACATTATAAATGCATCAGGAGATTTTGTAAGTTCTTTTTTCAGCTCCGATTCGAGAGCATCAAAAGAAACCTGGGCATTATTCACATAATAAATCTTCTCTTTTGTCATCGTCAAGTTTATCTCCTTCTTCTGAAGTGTCTGACTATTACGTGAATTGGGTAATGCAACTCTAATCATACTCGGATTGAGCAGTGTGGATATGATGATGAAGAACAGCATAAGAAAGAACATAATGTCGTTCATTGACGAAGTGAACACCTCAGCAGTAAAGTCTTTTTTCTTGCGAAGTTCTATCATTTTGAGGGGCTTTTTAACAGGTCAATGAAATTCATTGCATTCCATTCCAGCTGGTGTATAGCTTTACTTACCATTATATTGAGCCAGTGATATCCAATATATGCAACTATACCTACAATGAGACCCGATGCACTGGAAACCATTTTAACATAAAGTCCGGCAGAAACACTTCCTATGCTTACATCGCTAGTCATTGAGATATTAAAAAATATTTTTATTACACCAATTATGGTTCCAAGGAATCCGAACATAGGTGCAATACCTGCAATTACAGCCAGAATCTGAATGTTCTTTTCAAGATCATAAACTTCAAACTTACCGGCAATCTCGATTGACTCTTCAATTTCTTTAATAGGTTTTCCTAAACGGGAAATCCCCTTCTCTATCATCCTGGCTATCGGTTTTGATGTATTTCTGCATAGTGTAAGTGCAGAATCGGTTCTTCCATTCAGTATATACTCATGAATACTGTTCATAAAGTCCACATCTGAACTTATATGCCTTCTGATAGTTAAATAACGCTCTATAAAAACATAAACCGCAATAATAGAAAGTAATCCTATTGGTATCATTATAATACCACCTTTCATAATTATATCGATCAGTTTTGTAACATCAGGAGCCGTTTCAACGGGCAGGGCGGGAGCAGCCGCAATAGTGCTATTAAGTGAATCAAAAGCTGTGGTAAATAAAGAGAGGACTGCTGTCATATTGATTATTATTTATTATTCAAAACGAATTCTTAATAAAAAAAGTATCCACTTCTGACAAATATACCATTTGAACCAAGTATATAAATTACCATTATCCTGTAAAAATTCAAATTTAATAGTTATAGCAGGTTTTTCCTAAAGAGTTGCAGCAATTTGTTAGTATTAATTAAAACTAAATGATTTATAGTTTATTAAAGTCCCGGATAAAAATTGAATTGGTCATTTTAGGCCGTATTGTTAATAAAAAATCGGCCATTAATAAAAAAAACAAATTATAGTTCTTCACCGGCTTCATACATTTAATACCTTTGATGGTTAAATAAAAGGATAAAGATGCTTTACAATTACATTTTAATTGCAATTGATCAACCACATCTTAAAGACACCAATGCTGTCAATAACGTGGCTGAACTTCTCATGAAGGGTGGATTCATCATGATCCCGATTCTTCTCTTATCGATATTTAGTATTTATCTTTTTATAGAAAGATTCCTTTATACCAGAAAAAACGCCGCTATAAATCCTGACCTTATTTATAATGTTATCTCCGAACTCCGGAACAATAGACTTGAAGAAGCACTGGCCCATACCAGGAATGACATCACTTCTATTGGCAGAATTCTTGAGAATGGACTGAACCAGCCCGGAAAAACCCCGAAGGATTGTGAAAACTATATGGAAGCTACAGCAAATCTTGAGATTTCCGAGATGGAAAAAAATACGGGTTATCTGGGTATTATTGCAGGTATAGCACCTATGCTTGGTTTTATAGGAACAATTTCAGGAGTAATTAAAATCTTCTATAACATATCACTGGCCGATAATATAAGTATAGGTATCATAGCGGGAGGTCTTTATCAGAAAATGATCTGCAGTGGTACAGGATTAATTGTGGGAGTAATAGCATATAGCTGTTATCATTATTTACAGATGATGATAGATCGTTATTCCATTGATATGCAAAGACAGGTTAACGAGGTTGTAAAAGCATTATAAAATGATTATAAAGAGAAAAAAACATTTTAAGCCGGAGGTGAGCACTTCATCCCTGAATGATATCATGTTTTTCCTGCTTTTATTTTTTCTTATAGTGTCATCACTTGCAAATCCAAATGTTATAAAACTATTACTGCCAAATTCAAAATCATCTCAGAATCTTAATAAACAACAAATTACAATCTCTGTTACCAAGGATAAAAAATACTATATCGACAGCCACGAGATTAACTTTAATGAGTTAGAGCCACTTCTGAAATCAAGGATTATCACACTGCAGGAGCCTACTATAATTCTGAGGCTCGAATATTCCCTTACCGTTCAGGATATGATTGATGTACTTGAAATCGGAAACCGGCTCAAGGTAAAGATGGTGATAGCAACGAATAAAACTCCCGGATAATTTATATTCTGTAAAAACAGTCTGTATAAAATTAGACCAGCTTTTTATAGATTTCTCTTTGTGTTACTTTGTGTAAGCCTTGGAGCTCCTTTGTGGTTAAACTGTGTTTTCTATTTTACCATAAAGTATCACGAAGGAAATCTCTAAGGACCACAAAAGCATTAATCTTCTGTTTCAATAATTGTTCTTACAGGATATAATAAAGAGAGGCAAGTAAATTAAATAAGTGGAGACAGGTCTAAATCCTGTATATGAATACCCCCCTTTTAATTCTCCACAAGGGGGGAAATTCTCTGTATTGATTAGCCCATAATAAAGTAGAGACAGGTCTAAGACCTGTCTCTACATTAATAATTTATAAATTTCTGAACAAAAATCTTATTGTTCGAAAACCTCTTTCTTAAATCCGCCTCTCTTGGAGAATGTAATTGCACCTACTATAATAACAAGGCAAACTATACCTGTTATGAACATACCAACTGATGCCTGACCGGGTTTCTGGTAAGCAATGATAACAGGAGCAGCAAGAAGAGATACAAGGTTAATTACCTTAATCATAGGGTTAAGAGCAGGGCCAGCGGTATCTTTTAGAGGATCACCAACTGTATCACCAACTACAGCAGCATGGTGAGCATCAGAACCTTTACCACCGTAAAGACCATCTTCAATAGTCTTTTTTGCATTATCCCATGCACCACCAGCACCTGCCATAAATACTGCAAGAAGCTGGCCTGAGAGAATTACTCCTGCAAGGAATCCACCTAAAGCTTCAACACCAAGGAGAGATCCTATGAGTACAGGAGAGATTACTGAGATAAGAGCGAGAGGAATAAGTTCTCTCTGTGCTGATACAGTACAGATATCAACAGCTCTCTGATAATCAGGTTTCACTGTACGTTCAATGATACCTGGTATTCTGAACTGACGACGAACTTCTTCAACAATCTGAGCAGCTGCACGTGTAACAGCATTAATTGTCAGAGATGAGAAAAGGAATGGAATAGTTCCGCCTATAAGCAAGCCTATGAAAACCATTGGAACCGAAATACGGATACCAGTTTCAATAAGCTGTGCTGATTTTTCAAAGCCCATCTGTATCTGAACTTTACTTACGTCAGTAATAAATGATCCGAACAATGCTACGGCAGCAATAACAGCTGATCCAATTGCAACACCTTTTGTAATTGCTTTGGTTGTGTTTCCGGTTGCATCGAGTGAATCCATGATTTTACGTGCATCTTTATCGAGATGAGAAAGCTCGCCAATACCATTTGCATTGTCAGCAATTGGTCCGAAAGCATCCATCGCAACGTTGTTACCTGTAAGAGTAAGCATTCCGATACCAGTCATGGCAACACCATAAAGTACATAAACGATTGGCTGACCATGATAGATCATAATTGAACAAAAGATTGTAACAGCAATTACAATAGTCTGCCATACTGCAACTTCAAAACCATAACTCATACCTTTTAAAATAAGGGTAGCTGAGCCAGTTTTCGAGTTTTTAGCAATATCCTGAACAGGATGATAGTGACCATCGGTAAAATGCTTGGTGATCTCATCAAGTACTATTGCCAGAAGAATCCCTACAACAACTGACAGGAATGAACGCCAGTCATGAAGATAGAAAAATGAGAGTATACCAAACGCTGCAATACTTATAGCTGCTGATGAATAGAAACCTTTATTAATAGCTTTTAAAGCATTATTGGATTTGTCATCCTTACTTCCTTTTACAAGATAGGTCCCGATAATTGAGGAGAGAACTCCGATTCCTCTGACAAGCAGAGGGAAAATTATCCATGAAAGCTGATGTGTCTGGGTAAAGAGAACAACACCAAGGATCAAAGTAGAAACTATAGTTACTTCATATGATTCGAAAATATCCGCTGCCATTCCTGCACAGTCACCAACATTATCACCAACAAGGTCGGCAATAACAGCTGCATTACGTTCATCATCTTCAGGAAGACCGGCTTCAACTTTTCCAACGAGGTCAGCTCCAACATCGGCTGCTTTTGTGTAGATACCCCCACCAACTCTCATGAAAAGTGCAAGCAAAGTACCTCCAAAACCAAATCCGAGAAGCGTATCTGGTGATGCAACACCGAAAATGATAAAAATCAGTGTACCACCAAGTAAACCCAAACCGTCAGTAAGCATACCTGTTACGGTACCTGCGCGATAAGCAATTTTTAATGCTTCGGCAAAGCTCCTTCTTGAAGCAGAAGCAACCCTGACGTTCGCCTGAACAGCCATTCTCATACCAAACTGGCCAACCAGAAGAGAAAATACAGCACCCATAATGAATGCTACAGCACGGCCAATACCAATGACCAGCTTAAGAGACTCATCGGAATAACCGACAAAACGTAGTTTCGACTCCTCCGTCGGAGGAACTACATAAACTGAGAGGAAAAGAATAACTGTAAAGACGAAAATAAGAGGAACAATAGTTTTTAACTGCCTTTTCAGATAAGCATTTGCTCCCAAACGTATCCCATCCCAAACATCCTGCATTTTTTCCGTTCCTTTATCGCAGGCCATTACTTGCCGACGAAGAAATAGCGCATAAGCAAGTCCGAAAAATG
>Ga0302206_1001088_pt1 | contig 10108 bp, 7 predicted proteins | sample II_Fen_E2_1_FD_194581 | JGI IMG/M metagenome (GOLD analysis project Ga0302206, IMG submission 194581) | Peat permafrost microbial communities from Stordalen Mire near Abisko, Sweden - II_Fen_E2_1 | ecosystem: Environmental > Terrestrial > Soil > Wetlands > Permafrost | place: Sweden: Abisko...
ACTACGCATGGGATGGATCATATGCAGAACCAACATTATTTTATGAAATTCCATCAAACTTACCTGCAAATTATACAACAATAAGTTATGGGGTAGTCAATATTAAAAAGAAAAGTGCAACGACCAATAATCCACCTAATAAACCCACGGTGACAAATCCTCCTAATGGAAGTAATCAATCTTATACATTTAACCTTACATGGCAATGCACCGACCCAGATGTAAATGATGTTCTTAATTATACAGTTAAAGTCAGGATTAAAGGGACAACTAGTTGGGATATTAAATTGATGAATACAAAAACATTCTATGAAATATCTCGATGGACTAGTGCTGATTTAAATACTTATGAATGGTGTGTAGTTGCAGATGATGGAAAGGCAAAAACTACGAGTGAAATTCGAGAATATACTTTAGTAGCGTTTAATTCACCACCAAATAAACCTTTATTATTAACACCGACAAATGGAAGTAATGTTGGTAGATCTTTCACATTTTCATGGCAATGTTCTGACCCGGAGATAGATGATGTTCTGAATTATACTTTACAGTTCAGGACTAAAGGAGCACTTCATTGGTTAAAACTTCCAATAGTAACTAGTCAATTTATTGATATATCCAACTATGAATTAGATACTTATGAGTGGTGCGTAGTCGCATCAGATGGGAAAGCAGAAAGTACGAGCGATATTTGGGAGTTTACAGTTACCCCAATTACATTTTTTAGAAATATTGAAAAAGATAGCAAAATAAATATTTATCCTAACCCAACTAACGATTTCTTAAATATTGACTTGGAATTATTTGAGTCAAATAGTTTGAATATTGAATTGATGGACACAAAAGGAAATATAATCTACAAAGAATCAGTCAAATCACCTCTACAATACTATAAAAGACAGTTAAATATATCGGATAAAAAGGCAGGTACTTACTTTATCAAAATTCTGGTCAATAATTCTATGTATATTAAAAAGGTTATAATTGAATAAGTAGATTACTCTTTCACGAACTTCTTTGTTACCGTTTTTGTTTTTCCTCCTGTATTGTATAATGTGATTTTCAGGAAGTATATCCCTTTACTGAGTCTTTCTATTCCTACTCGTTTTTCTTCTCCTCCTTGAAATACCCGGGTGTCTTGCAATGTACCATCTGCAGAGTATATTTCAGTGATTAGTTTATCTACAGTTATATCGCCAAAACGCACATATAGGTAGTTGTTGACAGGGTTTGGATATATTTTTACTTTATCTTCTAATGTTATTGGTTCTATACCTACTGGTTTCTTCATTTCAAAGTTTATACTGTCTTTTGATGTTTGGATTGCATCTTGTGCTTCCAATACTATATTATAGAGTCCATTAGGTAGTAATAATGGAATAGTATCACTTTGTCCTAATGGTATTGTTAATTTACCATTTAAAGTATATGATGCTGACTTTAAATCGGTATCTGTTATTTTATATTTCAACTGAATATCTGTCCCATAGACTTGTCCGTTTAGTGGGGATAGTATGGTTATTACAGGAGGTTCATTTATCGGTTTCTTCATTTCAAATGTTACACTGTCTTTTGTTGTCTGTAAGACTTTGTCTGTTGCTCCAACGAGTAATTTATATTTCCCATTTGCAAGAGATAAGGGTACTGTCCCATTTTGTCCTATAGATATCTTAGTTTTTCCACCATCTACTGAATACCATGCCTTATCAAAATCTGTATCGCTTATATCGTATTGTAAATTCGTGTCTTTATCATAGACTGTACCTTCTACAGGTGAAAGAATTTTTATAACAGGTGAGTCATTTACTATAGTTCTTTGAAATGTTGTGTCACTTTTAAGTGTGAAATAGTCTTCTGCTCCCATTGTCATTGTGTAGTCACCTTGGGGTAGTAAAAGGTTAATCTTCCCACTTTGTCCAATTGTTATTTTGGAGTTCCCATTTACTGAGTACCATGCACCTTTAAAATTTGCTTCATCAATATTCCATATTAGGCTATCGGGAGCACTGTTATTAACATTTATGACAGGAGGATTATTTTCTCGTTTAGTTATAAGTAAATCGTTTATATATGGATTTACCTTAACCAGAATTGGTATTCCATTTGAAATACTGTATTTGACAATATTAATACTATTGATTTGTTTCCTTCCATCATCTCTTGTTCGAATATAAGCATATTGTATAAGTACTAATCCGCAATTTCTTGGCATATATGCTTGTCCAGGTTGTACATTTATTTGATCAAATTGAGGTTCAATAAAATTCCAGCCCTCCCATTTTGTAATATCATCACCTGTCAGAACTGCGTTCATAGCATGCCCTGTAGTACCCCATTCTGGAACCTCTCCAATTACAACCAAATATAAAGGAAGTCCCAATTTCCCCATATCTTTTAAGGTACCCACGTTCATTAATATTGTGTCTAAATTGAAACCATAATATCCTCCATACAAGAGTCTTGGGGGATTCCATTGTGGATAATCCAATATTCCATTCCCCCAAACATGTGAATTAGTCACTAATTGGTCACTGCTTTCTCCACATGCCCATCCTGGATATTCCGATGGAGGCATTCCATTTGGATAATAGTTCATCACCCAACTCGCCATTGTACTTACCCAATCAGAATCAATTCTTGATTGTATAATGTCATCTCTTTCATCTCTCGTCAATAATGAATTATATGATATAGATTGTAGAGTCGAATCCAATGAAATGAACATATTTATTTTTTCCGTAATATATGGTGGATTCCCCATCCAATACTGTTTTTCAAAATCAAATTGTGCTTTAATACCTTGGGCAAAAAGACATAACATTACTACAAGAGATGAACCTTTTAACATAAAACTAAAATTATTAAAAGTCTGTTTCATACCATATTCCATCTCTCTATCAAATAGTAAATTCAAATTATGCAGAACTATTTAAGGGGTTAAGACAGTATCACAAAATTAATTGTCTAACCAAAAATATTTCTCCCGCACAAATCCTATTAAAATTAAACATAAAACTTGAATTGGATTATGCTATTCAGATTCTATTTTTCATTGTTCAAAAAGTTGGATGGAAGAAGAGAGGTGTAGGAAAATTTGGAAAGAGATGATGTTCTTTTATAAGAAGTGAGACTCCTGATTTGTTGACAAAGTTGACCTTTGGAAATATGTAGTGACGGTAGACACAGATTTACCCGGGGTCCATATCAATAACATCTCAATCTTCAATCCCTAAAAGATAATATATCGTCCTTTCCCAGTTTTTGAGAAAACTCAGTGCGGATTGACATTAGCCGGATCGCCGAATAAATTTAGATATACATTTTACATCAGGACTGTTGTTTATGATTTCTGCGGATTGAGTTAGATTCCCCTGGAGGTTAAGTTTTGTTCGAGATCCAAACTTCCTGTAATATTAAAGGAAGTACTTTCAACTTATACTTAGTAAGTTAGTATAAGTTACTCTTTTTTAATTCTAGTTGATCATCAACACTTTACGCCAAACTCATGTAAAATGCTGAAAATCATCCCTCCAAAACCTAGCAAGAACCTAGCAACAAACAAAAAACCACTCACAAAAAGTTTCGTAAGTGGTTGATTTACTGGTTGTCCCGTCAGGTCTCGAACCTGAACTCTTCTGATCCAGAATCAGACGTGTTGCCAATTACACCACGGGACAATTTCAGGGGGCAAATATATAGTTTTTTTTGAAATCTTATCATGCATAAAGATCGTTTAAGAAAATTTGATTCAGGAGTGAGGTGTAAGGAGTGAGGAGTAAGGGATTATTATTCCGAATTTTTCTCATTATTCAGACACCATTTTTCTGGATTATTAATCATTGAGATAAGCATTTTGTGAACTTCCTGATATTCCATGGTTATTTCCTGATACTCTTCATTTGTAATATACTTACAGTCAATAGAATAATCCAGCCAGTCCTCTGTTTCAAATTCCTCTCCTAAAGAATCTGTGAGTTTGTTAACAAAAGCTTTAATGTATAACCTTTTTGCCCAGGATTCTGCAATGCATGAACTCACAGATCTTGAAGATCTTCTCATTTGGTCCGTGAGGGAATATTTTTCTTCTTTTGGAAATTTCTGAGATAATTCAAAAATTTTCATAGCAAGATTATGAGCCTTCCTGTAAACAATCAGGTCCTTGAAGTTTGTTACCATTTTTATAATTTATTAATAGTTAATGGCCTTACTCCTTACTACTCACTCCTTACTCCTTATTTATTGATCTTCGCCCATGTATCTTTAAGCGAAACAGTCCTGTTGAATACAAGCTTCGAGGAGGTTGAATCATAATCCACACAGAAATACCCAAGCCTCTGAAACTGAAACTTATCAAGTGGCTTTGAAGAGGCAAGTGAAGGCTCCACTTTGCAGCCCGCGAGTAGTTTTAATGAATCGGGATTCAGGAACTGCCTGTAATCTTCAGATTTCTGTCCTGCCGGATCTTCATGATTAAATAACCTGTCGTATAATCTCACCTCAGCGTCTACCGAATGCTGAGCCGATACCCAGTGAAGTGTCCCTTTGACCTTTCTCTCAGAGGTATTTCCCCCACTCCTTGTTTCGGGATCATATGAGCAATAAACCTCTTCTATTATACCTGTAGTTTCATTCTTTTTAAATCCTTCACATTTTATAATATAAGCTCCCTTTAACCGCACTTCCATACCAGGGGCCAGGCGAAAAAATTTATTTGGAGGAACTTCCATGAAATCATCCTGCTCAATATACACTTCCCTGCAGAATGGAACCATCCTTTTACCCATGGTTTCGTCCTCCGGGTTATTTATAAGCTCTACATTCTCAACCTTTCCTTCCGGATAGTTTTTGATTACCACTTTTAATGGATTCAATACACCAAAAACTCTTGGGGTTTTTAAATTAAGATCTTCACGGACAGCATGTTCAAGAAGAGAGACATCATTAATGGCTTCTACTTTTGTATATCCGATAAGATCGACAAATCTTTTTATGGATTCAGGAGTAAAACCCCTTCTTCTGAGACCGCATAGGGTGGGCATTCTCGGATCATCCCATCCTTTCACATAACCTTGCTGTACCAACTCAAGCAGTTTTCTTTTGCTCATCACGGTATATGTAAGGTTCAGACGGTTAAACTCAATCTGTCGCGGCCGGTAATCATCCGTTTTAAGCTGGTCTATGAACCAGTCGTAAAGAGGACGGTGAACTTCAAATTCAAGCGTGCATAATGAATGTGTTACTCCTTCAAAATAATCGCTTTGGCCATGAGCAAAATCATACATCGGGTATACATTCCATTTATTTCCTGTACGATGATGAGCCGATTTTATGATCCTGTAAATAATAGGATCGCGCATATGCATGTTAGGGGAAGTCATATCAATTTTTGCCCTGAGTACGCGGCTCCCTTCTTCAAATTCACCATTATTCATTCTTCCGAAAAGTTCAATGTTCAGGTCAGCCATCCGATCTCTGAACGGACTTTCAATTCCGGGCTGAGAAGGGGTCCCTTTCTGGGAAGATATCAGATCGGCAGGCTGATCATCAACATAAGCAAGCCCCTTCTGAATAAGTTCCACAGCAAAATGGTAAAGGTTCCCGAAATAATCTGAAGCATAGTATTCCCTGTCATCCCAGTCAAATCCAAGCCAGTGAATATCCTCTTTTATTGAATCAATATATTCAACATCTTCTTTAACTGGGTTGGTATCGTCGAAGCGTAGATTACATTTTCCTCCATGTCTCTGAGCCATGCCAAAATCTAGACAGATTGCTTTTGCATGACCGATATGAAGATATCCGTTTGGTTCGGGTGGGAACCGGGTAATTACTTTCCCCTCATTTTTTCCGGTTTTTAAATCTTCAACAATAAACTGTTCGATAAAACTTACTGAGGGTTTTGACTCTTCTTTTTCATTTGTTATTTCTTCATTCATCCGTGATAAGATTAAGGATACAAAAATAGGATGAATTTGAGTTAATAGCAAGCATTAATTTGCCCCCCTCCCCCCCTCAAGGGGGGCAAATTTCAGTTTCGAGATCAAATTTTACTACAAATCAGAAATATAGTCCTATTTCAGGGGATGGGCCGCTTCTAAGTATCCTCACGAAACAGAATTAACTACAGGGAGTTAAGGATTTGGACTCAGATAGTCCTTAAGAGTATTTACATATTCAGTAAACTTTCCTTTACCAAGCTCTGTAATATTACAGAGTGTCTGAGGATAATTGTTCCTGAATTTCTTTGTCACTTCAATATACCCGGCTTCCTTTAATTTTGTTATCTGGATGCTCAGATTTCCTGCTGTAGCACCTGTTTGCTCCCTGATAAATGTGAACTCAGCAACCTCGGAATTCATAAGAAGCGACATTACAGCCAGTCGTAATTGCGAATGCAGTATCGGATCGAGGTCATTAAATCTTGTCATCGTTTACTCTATTTTTTAACATATATCCCGGAATAAGGTAACCGATGAGCATTGCTACCGGTGTACCAAGAGGAGCAAGATCAGGCCCGGCAAAATGTACAAGAAGAGCCACTACCCAGAAGCAGGTTCCTCCGAAAATTAGGGGTTTGAATTTGATAATGAATCCTGAAAGAAATGTGGGGAATCCTGCCAGTAAAAGGATATATGGTGTGACGTTTTGCATATTTCCTGCCTGTACAATAAAAAGTACTGTTGCTGCTATCAGAAATCCGATCCAGGTCCACATATATAACATATTGCCATAAGTATGAACCTTTTCCTTCCTTCCGTTTACAAATCCATAAATCATTGACACAAAAGCACCCGGAATCACCAGAAACCATGCATAATATGGGTGGGCATAACCAGTGTATTTTGCAAGAAGCCATGCCGAGAGGCTGCAGAAAATTAAAAGCCAGCCCCAGAAAAGAAGGTGAAAGCTTCCCTGTCGAATGCTTACTTTAGTTTTATTGATCATTTCTGTTATGATTCTGAGGCTTTCTTCGCCTGTCATCATTTTTTCATCATTTTCCATAATAATGTTTATTTTTATATTACCGTAACTAAGAACATAAATACATTACAAATATAAACTAGTTTATAATATAAACCAAATAATTATTGAATTATTTTTAAAATAGATTATTTTTAGCATTATGAATCCATTGATTTTCTTCGTTTACCCCAGCCCCAAGGAGAGCGAAGAACCGAGCACATATTTGTGCGAGCTCGGCGCAGCCAAAATCAATTTACTCCCCTTGGGGTTGGGGTAAATAAATTGATTTTCAAGCGACTTATTTATAGAATTAAAACATATGGGCCTAATCCAGATTGAAAATATGGAGTTTTATTCCTTTCATGGTCATTTCAAGGAGGAGAGAATTGTTGGAAACAAGTTTCTTGTTGATCTTATAATTGAAACGGATATGAAGTTACCTTCAGCCAGCGATAATCTTAAAGATGCAGTTAATTATCAGAGGGTATACGAAATAGTCAAATCGCAAATGGAGATGAAATCACATCTTCTTGAACATATTGCAGGTCGTATCCTTGAGGCCATATATGCTGAAATGGAAGGAATCGAAAAGATCACTGTCAAAGTGTCGAAGATGAATCCGCCAATGGGGGGAAAGATTGGTTCTGTCAGTATAGTCATGACCCGTTAAGCCTGGTTACCGGTAATTTCTATGATATTACCGATTTTTCATTGATTTCTAGGCTTTATTGAATTCCTTTGCAAAATATTGTATTCAAGAATGAATAAAGCTCTACCCAAAGCACCAAAAGACTCTACCCCAAAACCGAGCATATTCGGATTACTGAAGCCATATTCCGGTTTGGTTACCATATTAATTATAATGGCACTCCTTGGCAGTGCTATCAACATGTTGATCCCTAAAATCATTGCACATGGAATTGATACTTTTTCAGCAAATAAATTTAATCAGGGATCGGTAATTCTTCAGTTTTTGTTGGCAGCAATATCAATATTTGTATTCACATTCCTGCAAAATATTATACAGACATATGCATCGGAACGGGTCGGAAAAGATATACGCACACAACTATCCGATAAGATTTCCCGACAAAGTTATACTTTCGTTCTCAAATCGAACCCATCAAAACTGTTAACAAACCTCACTTCTGACATCGACTCCATCAAGATGTTTGTTTCAATGGCTTTTGTAACAATCATTTCCTCGGTTTTTGTTATTGCAGGCACCTCCGTTCTTCTTATTCTTATAAACTGGAAACTGGCACTGGCTGTAATTTCTATTGTTCCGGTAATCGGAGGGGCATTCTTTTTTGTATTAAGGAAAGTAAGAGTGTTATTTAAAAGAGGCCGGGAGATCATTGACTCTCTCAACAAAATTATTAATGAGAGTATAATGGGTTCCGCTTTAATACGGGTTCTTAATTCTCAACAGCCTGAAACCATGAGATTTCTGGAATCCAATTTAGAATCCCGCAATATTGGATTGTCAATACTAAGGTTGTTTGCAACACTTATCCCGGTGATAATGTTTGTTTCTAACCTGGCTGTTGTTACAATACTTGCTCTTGGTGGTCATTTTGTAGTTATGGGAACAATGTCCCTCGGTAACTTTGCTGCCTTCAATAGTTATCTTCTGCTTTTAATTTTCCCGATTCTGATGATAGGTTTTATGAGTAATATCATCGCACAGGCTACTGCTTCTTATTCCAGAATAAATGAGGTAATGGATGCCCCGGCAGAAAAGGAAGAAGGAATTATTGACAGCACGATAAGGGGTGATATTTCTCTGAAGAACGTTTCATTGTTTTATGGAGATAAACCGATCCTGAAGAATATTTCATTCTCTGTGAAAGCCGGAAGCAAGACAGCAATTATCGGACCTACTGCAGCTGGGAAAAGCCAGCTATTATACCTGCTCACAAATCTTATTTCGCCCGATTCGGGCTCAATAGAATTTGATGGGATGCCATTGGACAAATACACCAAAGAGGTATTCCATAGCCAGATTGGTTTTGTATTTCAGGATAGTGTAATTTTTAATATGAGTCTGCGCGAAAATATTGCATTCAATGAAAAAGTTACAAATGAATCTTTTGAAAAAGCTATAGCCACTGCTGAATTAAGTGATTTCATTGAATCACTTCCACATAAACTCGACACAATTGTCTCTGAGAGAGGCACCAGTCTTTCTGGTGGCCAAAAACAGCGCATTATGCTTGCAAGGGCTCTGGCAATAAATCCTAAAATTCTTTTGTTGGATGATTTTACATCGCGTGTTGATAAAAAGACCGAAAACAAAATCCTTTGTAACCTCGAGAACAATTATCCGAATCTGACTCTTATATCTGTAACACAAAAAATAGCACCGGTACGGCATTTTGAACAGATAATATTGTTGATGGAAGGTGAAGTCATTGCTACCGGTACTCATAAAGAATTGAAAGAGAGCTCTCCTGAATATATTCAGATCTACAGCTCACAAAGAAGCACTCACCACTATGAATTATAATTTAAATCAGCCGACCGATAAAACTGAGCAGAAAATCTCAAATCTTTCTTCTCTCAGGAAACTGATAACTCTCATTGGTGGAGAGCGACGTAACCTGATAATCGCTTTTATTGCTATTTTCTTAAACGCGGGATTAAGTTTATTGGGTCCTTATCTGGTCGGATATACTATTGATACATACATTCAGACAAAGCAATTTCATGGAGTGTTGTTATTTTCAGGAATTCTTCTTTCTCTTTATGCAATAGCATTTGTAGTGAATTATGCTCAGATGAGAATGATGGGGGGGATTGGGCAAAGGATGCTTTACAGTTTGCGAAATGCAGTATTTAACAAACTTCAGGAGCTGCCCGTTGATTTTTTTAACCAGAATAAAGCCGGTGACCTCATCTCACGTATAAATAATGACACCGATAAAGTAAACCAGTTCTTTTCACAGTCTTTAATGCAGTTTATTGGCAGCACAATTACAATGACAGGCGCAGGAATAATTCTTTTATGCATAAATCTGCCTCTCGGACTCGCAGCACTCTTGCCTGCATTATTAGTATGGATATTCACTAAAATTGTCTCTCCCTGGATTAAGCGAAAGAATGCAGCCAGTTTGAAAAGTACAGGTAACCTGAGCGCAGAAAT
>Ga0302206_1001090_pt1 | contig 10097 bp, 6 predicted proteins | sample II_Fen_E2_1_FD_194581 | JGI IMG/M metagenome (GOLD analysis project Ga0302206, IMG submission 194581) | Peat permafrost microbial communities from Stordalen Mire near Abisko, Sweden - II_Fen_E2_1 | ecosystem: Environmental > Terrestrial > Soil > Wetlands > Permafrost | place: Sweden: Abisko...
AGCTCTATATTTGCAATGGCTAATTCATTTGCCCGTTTTTCTTTCTCTTCATTTTGAAAGGCAAGATTTTTGTTAGCAATGATTAATTCTTGTTCCGCCTTCTTTCGCATGGTAATATCTTCTATTATCCCATCATAATATATTATCTTTCCTTCCTTATCATTAATGGCCCGTGCACTTTCACTAACAAACAGTGTTGTCCCATCCATTCTTGTCCAAGCCGATTCCAACCCTTTAACCTCACCCTCCCTTTTCAGGACATCGATAAAATGAGTACGTTCATAAGATGGTTCAAAGCCGTCTTTCTTAAGATTCCTCTCGGAGAGCTCTTCAAAATATGAGTAGCCCAGTAACTTCACAAGAGTAGGATTAGCTAAAATAATTTTACCATCCGGAGTTGTTCTGTAAATCCCTACTGTGCTATTTTCATATAAGCTACGGAATCGTTCTTCACTTTCCTTCAGTGTTTTTTCTGTCTGATTACGTTCGGTGATATCTCTTGCCTGGATAAGAGCCATTCCTAAATTTGTAACAACAGGTTCGAGCTCATATGCGAAAATTTCATCAAAGGGTTTTTTTCTTCCTAATATTAAAACTCCCCAGGTGTTTAAACTATACGCGTAATAATAAGACCCTTCCAGAGGGAGTTGAGAGCAAGGTTCATTTTCTGATGACTTTCGATCTGCGAAGTATGATTTCACACGTTCCCAATCTTTTGATTTGCTCGCCACTACAGGTATCAGCATTAATTCTTCCAGCCTGTTTTCAGTATTTTTCAAAACCCCAGCCTGAAAGCAATTAAGCTTTTTCAAATAAAGAGGAATACTTTTTTTAAGGATTAAATGCTCATCAATTTCACCCCTGGCGCTAAAGACAAGCTCCAGTAATATTTCTGTATGGACGATTTTTTCTACCATAGTCCAATGACAATTGTTTTATTATAAATCTCTAAAAAAGACTCTCCTGAATTTGCTATTTCACCAATTGCTAAAATTCCGGTAACATCCACGTCATGGCTAATTGCTTTTAATTCTTTTGTAAAATCAGTTTCCATAAACAGTACCCTCGATATACAATCAATACAAAAAACGGAATGGATGTCCATACCATCTTTAATTTTTGAAAATGCTATTTCTCTTGCTTTTGATGCGCCGGCTAAAAGTGAATCCAGATTTCCGTGAAGTATTTCTACATATTCTCCTTCGTTGACATTGTCCACCAGTTGAAGAACATTATCGATAACCGCAAAAGGGTCTCTTACAACCATCTCTGCATCGATCTTTGAAATGCCTAATGGATATGACTTTGCAATATTAAAAAAATTAGATGCTGTAAACTTCATTCCCGAATGTGCCTCAACAACTTCTTTATACACCTCAAAAGCCGGCTTCCAATTGATAGCCACTATTTTATTTTTGCTGGCTTTTGTTACTTTCAGAGGTACAGAAACGGAATGCCATCCATGAGACACTCCGAGGGCAATTTTTTTATTTACCCAACCGATTACAGCAGCATTAGAGTACATTCCGATACTGGTAATTATACAGGAGAAAGGTTCAAATTTCAAGGAGCCTGCACCGCCACCAATATACGTTGGATTAATCCCAAAAAAGTTGAACAAAGTTTCAATGAAAGGCTCTTTGTTGCTACTCAGAGCATCAATAAAGACAAATAAAGTGCTTAACGGATCGAGTGAATCTTTTTGGCCTGATTCAAGTTGTCTGAGGAAATCCTCAGAAGTTTCAGACAGATCAAAATGCTGAATATTTAATTCAAATGGTAAAGGCACCAACAAGACACCACTTTTTTTGCGTTCTCCCATAAAGATTAATTCAGGGAATACACCTCCGATTATCGGTTTTGTGGTTCTTTGAAGTAAAGGGATGAGTATTTTTTCTGAATATCGTTCTTCAAATGCCATTAAAAACAGCAAAGATTTGATATCATTATCAATTCCAATATTAATCAGATGGCTTTCTAAAGATTGTAGATCATCAGGCGCTATATAATTTGCTCTCATTGATTTTTGGTTAGTCATTTCGGCTATTTCCAAACTCTTTAATATCTTAGTAAAAATAGCACTAATTTATTGATTTCGTTTCATATAGATATTTCTGCTCGTTACAGCTAGATAGTTGAGGAATAAATTTAGTCAAAAAGAGCAAAGGAATTTAGCTCTTCCCGCAAACTTTGTAAGTGGTTTGGCTAGTGAGGTTTGCAGGATGTGCCTAAATCTTTTATAATTTGTTAAGTTGTCATGTGAAGATGTAATTGTCTAGATGTCCAAGTCCCTGTAGATGGACAGGAGTTGTCGTGTCATGGTAAAGTTGTTTAAGCGGCGAAGTCCAGGTAGATAAAAAGCAAGTGTTTTGTAGCGAAGCGACGGTCGCAGGGATGGATTGCAAAACTCTTGCTTTTGTGTTGGAAATCATGGTATTATCGCACATGGCCTTACCGCTAACGGCAGTCTGTCGAATAACCCGCTCCGGGTACTGAAACAGAGCGAGAGTGATCGCTCTCGTAACTTTTTTCATCTCTCCCACTCTCATACTTCAATTAGGCACCATCTGACTTCCTGTAATACTCCAGAAGGTTCTCTAACATTGGGACTTCCTTATGAATATAAACTCTAAAAGATGATGTTTATTATTGTAGATCAGTGAGTTTATCCAATAAAAGAACAAGTTCCTTATCTACTCTTGCTGACACTAAAAAATCACAGAATAAAACTTGACATAGTTTGAAAATAAACTTAATTTAGCTCTGAAATTAGTAAATAAGTTCATTTACATCCAAGCTTATGTTTAAAGCATCTTTAGCTATATTGCTTTTGGTTTCTTCTTATCACGTATCTTTATGCGGTAATATTGCTGAAGTTAATCTCAACGAATCACAAACACCAATTATAGCAGATACTATCCTGATTAACAGATCTTTCGGAACAATAAAGATAGATCCTTTACAGTTGATTTTGTCCAGTGAAATCCCTGGTTCCCTTGAATTTTATTTTTCCAAAAGTTTAAGTCTGAATGTACAAGTAGGATATATTTTTCCTGCATGGAAAGGTTCAGTGAGAAGAGGGCTCTATGAATCTTACGGAGTAAACGGGAACGCTAAAACGAAAGGCTTTTTTTATTACAGGAATTGTCCTTATAATAATGATGGTGGAATTGATATAAAATCAGAATTAAGAATTTATTTTCACCCCGTAAAATCCTACCAGAGCTTCCATCACAAATCAGGTTACTTTGCTTTGCAGTTTATGTACAAATATTGCTATTATGATCAACTGTCAATTTATCTGGGAAGTCCTTCTTCTTATCAGCAGACGGAATCTAAAAAATCAGATAATTATGGATTTGCGTTCATATTAGGCAGACAAAAATATAAAAATCGCTTCTTAGTAACCGACCTGTATGCAGGTATTGGATTTAAAACCAGCGGAATAAACTATACTATTTTAAGTGTTCCTCAATACAGGTCTTACTTTTATTCTGGTCAAACCGGGAATGAAAATATATCTTCTCTTTACTTGAGTTTTGGTTTGAGAATCGGATTTCAATTGTAGACTTTCCTATTATTCGGGATAAATCAATATAACAAGTTCTGTCTTATTGATTTAAAATAGTGTATAGATTGCGATCTGATCTTTTAAGATAAATGAAGGATGTTTACCAGGTTGCAACTTTTGCCATAAATTGCTGCAAAAAGGGCGATTTCTCATCATAGTATTGGTATAATAAGAAAAAAGTCAGAATTATCCATAACAACAGATGTATTCCAATCTTGCTGATTATATCCCTTTTCATAAAACTGACTTTTTACTTAATGCAATTTACTCCAATTTATCTCTGATCGTATTTTGAACATCAAGAATTAAACAGAGGTCATCCTTAAAAATCTAATGGTTGTGTAAAATTTCTATTCCATGCCTTGAAAATGAGTAAATTGGAGTAAAAATAATTTCTAAAAAATTAAATGTTTGAGATATGAAAAAGAAACTGTTAATTTTATTTACAAACCTGATTGTACTAATGTCTCTTATAACATCTTGCTCAAAGAACAGCGACAGAACAACAGATCCAAGAAATCAATTTGTGGGTAAATGGATTGGTACCAAGTCATTTACCTTTACGCAGTATCCAACTTTGAATAAAACTGTTGCTGATACACTTAAAATTGCATTAGCTGCAGGCAGTTCAACCAATATTTCAGTTGAAAATTCCGGATATTCAGAAACAGCAAATGTAAGTGGCAACACCTTTACTTATAATCCCTATGAATTAGATATTAAGTTTGGAAGTACTCAATATACCCTTACAATTAATGGTTCAGTTACAATCTCCGGAAATAAATTACATGGTTCAGGTGTATTTAGTGCCTTATCGACTAAAGGACCTTCAACAGGTACATGGACAGATTCTCTTTCCATACGATGACAAATAATATTTAATTCTCATAAATTTAATGGTTTTCTGTCTTGCGATCTTACGATCTTCTTAGAAAATTAGGTCAAACTTTTCTTCTGAAATTTTAAGAGCTCTTTCAAGATAGTCGGTTTCTTTATCCGAGGCACCAATGAGTTGGAGATCAGCTCCTATAATAATTAAACTCTGGGCAATGAATCCTTTTGCTTCTATTTTATCTGGTTGCAACTTTTGTCCGTTCGGGGTACCCAGAGGCACAAGAGGTCAAAATCGACCTCTTGTTTTTTTTGCAACTAACCAGATTCTCTCACTGGCATTGATGATGAATTGCATGGGTCGGGTGAATTAATAGTTACAACTACCAATAATTAGCTGGATTTTTACTTCTTAACCCATATATTAAGATGTTCCATGGGTTAAAAGTTAGATTCCATTTATTTAAACTTCCTTATTTCCTGATTTTGCATAAATTGCAACTGTGACAACTACCATTAACAATAGTTGAAAAAATACAGGAGAAGAAGTTGTCCAGGTAGTACCCAATTCAGGAGGCTTGAAGCAGATAATAGTTAACTGGCTTAAAATGTGAAATTAACTAATTAATTTCTTATGAAAATAGATAAATGTCCAATGTATGTGCTGATGATAGGCCTCTCCATCATCATGAACCCTTGTAATTCACAGCAAAACAAAAAAATTGATACTCGTACCATCTCATTCGACGAAGACTGGCGATTTATAAAGGACAATCCTACCGGAGCCGAAACCCCGGCTTTTAATGATACCAAATGGAGAACAGTTAACCTTCCGCACGACTGGAGCATTGAAGATCTTCCAGGGCAGATACCCGACAGTATTATTGGTCCATTCTCAAAAGCGGCAATCGGGAAAATGGGTACAGGCTATACCATTGGTGGAACTGCCTGGTACAGAAAACATTTTTCAATCAGGGAGAATAAAACCGCTTACCTGATGTTCGATGGTGTGTATATGAACTCTGACTTGTGGGTCAATGGAAAACATGTCGGGAATCATCCTTATGGCTACACCTCATTTTATTACGATATTACCCCTTATCTTAATCCGGCAGGCCATTCCAACACTGTAGCTGTTCAGGTAAAAAACGAAGGTCGTACAGCCCGCTGGTATTCCGGATCGGGTATCTACAGGCACACCTGGCTTACGCTGGTAAATCAGGTACACATCGGAGTGTGGGGCATAAATATAAAAACACAGTCTGTTGGCGAGAATTCGGCGGAGATAAATGTAGCAACATCACTCGTGAATTCAGGTAAAGTAAAAAGGGCAGTAACTGTTAAAGTTGAAATTATTGATCCTTCAGGACAGATAGTTGGAAATGCTGAAAACACAGCCACGATTTTACCCGATGCAAAAAATAATATTGAACAACATATATCTTTCCATAATCCTCTGCTTTGGTCGGTTGATAATCCTAAACTGTATTATGCAAGGGTAACAGTACTCGAAAACAATAAAGAATCAGATTATACAAAAACTTCTTTCGGGATACGGACGATCAAGGTTGATGCAGTGAATGGTTTTACAATTAACGGAAAATCCATTAAGCTCATAGGTGGATGCTTTCACCACGATCAGGGCCCCCTGGGAGCTGCATCGATCGACCGTGCCGAAGAACGAAAAATGGAAATCTTCAAGAAAGCCGGATACAATGCCATACGATGCAGCCACAACCCGCCTTCGCCACATCTGCTGAATGTTTGCGACAGTCTCGGGATTCTTGTGATCGATGAAATCTTCGATAATTGGGAAAGAGAAAAAGTTTCTCCTGACGATTATTCAAAATCCTTTAAGGAATGGTGGAAGAAAGACATTGAATCGATGGTACTTCGCGACCGCAACCATCCTTCAGTGGTCATGTGGAGTATTGGAAATGAAATTAGTGAAGCACTCGACACAGCAGGAATACGAATAGCTAAAAATCTTACTGAAGAAATACACAGGTTGGATCAAACCCGTGCAATAACCGAAGGCTTTAACGACTTTGCAGCAATGAGAGGCCAGAAAAGCAAGTGGGATGAATCCCGTTCCCATATGGATATGCTCGATGTGGTCGGGTACAACTACATGTATAAAAGATACGAAGAAGATCATGAAAAATATCCTAACCGAGTGATGGTTGCAACCGAATTTATGCCGGTTTATTCACTTGATAACTGGAAGATGGTGGAAAAACATCCGTATGTGATTGGCAATTTTGCCTGGGTAGTTATGGATTACCTTGGTGAAGCTGGCGTTGGACTTTCAAGACTCGTTCCGGATGTTCCGGAGAAACCTGGATTGCGGCAAGGAGATGGCTTAGGTGCATTTTTCAGCAGGGATTCATGGCCAATATTTAATGATTACCAGGGGGATATTGATCTTATTGGAAATATGAAACCCAGATATTATCACCAGCTTGTGGTCTGGAGAAAAAGCCAGGTTGAAATGCTTGTCCACCGCCCCATGCCCTCAGGCATGAAAGAAATTGTAAGCCCATGGGGATGGCCCGATGAATTGAAAAGCTGGAGCTGGCCAGGGCATGAAAAAGAAAAACTACAGGTGCATGTATATACGCGCAGTAAACTTGTAAAACTCGAGTTGAATGGCAAAATCATAGGTGAACAACCTGTTGATGGAGAAAATTCAATTACCGCCGCTTTCGAAGTGTCTTACGAAGCAGGAACTCTAATTGCACGGTGTTACGACAACGGGAAGGAAACTGCTTCGCAGACATTAAAAACAGTTGGTAAACCCGAAGCAATTCGATTAACTGCTGACAGAAGTGTGATCAGGGCCAACAAAAATGACCTGGCATACATTACAACAGAGGTTGTTGATGCTGATGGAAATGTAATTCCTTATGCTGATGACGTGAAGGTGAAATTTGAAATCTCCGGACAGGGAGAACTGGCTGGAGCAGGAAATGGAAATCCAAAAGATATGGCAAGCTTTCATCAACCCGAAAGAAAAACCTTCCAGGGAGTTTGTATGGCTATCTTACGTCCGAAAACGACTCCCGGAAAAATCAATATAAAAGCAACTTCGGAAGGATTAAAAGAGGGTAACCTGGAAGTCACTGTCAGATAAGCAGGAAGTAGGAAATCCAATACTAAACTAAAGAACTTTGCCCCATCTCTTTTTAAATAAAATTAATATTCCTTTCATTTGGTTGCAACTTTTGTCCGTTCGGGGTACTGAAAAAAGCGCAATATTTTATACTTTGCAATCAAACAAGAATAGATCACATTGAGATTCTGTCTATTAATAAAATCTAACCTGATCATGAAAAAATTTTACGCAATTCTTGTTATCTGCCTCACAATGGCATTATTAATATCATGTGCCGACGGAAAAGAGAATATACCACAACCTTTACTTGGAACAAGGTCGGTTGCAATAATTAAAAAAAATGGACTAAAATTCAAAGACCTCAACAAAAATGGAAAGATTGACAAGTATGAGGACTGGAGATTGACCCCTGATGAGAGAAGCAAGGATCTTCTTTCAAAGATGTCTTTGAAAGAGAAGGCCGGTTTTATGCTGATTAACTCTGCAAATATGATTGGCACATCCCGGGCCGACGCTTCGGGCAATAAATTGGCAGCCAGTGATCTTGACGATGGTGCCGGCCGTTCACAAGGTGCCGGTGGTGGTGGTTTTGGTCAGAACAGGGCGAGACAGCAAGCACCTGGAAGAGCTCGTCAGGGTACTCCGGGAGGAGCCAGACAAGGTATAACAGGAGCAGCCCGACAGGTTGCTCCTGGAGGAAACGGTGAACAGATAGCAAATATGAATAGCTCTGCCGGAACGGTCAAAGTGATAAAAGAATTTCATAACCGTCATTTTATACTTAGGTCAAATGAGAGTGCCAGGGTCACAGCCGAATGGGCCAACAAGTTACAGGAACTCTGTGAAAGGGAACCTCTGGGTATTCCTGCAATCATTTCCTCAAATCCACGCAATAACATTACAACAAACGCATCCCTTGGCACAAGTGTTGGAGCAACAGTCTTCTCATTATGGCCAGGGGAACTTGGATTATCAGCCATGCGTGATCTGCCTCTGACCCGGGAATTTGCCGATATTGCACGACAGGAATGGACTGCCGTTGGTCTGAGAAAAGGATATATGTATATGGCCGATCTTTCAACTGAACCAAGATGGTCGAGAGTAAGCGGGACCTTCGGAGAAAACGCAGAGTGGGTTGCTAACATGATCACACAGGTCGTTGTTGGATTCCAGGGAGATAGTTTAAATCCAACATCAGTTGCCCTTACCACAAAACATTTTCCAGGCGGCGGCTCGGGCAAGGGAGGTCAGGATTCGCATTTTGACTGGGGAAAATCAGAAATTTACCCGGGCGGAATGTTTAAAAACAACCTTATCTCTTTTCAGGCAGCCATAAAAGCAGGTACTTCAGCTATAATGCCGTACTATTCACTACCTTCAGGTACTGAATATGAAGAGGTTGGATACGCTTTCAACAAAGGGGTTATTACCGATCTACTCAGAAAACAGATGGGTTTTAAAGGAATTATCAACTCCGATACCGGACCTCTTACAGGTATGCCCTGGGGAGTCGAAAATCTCACCAAAAAACAGCGATATAAAAAAGCAATTGAAGCGGGGGTAAATCTCTTCTCCGGAGAATCCGACCCGACAATGCTGCTTGAAGTGATTGATAGCGGAATGGTTGACATCAGTTATATTAACAATTCGGTTCTTCTTCTTCTAAAAGAAAAATTCAAACTTGGCTTGTTTGAAAATCCATACGTGGATGTTGATGCTGCTGAAAAAGTTGTTAATAATGACAAATTCAAGGAGAGGGCAGCTCAAGCATTACGAAAATCTATAGTTTTGCTGAGGAATGAAAATGATGCACTGCCAGTTAAACCAAAAACAAAAATATATTTTGAATCACTTCCAAAAAGTGCCAGGGGACCCGCCTCCGACGCTCCAAATATTTATCTGATAAATGACAATAAGTTTGATGTGGAATTCGTGAAAAAACCGGAAGAAGCCGACATTTTGATTTTATGGCTCCAGCCAACTGGCAATTCTCTTTTTGGCTCAACCGGTGAACCTATATCACTGTCTTTGTCTAAATGTTCGGTAGACGTTAGTTATGTTAATAAATTAACAGCAAAAAAACCGGCAATCCTTGTTGTGAATTATACCAATCCATGGGTAATCAATGAGATTTATAACGATAAGACTAAAAACATCAAAGGTGTTCTTGCTACTTTCGGAACCACTACGGATGCTCTTCTGGATGTTATCACCGGGAAGTTTAATCCTACTGGTAAAATGCCATTCTCAACACCTGTCTCTGACCTGGCAGTTGCAAATCAGAAAGAAGATGTTCCTGGTTATCTGGAAGGGCCGGGATATGCTCTTTTCAATTATGACGAAGGACTTAACTATGTAAAGAAGTAAAACCACCTGATCCATTTTTTCTGTGATTAGTTGCAGCTTTTGTCCGTTCAGTGTACTAAAACAGAGTGAGTGGGAGAGCGAGAGCGAGCACCTCATCCCGACTTGTAAGCATGGTCCGTCAAGAACAATCCAGGGTGGTAAATATCGCTGAATTTCTTATTTTAGCAGTAATTTATCAATATCATATATTTTATGAAATCAGTAAACAAGTCT
>Ga0302206_1001091_pt1 | contig 10096 bp, 5 predicted proteins | sample II_Fen_E2_1_FD_194581 | JGI IMG/M metagenome (GOLD analysis project Ga0302206, IMG submission 194581) | Peat permafrost microbial communities from Stordalen Mire near Abisko, Sweden - II_Fen_E2_1 | ecosystem: Environmental > Terrestrial > Soil > Wetlands > Permafrost | place: Sweden: Abisko...
CATCGGAATACATTCACAGCATGAGTTCTGCATTCGGCATATCTATGGTGAGCGACTGCATAGGCGTCACAAAATCAATAAATCCGATGCTTACATATGCTTACAGGATAGGGAACAATCAGGACTGGTCTATTTCCATGGGGTTATCGGCAGGCATATTTTCAAGATCTATAGATGCTTCGCTATTAGAGGCTGAAAATATCAGTGATTCCTATCTTTATAGTGATATCGACCGCATTATTAAACCAGATGCCAATTTCGGGGTTGAGTTTCAGAGTACACACTTCATAGTTGGCCTTTCTTCCACACACCTGCTCTCTTATGTAAAAGACACATCCCTGTTTCTGAATACAAGCCATAGATATGGCTACTTTATTTACAAGAATACTGAACTGGAATTGTGTAATTACAATTTCGGAATGCAGGTAATAAACCGCAATAACCTGACTGTTTTGGAGGGAAATGCATCCATTCGATTTAAACATCCTACCGGATTAACAACCGGAGCATCAGAAATATTTGATTTAGGAATAACCTACAAATCTTCTCATCAATTGACCTGCTTGTTTGGAGTGAATATCAGCCCGAATTTCAGGATAGGATATGCTTACGACCAAAGTTTTTTAACCGGATACAGCCAAAACAGTTCTCACGAGATAATGCTGGAATACCGCATTCCATCTAAAGCCTCCACGAGTATAAGAAATGATGCCTGGTATTATTAAATCCTAATTTAAGAAGGAAATTAATAAGCTAATTACTCTTCAAATTATTATAGAACCCCAAACAAGAATCTTGTTTGGGGTTCTTGTTTTTCGAACAGAATTATCATGTCAGGGAAACATTCACATCGCTATCCTCCTTTTTCATAATACTTATGAACCATATTTCATGGATATAAATACCAGATAAAAATAAAATACTGATGAATAATGGTATGGAGATCTATTAAAAAGTGTCTTTTATCCCTTTAATCATGAAATTAACAGAGTATTCTACAAAACTAAAATGGTATATTTTGATAGGAATTAAGTCTATATATTATTATTTATTAGTAAGTTAGATTTATATACAATTTCCTTGTAGGGTTAAAATAGGGGTTCGTATTTCGATATCTTTTCATTGTAGGGTTCTAATTGGGTTGAAAAATTTGTTTTAAGTAGATTCGTACTGTTTCTTTGCATCATTAACGATTTAAGTCTAAAAAAATCACAACGTATGAAAAGGAACATCATCCTTGCATTATTATCTGCAGTACTCTTCTCAGCCTGTGCAATATCCGGAAAGACTAATGCAGATGTCATCCTGAATCATAAAGTGGATTCAGTCATGAAGTTAATGACTCTGGACGAAAAAATAGGGCAAATGGTTTTGTATTCCAGCGATTGGGATGTAACCGGTCCCTCCCTCAAAAAAGGTTATTTAGACGATATACGAAAAGGGAATTGTGGAAATATATTCAACGCACATACGGCAGCATACACGCGTAAGCTTCAGAAAATTGCTGTAGAAGAATCAAGGTTAGGTATACCGTTGTTGTTTGGTTATGATGTGATCCACGGGCACAAAACGATTTTCCCTATTTCTTTGGGAGAATCGGCCTCGTGGGATCTGGCAGCTATTGAAAAGTCAGCACGCGTATCGGCTGCCGAGGCTGCTGCTTCAGGAATAAACTGGACCTTTGCCCCCATGTGCGACATATCCGTTGAACCGCGATGGGGTCGGGTATCCGAAGGAGCCGGTGAAGACCCATACTTAGGTTCAAAGATTGCTGCAGCCCGTGTTCATGGGTTTCAGGGTAACGATCTATCCGATACACTTACCATATTAGCCTGTGTAAAACATTTTGCTGCATACGGCGCCCCTCTTGCCGGCCGTGATTATAACACGGTGGATATGTCCGAACGTGTTTTCCTGGACACTTACCTTCCTCCCTACACAGCTGCCATTGACGCCGGTGCCATGAGCGTCATGTCTTCATTCAACGAGCTTTTTGGTGTTCCTGCCAGTGGAAGCAAATACCTGCTTACCGATATTTTACGCACAAAACTTGGTTTCAAAGGGTTCGTTGTGACCGATTACACCTCTATCAATGAGATGGTAAACCATGGTATAGTGGCTAACGAAGCAGATGCAGGCCTACTGTCAGTGAAAGCAGGTGTTGATATGGATATGCAGGGCGACGTTTATTTCAAATACCTTAAGAAACAAGTCAATGAAGGGTTAGTCCCTGATAAAATGATAAATGATGCCGTAAAACGCATTTTACGGGTGAAATTTATGTTGGGTCTGTTTAAAGATCCTTATCTGTATTGCAATGAGGCCCGGGAAAAGCGCGAAGTTTATTCACCTACCCATTTGGAAGCAACCTTGGATGTTGCTAAAAAATCCATGGTATTATTAAAGAATGAGAACAATACCCTACCTCTGAAAAAAGGAGAGAAAATTGTGGTAATCGGTGAACTGGCTTCATCTACGCGCGATTTACTTGGATCGTGGAAAGCAGCAGGTGACTGGAATTTTATGAAATCGACACTCGATGAACTGAAAGCCTATAACGGGGAGTCGAATGTACTGTATTCTGAAGGCTGCAAGCCAATTGGAGATGACCGTAGCAGATTTACCGCAGCCATTGCAGCAGCCCGCAATGCAGATAAAATAGTAATGGTTATTGGTGAAAGTTGCGACTGGAACGGTGAAGCAACAAGCCGTACCAGCATAAATATACCGGGAGTTCAGACCGAACTGCTTGAAAAATTGAAAGTGTTGAATAAGCCAATTGTGGTGGTATTAATGAATGGCCGTCCGTTAGATTTATCGAAAGAAAGTGAGTTGGCTAGTTCAATACTGGAAGTCTGGTTTCCGGGCACCATGGGTGGAAAAGCCATTACACAAGTTCTTTATGGCGAATACAACCCTTCAGGAAAACTCACCATGACTTTTCCTCGTAATCTGGGACAGGTTCCGATTTTCTATTACGAAAAAAACAGCGGTCGTCCGATCTATCTGCCGAACCCAAAATATAAATCAAGATACATCGACAGCCCAAATGATCCACTTTATCCATTTGGATTCGGACTTAGCTATACCACTTTTGCCTATTCGGATATTAAACTTTCGACAGCCGAACTTACGGAAAAAGGGAGTTTGAAAGCTACCGTAAACGTAACCAATACAGGCAGCGTGGCCGGTGAAGAAGTGGTACAGTGCTATGTCCGCGATTTGGTGGGCAGTGTAACCCGTCCGGTAAAGGAATTAAAGGGCTTTGAAAAGATAGCTTTAAAAGCAGGGGAAAGCAAGAATGTAACCTTTACCATTACGCCTGATATGCTGGCATTCCATCGGGTGGATATGACTTACGGAACTGAACCTGGAGATTACAAGTTGTTTATCGGCGGGAATTCAAGGGATGTAAAGATAAGTGGGTTTAAGCTTAAGTGAGAGATGAATTCGATTGATTAAATTGAGATGATTAGGAAAATAAGGTTATTGGTAAAAGATAAAAAAACATACAAAACGAAACTAACTCTTCTTGCCGTCGGCTGACGGAATGGGAGTTCGGTATAATTTAACCACTATGAAAAAAACGATTCTGTTTAGTCTTTCCATATTACTCTTTTGCAACTGTATGGCTGCTGAAAAGGTGAATTATGTAGTGCCTAACGAACTGAAGGGTATGGGATATTCAGCACATACTGAACTAACCTGGGAAAACAGGGCTGGATTCATTTATGACATTTACCGGTCTGACGATGGAAATGAGAATTTCAGCAAAGTAGCTGAAACGAATTCAGACCATTATCTTGATTTCTTTGGGAAAAAACTGGTAAACGAACAAACCTTCTATTACCGCATCATGCCTAAAGGATTACCTGCAAATAGTAAAAATGCAGCCAAATTTGAGGTCATTGTTCCGGTAAAACCCTCAACCGACAGCTCACTGCTTGACATGACCCAACGATACACAACCCGTTACTTTTATGATTATGCCGATCCGCAAACAGGTATGGCACGGGAAAGGAGTAATGATATAAATGGCAATATTGTTACTACCGGTGGTACCGGATTTGGGATTATGACTTTGATAGCGGGGGCTGAACGGAACTATTTCACCCGACAGAATGCATTTACTTCCATCGATAAAATTGTAACCTTTCTTGAAAAGACGGAAAGATTCCATGGGGCCTGGGCACATTGGTACAATGGTAATACCGGAAAAGCTTTTAGCTTCAGTCAGTTTGATGATGGGGGTGATCTGGTGGAAACTGCCTTTATGATGGAGGGATTACTGACAGCCAGGGAATATTTCAGGAACGGAAGTGTAAACGAACAAGCCCTGGCAAAGCGGATTACACATCTCTGGGAAACCGTGGAATGGAACTGGTATACCCAGGGGAAAGACGCCTTGTACTGGCACTGGTCGAAGAATTACGGGTTTAAACTGAACCACCGCATCACCGGTTTTGATGAGACTTTAATAACCTATGTGCTGGCAGCCTCCTCGCCGACATTTCCTATCGAGCCATCGGTATATCAGAATGGCTATACAAAATCAAGTTACTATATAAACGGAAAGAATTATTATGGAATAAAACTGGATTTGGGTATGGAGTACGGTGGTCCTCTTTTCTTTACCCATTATTCATTCTTAGGATTAAACCCCAATGGATTGTCGGATAAATACACCAATTATTTCAACCGAAACCGGGCGCATGCCTTAATACAGGTGGCTTATGCAACGGACAATCCCAAAAAACATATTGGATATGGTACTGATTGCTGGGGATTTACCTCTTCAGATGATCCGATAGATGGATATACGTCCCACCAACCGGGAACCAAAGAGGAAAATGGAACAATATCACCAACAGCTGCAATAGCATCCATGGTTTATACCCCGAAAGAATCAATTGATGCCCTGCGGTACTTCTACTTTGAAAAAGGGAATCTCTTATTGGGGGAATATGGGTTTTACGATGCTTTTAATGCCGGACAGGTGGAAGGGCAACAGGTGGTTCACAGCTATCTGGCCATAGACCAGGGGCCTATTGCCGTTATGATTGAAAATTACCGGAGCGGGTTGCTTTGGAAGTTATTTATGAACAATCCGGAAATTCACACCGGACTACATAAACTAGGATTTAAGATCAACTAAATAAAATTTGCTAACCTTTAAAATTAAAAAGATCATGAGAAAAAAAACTATTTTACTCCTATTGGTTGCGCTTGTCTGTGGCAGCTCACTCTTTGCACAAAACATTAACGTGCAGGGTGTGATTGTCGATAAGAAAACAGGAGAAGCATTAATTGGTGCAACCATTCTTCAGAAAGGAGGAACGAATGGGACTTCAACCAGTTTTACCGGTGAATTTTCCATTACAATACCACAAAATTCAGTTTTAATGGTATCGTATGTTGGATACGTTTCGCAAGAAATTAAAGTGGATACAGAATCCAAATTGCGAATTGAGCTCGAAGAAGTTAATAAAGCACTGGATGAAGTAGTGGTAATTGGGTATGGCACCAGCAAAGCTAAAGATTTAACAGCTCCGATTACTGTTGTCAAATCTGAAGATTTAATGAGGCGTACCACCGGTTCGGCTATGGGTGCCTTACAAGGTAGCGCAGCCGGAGTACAAGTTATTACAAATGGTTCTCCGGGATCGAGTCCAACTGTTCGTATTCGTGGTGTGGGTTCACTTAACAACGAAAACCCACTTTATGTAGTTGACGGAATGTTTTTTGATAACATTGATTTCTTGAATACCAATGATATCTCTGAGATGTCAATCTTAAAAGATGCTTCTGCATCTGCTATTTATGGTGTCCGGGCAGCCAACGGAGTTGTGTTAATCACCACTAAAAAAGGGGCATTGAATTCAAAAACCCAAATCACCTATGATGGTTATCTTGGGTTTCAGACTCCGGTTCACATGTTGCAAATGGCTAATGGAAACCAATATGCAGCCATGGAATTAGCAAAAGGGACAACCTCTGATATTGCTCATGTTACCCTCTCTGCCCAAAAATTTGGGGGGAGTGGCACCAGTCCGACTACAAGTACAGATTGGTACAATGAGCTATTGAAAAAATCGGCATTGACGCAGAGCCATAGCATTGGCATTAGTGGTGGCAGTGATAAAGCTACTTACAATGTTGCTCTGAGTTATCTCTACCAGGATGGCATTATGAAAGCTGACAATAATTACAAGCGCTTTAATTTGCTTGCACAAACTGATTTTCAAGCCTACACCTGGTTGAAAATAGGATACAAGGTTGTAGTCTCAAATTCAACGCTGTTTTCTCCAAATAAAGCAGCCTTCTCAAATGCGTATTTTGCTTCACCATTGTATCCGGTGTATGATGCTACCAATACAAATGCTACACCTACAGATTATGCCTCTTCCACCAGCATTGGATATGCCAATGGAGCCTATTCAAACCCCGTGGCCACTGCCCAGTATTATTACGACAAGACAACGGGATTTCAAATATCTCCCACTGTTTTTGCAGAAATTAAATTGTGGAAAGATAAATTATTATTCAAAACCCAGTACAGTCTAAAATATGCTTCCACTGAGGAATTGAATTATATCCCTGCCTATTACGTTGATGCGTATCAATTGTCACCCAATCAATTATCTTTTTTGACCAGTCAACAAGATAGGTATCAAAACTATATCATTGATAATACCTTAACCTATAAAGATGGCCTGAATAACCATCATTGGTCTGCTATGATAGGACAATCTACAAGAGATGAAAGATGGAGGGAAATTAAAGGGAAAGCTGCTAATGTTCCGGGACCAGAAGCAGAATATATGTACCTTAGCCAGGGAGATGCCACCGGGCGTACCGTTGTTGAAGACGGAACCGATTATCATGGGTTGTCATTCTTTGGAAGAGCCACTTATGACTATGCTTCCAAATACTTATTAACAGCAACATTCAGGGCCGACGGAAGTTCGAAATATCAACAGAAATGGGGTTATTTCCCTTCAGTAGGTGCCGGTTGGGTTCTAAGTGAAGAAGGGTTTATGAAGGATCAACACCTATTCAATTATTTAAAAGCCCGTGTAAGCTGGGGTATGTTGGGGAATGATGCCATCCCTGCCAACAACGGATTTAGCTCATTACAAACAGGATCTTCTTATTCAGGCATTTACGGCAGTACCAATACTTCTGCAGGATCGTATATACCCGGTTATATCGCTCAGAATTTCTTCAATTATTTGAAGTGGGAAGTAGTTACCGAATGGGATGGTGGTTTTGACTTTTCATTGTTAAAGCAAAGACTGAATGGTTCCATCGACTATTACAACCGTCAAACCAACAACCTGGTTTTTTATGCACCCCAGCCAATGGGTGTTGCCGATTTATTGGGCAATTATGGAAAAGTTACTAACCAGGGATTAGAACTTACCCTTAACTGGACCGATAAAATTGGGGATTTTGGTTATACCGTTGGTGGAAATATATCTACCTTGAAAAACAAAGTTGATGACCTGCACGGGTTAGCTTATAAAATGACAGGAGTGTCCGAATTCCCGACCATCATGCAAGTGGGACAGGCCGTAAACTCATTTTATGGTTATCAGGTAGAAGGAGTTTATCAAACGCAAGCCGAGATCAATGCTGATCCAATAGCAGTGGCAAATGGATTAGTGCCCGGTGATTTGAAATATAAAGATCAAAATGGGGATAAAGTACTTGACTCAAAAGACAGGGTAATATTAGGAAACTATTTACCGAAAATAAGCTATGGCTTTAACCTTGGACTGAATTATAAAAAGCTAGAGTTAAATGTAATGTTCCAGGGACAGAGTGGAAATAAGATCCTGAATATGAATCGTGCCCGTCGTCTTTGGTACAGTGATATGAACGGCGATGCCGAAATGATTACACACCTGTGGACCGGTGAAGGTTCTACCAACAGCTATCCTTCAGCATTAGGCACAACAAAAGGCTGGAATAATATGGCCAGTTCCTTCTTTGTAGAAGATGGATCCTATTTACGAATCCAAAACATTCAGCTTGCCTATTCATTTAAGCTTGCCAATGTTGCCAATGCACCATCCATGCGTGTTTTCGTAACAGCTGACCGTCCGGTTATCTTTACAAAATATAGTGGTTTTACACCGGAAATTGGTGGCTCAGGCACTGACTTAAGCAGAACAGGATACGATAATAATGTATATCCTACTTCAGCTACTTATAGCATCGGTTGCAGAATTACTTACTAATCTTTTTAAAATAAAACTATTATGAAACGATTCAAATATATCCCATTAGTACTGCTACTCATATTTGTAGTCAGCAGTTGTTCTGATTTTCTGGACAAACTCCCTGAAAATAATGTGCCTGTTTCAGCAATTGATTACACCCAACTCAGCAGCATGTATTCGCCGGTATCGGGAGTATACCGGATAGCCGAAAGTGCTAATCCAGGGTTGGTACATTGGATGGACTATGGCATAAGAGGCGTCCGCGGAGACGATTTAGATAAAGGGTCTTCTGCCAGTGATCAATCGACGCTGACTGATATTAAGTTATTCCATTACAGCTATGCTTCAGTACAAACTTTCTGGGGATCAAATAACTGTTGGAATGATTATTACGGAATGATTATTGACGCCAACAGTGCTTTATCCGAATTGGATAAATTTGCAGCCAATATCCCATCGAGTGATGCCGCCAACCTGAAACTAAATTCACAGTACAAGGCTGAAGTCCGTTTTCTAAGGTCTTTTGCTCATCTAATGCTGACACGTGTATTTGGGAGTATTCCTATTTTAACTGATAATACAACTATTCAGACAATAGGCAAAAGTTCAGTAGTTGATGTCAAAACATTTATAAGCAACGAAATGGACTTCTGTATTGCAAACCTGGAAGATGCCCGACCAAATCAATCCATCCACGTGGGTGCGGTTACCAAATACTCGGCATTATTATTAAAAGCAAAAGTCTGTGCTGATTTAGCCGGAATTGATAATACAAGTGCATACTGGGATCAGGTAATTTCGGCAACTGACCTAATCATCAATAGCGGAAAGTTCACTCTATACCCTGATTATTATCAACTGTTCAAAAAACCCGGGAAAATGTGTGATGAATCACTCTTTGAACTTCAGTTTACTGATTTCGGAACGGGTTCAGGGGAAATCGTTAATCCGGATGCTTTTTGGGCATTTCAGGGACCACGTGGTGATCAACACGGAAGTCCAATTTCAGGTTGGGGGTTTATGACTCCCTCACAAACAATTGTTAATTATCTGAATACCCGCAATGATTCAGTTCGATTAAAAACAACTATTTTATTTACGGATACGAAAACCAAAGGAACCGACAAATATGCCGTAACGCCCAGCAACGATACTATCTGGGCAAATTCAGATGGTGTGAAGTATTTCAATGGCAAGGCATACCTTCCAAAGTCACAAATGACCACGGGCAGAACCGATTACGGAGAGAACAACAATATTCGGGTGCTGCGTTATGCAGATGCTTTGTTATTGAATGCCGAAGCTAAATTACGTAAAGGACAGAGTGGCGATGTACCGTTTAACTTGGTGCGCAACCGTGCAAAACTGGCTTCCATTACTGGTGTAACTTTGCAAAACGTGTTGGATGAACGTAGAGCTGAATTTGCCTGCGAATGGTGGGGCGATCGTTTTAACGATCTGATTCGTACCGGACAAGCTGCAACTTCTCTTACAGGGTTTGTTGCAGGAACCAGCGAATACATCCCTATACCGCAAACGCAAATTGACTTAAATATTAACTTAGGGAAATAGACTGAATTTTTGATGAAGAGGGAGGGAATTATCCTTCCCTCTTTTTTAAAAAAACACCTTATACCGAATTTAAATTACGCGATTTAGGAATAAAAACAATTAAATGTCTCATTTCAAATTGTCCGTTCTTTTTTTTTCGACCCATAAAACCTCTTATTTCTGCCGGGGCGTTCAACAGGTAGAAATGTTGACTCAATTTTCCGAGTGGAAGGAAAAATAACGGGACAGTTCAAAAAAGTGTGTCAAAATTACAAATCAAATAAAAAGTAATAATTTTGGACATGGAAAAAAAGAAAAGA
>Ga0302206_1001092_pt1 | contig 10071 bp, 4 predicted proteins | sample II_Fen_E2_1_FD_194581 | JGI IMG/M metagenome (GOLD analysis project Ga0302206, IMG submission 194581) | Peat permafrost microbial communities from Stordalen Mire near Abisko, Sweden - II_Fen_E2_1 | ecosystem: Environmental > Terrestrial > Soil > Wetlands > Permafrost | place: Sweden: Abisko...
CAATTCCCACCACAGTTATTGACACACCCACAATTGTTAGTATGCCTGCCGATGATGAAAAAAGGTTATCTCCGGCTATTACAGGAGGTATTAATGTTCCGAAGGCTGCACACAAACCTAATGCTATACTCTGACCCAATGCCACTCCCAGATATCTTATACTTAAGCCAAAAGTAAGACCTCCAAAACCCCATAATGCACCAAAGAACATTGCCATAAGCTTTGCAGAAGACGGCGCCTCATGAATAATCGGCATAAGTTCGCCTTTCGGAACAAAAATAAAGGCGAACAGTATTGGTGCTATCAGCCATGCAGCAACACCCTGGCTTATCCAGTATGATTCCCAGGCCCATAACTTAACTTTCTTGAATGGCACATAGAAACTTGCAGCGCCAATACTTCCCAACGCTATCAGTAAGATGCCTGTAATTGGATTCATATGAAAATCTTTAATGTGAGTGAACTGCAATTTATAAACTTTCGCGTATCAAAAAGACTTTTAAGTTATTTTTTTATTCAGACATTTTTTTATAATCTTGATTCTTAATACCAAAACTCTAAAAATCATGAAATCACTCAGTCTTGCATTTGTTTTGCTGTTAATTTTCGGAGCAGTATTTGCCCAGGATCTTTCAGTAAAGGATTTAACTGTAAATCATAAGGTTAATCCCATCGGAATAGATAGCAAACAACCCAGATTCTCCTGGAAGATAAATGGAACCGGACATAATATTATGCAAACTGCATATTCAATCCGGGTCGCTTCTGATGAAAAAATTTCCTCTTCAAAAATTATATGGCAGTCAGGGAAGGTTGATTCTGATGAATCTATTCTTCAGAACTATAATGGACCAGATCTGAAATCAGGACAGAGATATTTCTGGCAGGTAAAAATATGGGACAATAATAAAAAAGAAACAAAATGGAGTCCGGTAGCATATTGGGAAATGGGCTTTCTGTCACATTCTGACTGGAAGGCAAAATGGATTGAGATGGATGGTGACACCATAAGATACTCTCCCTCACCACATTTCAGAAAAGAATTTCAGCTGGACAAACAAATAGCATCGGCAAGAGTCTATGTGACTTCCCATGGTTATTATGAGTTACAGTTGAACGGGAAAAAAGTCGGTGACCAGGTTCTGACACCGGGATGGACATCTTATGGCAAAAGACTTCAATATCAGGTATACGATGTTACAGACATGCTGGTGAATGGAAATAATGCAGTTGGAGCAGTACTTGGAGACGGCTGGTACAGGGGGACTCTCGCATGGGGAAACAATTGGAAAAACTATGGCAGAAGACTCGGAATTCTCTTTCAGTTGAAAGTTGTTTATTCAGATGGTTCGGAGTCAACTATAATCAGCGATGAGACCTGGAAAGCAAATAATAACGGAGCCATTCGAATGAATGATATATATAATGGTGAAACTTATGATGCAACAAAAAAACTTACTGGATGGAGTAATACAGGCTATAATGACAATGGATGGCAAAAAGTGCGAATTGGTGAATATAACAATGACAACCTGATTGCATCAGAAGGAAGTCCGGTCAGAAAGATCCAGGAAATAAAACCTGTTAAAATCTTCAGAACTTCTAAAGGAAAGCTGATTGTGGATATGGGTCAGAATATGGTTGGATGGTTAAGATTAAAGGTGTCCGGCAGTAAAGGTACTGTTGTGACTTTGAGACATGCTGAAGTATTGGATAAATCCGGTGAATTCTATACTGAAAATCTCAGACTGGCAAAATGCGAGTTAAATTATACTCTTGCAGGATCCGGCGAAGAGACATACGAACCTCGATTTACTTTTATGGGGTTCAGATTCGTCGAAGTTACCGGATTTCCAGGTACCCTTACAACAGATAATCTTACCGGTGTCGTTGTTCATTCAGACATGGCCGTTACCGGTAAGTATGAAAGTTCTAATCCTTTGGTCAATCAATTGCAGCACAACATTCAATGGGGTCAGAAAGGTAATTTTGTGGATGTGCCTACTGACTGTCCGCAGAGAGACGAACGGCTTGGATGGACAGGCGACGCCCAGGCATTCTGCAGAACTGCAGCTTATAATCTGGATGTCTCTTCTTTCTTCACAAAGTGGTTAAAGGATGTTGCTGCAGATCAGAAACCTGCCGGAGAAATTCCTTTCGTTATACCTGATGTTCTAAATAAGCAGGGTTCAGATTCGTCCCAAACTTCCGCAGGATGGGGAGATGTATCGGTTATTGCACCCTGGACAATGTATATGGTCTATGGCGATAAAAATTTTCTTAAAAATCAGTACCAGAGCATGAAAGCCTGGGTTGAATATATCAGAAAAAAAGCCGGTAATAGCTATATATGGAAAGATGGAAGTGTTTTCGGAGACTGGTTGTTTTATCATCCGCCGGTAAATAATCATACTGAACCTGATGGATACACTGACCATGATTTTATAGCAACTGCATTCTACGCATATTCTTCAAGTCTTCTAGCCGAAGCTGCTAAGGCTCTGGGGAAAGACGATGATGCCAAGTTCTATTCCGAGTTGTTTTCAAAAATAAAAGAAGTATTTATAAATGAATATGTTACTAATGCAGGAAGAGTGGGCACTAATTCACAGACTTCATATGTACTGGCTCTTAAATTCAATCTCTTACCTGATAAACTCAGGAGCAAAGCAGCAGCTTTTTTAGCCGAGGATATTAAAAGCAGGGGAAATCACCTTTCCACAGGTTTTCTCGGAACACCCTATCTGTGTCATGTTTTGTCCGACAACGGATATACCGGCCTGGCTTATGAGCTGTTACTTCAGGAATCTTATCCCTCCTGGCTATACCCGGTGAAGATGGGAGCTACTACGATCTGGGAAAGATGGGATGGCGAAAAAACAGACAGTACTTTTCAGGATTCAGGTATGAACTCGTTTAACCATTATGCTTATGGAGCAATCGGCGATTGGATGTACCGTGTATCAGCAGGAATTGAAATACAGTCACCTGGATACAAACATATTCTTATTCAACCGCATCCGTCTGACAGTCTTACCTATTCCAGAGCAACTTTTGAGAGCAGTTATGGAACAATATCTTCAGGATGGGAAAGAAAGGACGGGAAAATTAAAATTAATGTAATTATCCCTGTAAATACAACTGCGACAATAACTCTGCCGGCTAACAACCAGGATAAAGTAACTGAAAGCGGAAAAGCTTTGCCGCAGAATCCATTCATAAAAGAGGTAAAGATTGTTGATGATAAACTTACAATGCAAGCTGGTTCAGGTAACTATATATTTGAGTATCTGGAACAGAAATAGCTAAATATCAGCGTGGATCTGCGTGATCTGCGGGAAAAATAAAATAATTTCCCGCAGATCTAACGGATAGGCGCAGATCTTTCTCAGATGATCATAAAATTCTTTTTTGGACTTTTTTCCAGGAATCAGTAATGAGAAAGCTTTCATCCATATAGCCTATCATTTTCATAAACTTGACCATCGGTACAGAAAATGAAAGGACTCCCTCCGGAACACAAGGTCTGGCCGATACGTCAAACATACCTATAACAGCCCTTGGTCTTGCAGAATCTTTTTCTATATACGGAAAATAGATCAGAGAACCGCATCCTGCAGCAAAAGGTGTTATGGTGCTATCAGGTTCCGCCTGATCGTAATTTGCGAGAGTGAATAATCCTGAGAGTATATCGGGAGTCGCGAAGAATACTACCACATCCGGTGTATCATTTTCATCAAGCCGATCCCATCTCTTGAAAACAATATATTTTCCGGGAATTACAAGCTTTTGTTGCTTTTTCATAAGTTCGTTAACCAGCTCCGGAGTACGGATATATCTTTCTCCTTCCATTTCATTTTCTATCCCGCATGACAGAAAATACTCAAAATTGGGACGTATTTTGTCCGCAAATCCAAGGTACCTCTTTGCTCCGCCACATTTGACTGACTCAGCGCTGAAGGCCAGGGATTCTCCAGATCTTACTTTTTGAAGCTGGCAGATAATACAGTTCCACTTCCCGGATGATGATACCAGAGTAGCATTTACCGGTTCATCAGTGTAGAAATATGTTATCGGAAGGTCAGCATCATTAAAGTACTTCTTCCATTGATGAATAAAATGATCTCTGATTTCAATCTTCATATTATTTATCTGATTAATTTTTTTCTTAATGCGAAGAACACTAAGATTAGCAAAGTACGCGAAGTTATATTCCACCTTATAATACTTTGCGCCCTTTATGTAAAATCTTTGTGAACTTTGCGGTTAATGAATTTAGTTTTTTAATTTTATTGCCCGTTAAAGATAAAAAGACCTATCTGAATTTTAAAATGGATTTTTTTAATCATCATCTGGGTGAATTTGCTGCACTTCTGACTGCATTATTCTGGACAATTACCTCACTTTCATTTGAGTCTGCCAGTAATAAAATAGGATCAGTGGCTGTTAATATTCTGCGGCTGTTCATTGGTTTTGCATTCCTGAGCGTTTTCAGCCTTGTTCGAAGAGGTTTTTTGTTACCGGTTGATGCAAGCAGTGAAAACTGGATCTGGTTATCCTTATCCGGCCTGGTTGGATTTGTCGTTGGGGATTTGTTCCTCTTCAAATCATATACTATGATAGGTTCAAGGTTTTCAATGCTGATTATGACGCTGGTCCCTCCTATCACAGCCTTCTTCAGTTTTATTATTATTGGGGAACGGCTCACTCTCTATCATTATCTGGGAATGACACTTACATTTTCCGGAATCGCAGTGGCTATTTTCAGCAGGCCTGGAAAAGGTGAAAAACTTTCATTGAAACTCTCTCCAAAAGGAATTCTTTATGCTTTTGGTGGAGCTATAGGACAGGCACTGGGCCTTGTATTGAGCAAATTCGGAATGAAAAATTACGATCCTTTTGCAGCAACCCAGATCAGAATTATTGCCGGTATTTTTGGATATATCTTGTTAGTTACAGTTCTTGCCCGCTGGGGAAATGTCATAAATGCAACCCGCAATAAATCAGGCATGATATTGACCAGTCTGGGGGCATTCTTCGGACCCTTTCTGGGGGTATCTTTTTCGCTTATCGCTGTTAAATATACTGAAGCAGGTATTGCTTCAACCATAATGGCTCTTGTACCAGTATTCCTCATACTGCCGGCTATTATCCTGTTTAAACAAAAAGTTACTATACCAGAGATAATAGGGTCGTTTGTAAGTGTTGCCGGTGTAGCATTGTTTTTTCTATAGTTTAATAAAGATCTAATGAACCCTGATGAATTAAAAAATCGGAATTTTGAGAATGAATTCATTTATTCTACATCGAGAAGCAGCGGACCTGGCGGTCAAAATGTCAATAAGGTAAGCTCCAAAGTTGAACTGAGATATAACCTCCTTTTAACATCAATCTTAACGCAGGAGGAAAAAGAGATGATCTTTGTCAAACTGAAGAATAAGATCAATAAAGAAAATGAGATTATTCTGGTTTCACAATCAGAAAGATCTCAGTTAATGAATAAGATAGCAGTGACAGAAAAGTTCTATGATCTCATTTCAAAAGCGCTCACTGTACCAATAAAACGAAAAAATACCCGACCAACTTTCTCATCAAAATTAAGAAGGCTGGATTTAAAACGGAACCGGTCCGATATTAAAAAACTCAGGAAACAATCAGGAGACTCTTCCAATCTCCAGGATTGAATCAGGGCCAGATTCATACTAGCAAATCAAAAAAATCTATTCGTTTTTTTATCGATAAATCAGGCCTGTTTGTCAAAAAATAAAATCACTTTCTAAAAAATCAATAAATACCATGAAATTATTTGGTAAAAAATCGCTTTATTGCACCATTAAATCGTTTGTTTGAATGAAAATGGCATATCTTAAAGAAAAATGCTTTTTCTTGTACTGGGGATAATAATTCATTCCTGCATTTAACAAATTAAATATATACTAATAAAGCACTCATAATTCTGTTGATGGCTGACAAGATTGCAAAGGTCGGTTGTATGAAACTCTGCCATTAATAAATATATTTCTTCTGATGAGACAAATTGCGTTATTATTCCTTTTCATAGTAAATTCATACGGTTTATTTGCACAAACAAATTTAACACTTGAAGGCAGTACTGTTAATAGTGCAATAACAGGTGCCTGGGATGGCGTTAATATATCCAGAAACCAACCTACAACTTTTATATATCGTAATAACTCAGTAACTTCTGTTAATACCTCAGGATATATGCTACAGGCCGGCGACGAAACGCCCGCAGGTTCAAATAATAATCTTGACGGAGAAATCATAACCGGCAATAAATTCATCTGGAATGGAACAGAAGATCCGACAAGTATTACACATGGGGTATTCACCGGCTATAACATAAATGCAGTATTAAAATACAACTATGTCTACAGAGCTCCGATGGGTCTTATACGAAAATCCAACGGAATGACTAATACTGCAGGCGGGGTTGCCTATAATATTGTAAATAATTCTATAGCTGTAGCCGCTGTTGCAAAGGGAATCCGAAATGTAAATTTTTATAATAATACATTTTACAGCAGTCAGATTATGTATACCGGAAGTGCGGGTACCTGGAGGGGACTTGTTGATGTTTATTCCAATACGGATAACGGACTTAACGCACCATCCACAGGAACGAAAATAAAAAATAATATTTTCTATACAAAAAATCAGATCTATAATATCTATATCTATGATGCAGCATGTTTATCCGGATTCGAATCTGATTATAACCTTTACTATTGTGAAGCGGGCACTCCGGTTTTTAATTATCTGGGTACCCCCAAAACTTTTGCACAGTGGCAGGCTTTAGGCTATGACTTGCATTCCGTTATAATAAATCCGAATTTTAAAGATTTTACCGATTTTATTCCCAAGGCAAGGCTTGATTACGGTACAGATTTAGGCTCATCATGGCAAAAAGGGCTTTCTGTTGACGCTGTCTGGGGCATAACTGATCCTGCAACTTCAAATCAGAACGGCACATGGCAGGTTGGAGCCAGAATATATTCCTCACAGGTAATACCGGTTACAAATATTTCTGTTACTGGGGCTTCCGGTATTACCACAATATCAGCTGATAAAGGAACACTTCAGCTTAATGCATCAGTTTTACCTGAGAATGCAACTGATAAATCTCTCACCTGGTCTGTTGTAAATGGATCAGGCCAGGCAACGATCACTCAGGCAGGTATTGTTACAGCAATCGATAATGGAACGATTACAGCTAAAGCAACCGCCAATGATGGTTCAGGGATCTCTGGTACTCTGTTAATAAATATTTCAAACCAGATAGTTAAAATATCCAGCATCTCAGTTTCCGGCACAGGGGGTGTATCAACTATTACTATTAATAAAGGTGTCCTTCAGCTTAATTCAACTATACTTCCGGCAAACGCTTCAAATAAGGTTTTAACCTGGTCTCTTGCTAATGGCACCGGACAGGCGACAATCAGTACAACAGGGCTTGTGACTGCCATCGATAATGGAACCGTAACTGCCAGTGCAACAGCGACTGATGGTTCAGGAGTTTCCGGTTCACTTGTTATTACTATATCCAGGCAGATAATCCCCGTAACAGGGATAACTATCGCCGGGGCAGGCGGGTTAAATTCGATTGCTGCTGATGACGGATCACTTCAGTTAATTGAGACTGTTTTGCCTGTAAATGCCAGTGACAAATCAGTTTCATGGTCTGTTGTAAATGGCACGGGGCAGGCTTCAATATCCGTTACCGGAGTTATGACTGCAATTGCGGATGGTACAGTCACAGCCAGAGCGACAGCTAATGACGGCACAGGAATATTTGGTACAATTGTTATTACAATATCTAATCAACTGGTTAAAGTAACAGGGATAACAGTCACCGGTTCAGGAGGGTTAGCAGCCATCACTTCAGATAAAGGATCTCTTCAACTGACAGAAACAGTATTACCGGCAAATGCAACAAATAAAACAGTAACATGGTCGCTGATCAATGGTACAGACATAGCCAGCATCAATGCATCAGGACTTGTCTCCGCTGTTGACAATGGCACTGTAACAGCCAGAGCGCTTGCAAATGACGGAAGCGGAATTTATGGTACAATGGTAATTACTATTTCCAACCAGTCAGTAGCTGTCAGTGGGATAACAGTAACAGGGACCGGTGGAATTAATTATATAAATACCGATGACGGAACACTTCAGTTAAATGCTATTGTGTCTCCCATCAATGCAACAATTAAGTCAGTTACATGGTCATTGGTTACAGGAACCGGTGAGGCTTCCTTAAACTCCACAGGACTTCTGACAGCAGTAAATAACGGAACAGTAACTGCCAGAGCGACTGCTAATGATGGCACAGGCGTCTCCGGCTCTCTGATAATTAATATTTCTAACCAGGTAATACCTGTAACAGGAATAACGATTAGCGGAGCTGGTGGAGCAACATCGATTACTGCTGATAATGGAACACTTCAATTGAGTGTAACAATTCTTCCCCTGAATGCTACAAATAAAGGCGTTACATGGTCTCTTGTTAATGGTACCGGGAAAGGTACCATCAGTTCAACTGGACTCGTAACAGCTATTGATAATGGGACTGTAACTGCCTGGGCAACAGCAAATGACGGCTCAGGCATTTTTGCATCCATAAATATTACTATTTCTAACCAGATAACACCTGTATCAGTAATTAGTGTTTCCGGAACAGGAGGAGCAACTATCATCGCCACAGAAAATGGATCTCTCCAGCTGATTGCACAGGTATTACCTGTAAATGCCACAATCAAAACTCTTTCCTGGTCAATTGTTAACGGAACAGGACAGGCTACTATAAATTCCTCAGGTTTGGTGACTGCGGTAATGAACGGAACTATAACAGCCACAGCAACAGCAACGGATGGGTCAGGAATTTTTGGATCACTATTAATCACTATTTCGACAGGCATGATACCCGTTGAAAGTATCAATGTCACCGGACAAGGTGCCCTGACAAGCATATCGACTGATAATGGCACTCTTCAATTGAGTGCGGCAGTATATCCTGTGAATGCCACCCAAAAAGCCGTGATCTGGTCTATTGTTAATGGTACTGGTCTAGCTTCTATAAATGCTTCTGGTCTTGTTACAGCGATCTCTGATGGAAGTATTACCGCAAAGGCTACTGCTCTTGATGGCTCCGGTGTGTATGGTACACTAGTAATAAACATTTCAAATCAGATGGTCCCAGTAGCAAGTATCACCGTCACCGGATCAGGCGGGGCATCAACTATTTCAATTGATAACGGAACTCTTCAGCTCAGCGCAGTTATCCTGCCTGCAGATGCAACAAATAAAACTGTTACCTGGTCAATCATCAATGATAATGGAGCAGCTTCGATAAATTCCACCGGTCTTTTGACCGCTATTAAAAATGGTACTGTAACAGTGCGCGCAACGGCTAATGACGGATCGGATGTATATGGCACAATTTTAGTTTCTATTTCCAGCCAGATACTCCCTGTATCAGGAATAACTGTAACCGGAGAAGGTGGTATATCGGCGATTACAACTGACAAAGGTGCTCTCCAGATTAATGCTGTAGTACTGCCTGCTGATGCTACAGATAAGACTGTTACCTGGTCGGTTGTCAATGGAACAGGACAGGCAACTATAAGCAACACCGGACTTCTGACCGCAGTCAGAAATGGTAATGTTTCAGCCATCGCCAGTGCAAATGATGGCTCCGGAGTTACTGGTTCTGTCATAATTACGATCTCAAACCAGATTGTGCTTGTAACAGGTGTTACCATATCTGCACAAGGTGGTTTAACTACAATCACAAGTGACAATGGAACTATTCAGCTCCAGGAAACAGTTCTTCCTTCAAATGCAACGGATAAGTCAGTAACATGGTCGATTGTAAATGGCAACTCACTGGCTGCAATAAATAATTCAGGTCTTGTTACTGCTGCTGATAATGGTATTGTAACTGCGAAGGCTACCGCAAATGATGGTTCAGGTGTGTATGGTACGATAACAATCAACATTTCAAACCAGGTTGTTCCCGTAAATGGAATTTCTGTTCTCGGGGCGGGGGGG
>Ga0302206_1001094_pt1 | contig 10051 bp, 7 predicted proteins | sample II_Fen_E2_1_FD_194581 | JGI IMG/M metagenome (GOLD analysis project Ga0302206, IMG submission 194581) | Peat permafrost microbial communities from Stordalen Mire near Abisko, Sweden - II_Fen_E2_1 | ecosystem: Environmental > Terrestrial > Soil > Wetlands > Permafrost | place: Sweden: Abisko...
AATAATATCACAGGTAAATAAATATTTTTCTAAGTTATTCACCTCTTGGAAAATAAACAAAACTTTAACACAAAATGTTCTGAAATACACCTAAAACACATATGAAACTGTTGAAACCTGACTTCAACAGTATACGGTAGTTCAGTAATGGAGTAATAGAATATTTATATTTATTTATTTGAGATTACACCTTTCTTATTCTTGCCAGTCTTAAAATCGGAGGTATTATGAAAAGTAATAGATGGAAAATTTTCTCTGGCGAGTTTAAGCATCCATTCACTCTCGGCAAAAAAAACAGGATTATGTTCTTTATCGTAAGCTATGGCTCCCGATTTTCTTTTTAAAAATTCGTCCAGCTCTTTTTTATTATCAGTGGTAATCCAACACGCCTTAATAAATGGCAGGTGAGAAAAACTGCATTTAGCTCCATACTCATGTTCGAGACGGAATTTTATAACCTCATACTGTAGTTCACCAACAGTACCTATGATCTTCCTGTTTCCGGGTTGCTGGACAAATAGCTGAGCCACACCTTCATCGGTCATCTGTCTGACACCTTTATCGAGCTGTTTGGTCTTCATGGGATCAAGGTTATTGACCTCCCTGAGTATTTCAGGAGAGAAACTGGGAACACCCTTAAAATGCAAGACCTCTCCTTCTGTAAGTGTATCTCCTATTTTAAAATTCCCGCTATCGTAAAGACCAACAACATCACCAGGATAAGCCTCATCTACAATGCTTTTATTATTTGCCATAAAACTTGTAGGTGAGGAGAACCGGATCTTTTTTTCTGAACGTGTGTGAAAATAAAATTTATTTCTTTCAAATTTTCCGGAACTAATCCTCATAAATGCAATTCTGTCGTGATGTTTAGGATCAAGATTAGCATGAATTTTAAATATGAAACCTGTCAACTGTTCCTCATCAGGTTCCACTGATCTTTCCGTCGCCTGTATTGTTCCCGGACAGGGTGCGATCTCAAGAAAAGTCTCCAACAATTCGAGCACTCCGAAATTATTCAGGGCACTACCGAAGAACAATGGAGCCAGATAACCTTCACGATATAGTGACATATTGAATGATTCGAACATATCCTCAACAAGTTCGATCTCTTCCCATAGTTTATTAATGCTATCTTCCCCTACAAATTCAACAAGCTTAGGATCTTTTATATCCTTGGTGCTTATAAGACTTTCTGAGATACTTGTTTTATCGGGAGCAAAGAGCTGTATCTCTTTTTTATGCAGGTTATAGACACCTTTAAACTGCTTGCCATTACCAATTGGCCATGTATATGGGCAAACAGCTATTTTCAGTTCCTGTTCAAGCTCGTCCAGTAAATCATATGGATAAATACCTTCCCTGTCCATTTTATTTACAAAGATCATTACAGGAGTATTACGCATCCTGCAGACTTCCATCAATTTACGAGTTTGCTCTTCGACTCCTTTTACACAATCAACAACAAGAATTACACTGTCGACTGCTGAAAGTGTACGGTAAGTGTCTTCAGCAAAATCCTTATGACCAGGTGTATCGAGAATATTAACACGGATATCATTATAATCGAAAGCCATTACCGAGGTTGAAACTGAGATTCCTCTCTGTTTTTCAATCTCCATGAAATCGGATGTAGTTGTTTTTCTGATTTTATTGCTTCTAACAGCACCTGCAGTCTGTATAGCGCCGCCAAACAGAAGTAATTTTTCAGTTAGGGTTGTTTTGCCTGCATCAGGGTGACTGATAATTGCAAATGTTCTTCTTTTCCGTATTTCGCTTTTTAAATCCATAGTGTAAAATTGGCAGCCTTTTGAAAGTTGTCTGAAAACCTGAACTTTAATTATTCGGGATTTTTTAATGACGGCACAAAAGTAGTAAAAAATAGGAAAACGAAGAATACCTTCGGGAGGAGCTTCCGGAACATCTTATTTAACATCATACAGTTATTGCGCCCGGATTTTATGCAAATTGAATGCTATTTATAATAAAATGGATCTCACAATCCTATTTTATTAAATTTGCATTAAATAAATATTCAGGTTAAAAAGACATGATTTTATTTCTTCTTCCCTGAAAAAAATAAATATTAACCAGAAAATGAAATATTTCTTCATGAATAAACTTGCCATTTCTCTCATAGCAATACTGGCGCTTGTTTCCTGCAAAGGACCCGGTACCGGACCGCTAGTTAAAGATTCATTCAGTAAAACAGAGAAGAGTCATAGTATGAATGGTCAAAGTAATGGCTCAAAGGTTGCAACAGAGAAATTAAATTTAACAATTCAGCCCTGCAAGGATTGTATAAAAATTTCAGATCTGTTGGAAAATAAAAAATCCTACTCCGGGAAAACCATTAAAGTCACTGGTCAGGTTACAAAATATAATCCTGAAATAATGGGTAAGAATTGGATCCATATTCAGGATGGTTCTGAATTCAAGGGTGAATTTGATCTGACAATCACCACTGATAAAAAAGTAAGTGTCGGTGAAACAATCACCTTTGAAGGGAAAATTGTTCTTGATAAAGATTTTGGGTATGGCTATTATTATGCAGTATTGATGGAAGAAGGCAAACCAATATAGTAAAAAACATCAATGCTGTTTTTTTGTAATCATTTTCTGGACTTTCAGATATTCGCTGATAGCTGCAGAACCATACCATTCATATAACTCTGCACTTAAAAGTTTTGCCTGAATTGCCGGATCTGATTGCAACAGATCTTTAGCTTCAGCAATGGTTTTTACATTAAAAATAAAGATACCCTGGTATAATTTTTCATTATCATTAAAAGGGCCTGCCAGAACCAATTTGCCTGAATCAGCCAGCTTTCCGATATTTTTCCGATGGCCTTTGAAAATACTATCTCTAACTGCTCCTTTCTCAAGATTGTTTGTGCCAGGGGTAAGAAGAACAAAAACATATTGCTTCATTCCATACTCATCAGCACCAAGCCTCCTTGCCAGGACGGAGTCATATATCTGGGCGCCTGACTGTGCACTCAGGTTCATACCCATTATCATAATGGCCGAGAGCAGAATAAGTTTTTTCATATTGGTTTGTTTAACAGGTTTATCTTTTAAGATTCATTTCATATGTTGTAATCCAATCTTTTACCTTAACCTTTGATACTAGTTCACCTATAAGTTTGTAGGGAATTTCATCAGTTTTTTTAAACCTTACACAGCCTTTACCCATGTCAAGTCTGACCCTTGTTTGCTTTGAATATTCATCGGTAAACCAGGCAAGCAATTCTTTATTACCGTATAAACCCATGTGATAAAGCGCAATATAATTTTTTTGGGATGCAATATTGATAAAAGGCAAAGGAAGTTTCGGAGTTGACTGATATCCATTCGGATATATTGAATGAGGGACTACGTATCCGATCATTCCATAACCCATTACTTCGGCAAAACCTTCAGGGAGATTATCAAGAATTGTCTTTCTGAGTTTTCTAACAGCCTCTTTTCTGTTATCCGGAATACCTTCAATGTATTCCTCCGGAGTTTTTGCATTGCTATGCATACGAAATCCTGTTTTTAAGTTTACCCTGGCTACTACATTATTGTACCATCTTAATAAACCCAAATTTAAAAGGATTGTTTATTAACTTCCTCTTTCTGATATGAAAATATTTTAAAGAAATTTCTCTATTTGTTAAATATCAGAGTGAAAATTACAACAACTACTAAGGCTATAATCGCAATATAAGCTGCAGAACTTGCAAAATTTAAAGTCCAGCCCAATGAAGGATTCAATTTAGGAACCATCAGCCTGGGGTCCTTCCTGTTGAAATATAAAGGACCTTTCCAGTTTCCGGGATCTCTGCTCATTGTATCAAGAAATTGTTTATCAGGCTTTGATTTCATAGCCAATGCTTTACTTATTTTTAAAATGTTTTGCAATTATTGACATTAATTCTTGTTTTATTATTGGCTTGGTAATGTACCCATCACAACCAGCTATTGCAGCAATTTCTTTGTCGCCTGTTTGAGCATAAGCTGTCTGGGCAATAATTACAACATTTTTATTGAACAAACGAATTTGTCGTGTAGCCTCATAGCCATCCATTTCTGGTATTTTAATATCCATAAGAACCAGATCCAAATCGGGATTATTTTTGCAAAGATCAACTGCCTCAACTCCGTTTACGGCTTTTATTATTTCGTCGCTGAAAGATTTTATCACTCTGGATAATAACATGTCAGATGCTTCGTCATCTTCAACGATCAATACCTTTAACTTTTTAATCGGACTATTTTCTTCAGCGCCAGATAAAATCTGTTTGTAGGGTGATTTTTCAGTTACTTCAGGGTTGTAAGGAATTGTAAAATAAAATATTGATCCATTTTCATTGCCATAATTATCGGAATTACTTTCTACCCAGATTTTACCACCAAGCATTTCTACATATGATTTTGAAATTGACAGGCCCAAACCTGCGCCTTCGTAATTCCTGCTAAGTGATTCACTACCCTGTCTGAACCTCTCAAAAATTATATCTCTCTGTTCCGGTGAAATACCCATACCTGTATCCTTCACGAAGAACACTACTCTGGCAGGTTCACTGACTTCTTCGGAAGGTTTCAAAAGATATCCGAATTCAATTGAGCCTTTCTCAGTAAATTTTATAGCATTTTTTATAAGGTTTATCAGAATTGCGTTAAGTTTTTCTTTATCTGTTTTAATTACAGCTTTATCTGAGTGCAATCCGTTTTTGTTTGAAAACTTCAATCCTTTTCCTTCTACCTCCGGTCTGAAAAACTCACTGAGATAATCAGATTGTTCGTTTATGTTATAATCTGTTATACAGACACTCATCAATCCGGATTCTATTTTTGATATGTCTATCAGATCATTAATAATATTTAACATCCGAACCCCGCTTTTTTCGATAATTCTTACATAGGTTTGTTGTTCTTCACCAGAGAGAGACGGGTTTTTTAATAACTCTGAGAAGCCCATTATTCCATTCATCGGAGTTCTTATTTCATGTCCCATATTAGCTAGGAAGGCAGACTTCAACCGATCGCTTTCTTCAGCCTTTTCTCTTGCTTTAATAAGCGCCATTTCAGCCTGTTTGCGTTCGGTGATGTCCTGAACCACAGTAAGACAATATTGCTTGCCATTTATTGTGACAATGCGCATGAATATCAGATCCGTGCCAGGCTGGCCATCAGCATATAGCTTATCAACTTCCACATTATCAACAAATCCCTGACTTGTGATCATCTTTGTAAGCCTGTCCAGATCACCTGGTTCGTTAAGTAGTCCCAAATCATTTGCTGTTTTGCCTATGATATCTTTTGATTCCATATTCATTAAAGCTGCCATTCTCTTGTTAGCAAACGCAATTTTACCGGTAGTAATTTCCGACAGAATGGTCGGTAAGGGGTTTTCACTAAAGAGAATTCTGAAATTTTCTTCGCTGGTGCGCAAAGACTCTTGAGCAAGTTTTTTCTCAGTTATATCACGGTGAGATGACATGATATAATTCGTGTTGCCCATAGTTATTTTCCCTGCAGTTACTTCAAGCTGGATTTTATGACCATCTTTGTGAATATGTTCAACTTCGAATTTAAGTTTTTCACCTTTTATTAATCTTCCCATTCTCTGAAGTTGAAACTGCTTTGTTTCTTTAGAATCCAGGTCATCAATATTCATCTTCAGGATCTCATCCAGTTCATAACCATGCATTTCCGCAAATGACTTGTTTACCGCAACGATTTTACCTTCATAATTTAAATAAAATATCCCGTCACTTGACTGTTCAAAGAGTTTTCTGAACCATTCCTCACTCTCACGTAAAGCATTTTCTGTGGCAATAAGATCACTTATATCGCGTGCCAAACCAACAATTAATGTTTTACCATCAATCTTAACAGGATGAGAAATTATTTCAACAGTAACTTTTCTTCCATCCTTCCTTATTAATTCAAACTGGTCGGGGCCTGTTGTCTGTCCTAAAGCATTCTTCTCAAGCTGTTTTGCAGCTCTTGAGATATCCTTTATAGACATAAGATTAATTTCCAGAAAATTATTTCCTATTAACTCATTTCTGTTGTATCCCAATAGCTTTTCTGCAGCAATATTCCCGTCAATAAAATTACCTTTAATGTCGTGGAGATAATATGGATAAGGAGCGTAATCAAAAAGTATCTTCAATCTTTCTTCTGAACTTCGCAGTTTTTCTTCTGCCAGTTTTTGACTTGTTATATCTACACTAAGTGCAGAAACCCCGGTGATTTTTCCTTCACTGATAATTGGATTCATATTGACATTAAAGCAGAACAACTGGTTCTGAAAAGTCTCACTGAATTCAAAAGAAGTTCTTTCTCCCGATAAAGCAATATCGTATTTAGGTTTCCAGAAATTTCTCAATTGAGGCGAAAGAATACCTACCAGATTGATCCCGAGTTTAAGATCAATATTATATGCTGCCATATAGGAATTCCGAAAATTATCATTACAAATAATCAGATTATAATTGTTATCAAGAGACCAGATTGATTCGTTGGTATTGTTAATCAAAGCCTGCAAGTTCGATTCAGATTTTATTCTTGCTTCTTCAATCAACTTAAGCTCAGTAATATCAAGAGTAGTTCCTACCAGACCAATGGTAATGCCCTTATTATCCTTCAAAGGGACTTTTGTAACGATGAAAAACTGTGGTTTCTCGGAAGGAATTCCGCCAATTTCTTCATTGTTCAGCATAGGAATACCTTTCAATACCTCAAGTTCCTGAGATCTGAATCCTGCAGCAATTTCAGGTGGATAAAAATCGGCATCTGTCTTTCCTATTAACTCTTGAGGTGATGAAGCTCCCATGTAGCGGGCACACGATTCATTGGCAAGAATAAATCGGCTCTCTTTATCCTTAACATAAATCAGTGCAGGTAAGAGATCCACAAGAGTGCGCAGCAGTTTTTGTTCAATAGACATCGTTTTAGAGTCCACCGGTTGGCTCGCAACTAATATTGAATTATTATCTGCCTCTGAAATTTTTAATTTAAGCGAATCATTTTCCCGACGTAATTCGGATAATTCCTTTATCAGCTGTTCCTTGCTTTTAACCTTATCATTCATTTTTATACAACTTGATTAATAGCCTATTATAACCGACACATTTAAACAATTTTAAAGCTGCGAAGGTGGTGCATCTCCTGTCTCTGATCCCCAAAAATAATTTGGTCTTGAACCCATTTCAAGAATTAATACTCCGCCATTTTTAATATCATCCCACCGGAACCATGGCTTACTCCAATGTTGTCCGTTCAATATTGCTTTCTGAATGTATTTATTTTGCCAGCTGCTTCCCTTTGCAGAGATCCTGAAAATCTTATTTGTCTGCAATTTAATATAAACATCTGTAAAAACAGGACTTGCAATGTTAAATACTGGCGTTCCGGGTGTCACAGGATAAAACCCCATACTTGAAAAAACTACAAATGAGGATAATCCGCCTCCATCTTCATCTCCCGGAATACCAAAAGGTGAGTTTGTAAACCAGGTATCGAGAAGCGAACGCACACGTTGCTGCGTCTTCCATGGGGCGCCAGCATAGTTATAGAGATATGGGATATGTAAACTGGGCTCGTTTCCCATAACAAACTGACCGACCTGCCCTGTTGCATCAGGCATCTGCTGTAAATAGTCGGGTTTCCATTTACCAAGGGGTTCAATGAACAACTGATCAAGTCTTTTTACAAACTTCTCCTTCCCTCCCAGCAGTTTAATTAAACCTGAGATATCATGCTGGACATCCCATAAATATGTCCATCCATTATTTTCATCATAATAATCACGGTTACCCAGTCCCCCGGAAAACTTTGGATCAAAATCCTTTACCCAGCTCCCATCAGCAGTGCGAGGAGCAAAAAAGCCTGTTTCATGATTAAAAAGGTTAGCAAAATTATGTGAACGATTCAGAAAATATTTATAGTCATCATTTTTGTTAAGCGCTTTTGCAAGTTGAGCCAGACACCAGTCATCATAGCTGTGACCTAATGTTAAAGCTACTGACTGTCTCTTTTCAAATGGATGAACCATTGTAACTGTTTCCTTTTCTCCCGTGTTCAATGCAGGATAATACCCATTGGCAAGATAGAAAGTATCAAGTGAACACATCGGACCGTTCCGCCACGGAAGCATTGTAGCTTCCATCGCATTCTTTTTAAGTCCTTCATAGGCTTTCTTTACATCAAAATTCCTGATGCCTTTGAAATAAGCATCAGCAATTATTGCAGCTGAATGATGTCCATTCATACAAGGATTATCACCGAACAGGATCGGAAAGGAAGGCATCCAGCCGCTCTGTTCATACATTCTTACATAGGATTGTATTTTAAGACCTTCAAGTTCAGGGTTGAGCAAAGCTTGTAATGGATGAGATGCACGATAGGTATCCCACATCCAGTCATCAACATAGAAAGATGTGTCATTATCCGGATGGATCTTATTATCAAAACCACTATAATAGCGCCCATCCTCGGAAATGTTCACCATCCTTTCATATGTGCGGTACAGCGCTGTATAAAAAACAGTCTGCTGATCAGCGGTGCCTCCTTTCACTTCAATCTTTCCGAGAGCGTCATTCCATTTTTTTCTGCCTTTTTCCTTTAAAACCTCAAAATTCCAGTCAGGGATATCTTTTTCAAGGTTTTTCCGGGCCTGTTCAGCATCAACAAAAGAAACACCCATTTTAAAATCTGCTTTTTCTTTCTCCGATAACTGAAAAGTCAACGATATCATTGGTCTAATACCCTCGAGTGAAGCAATCCCGGTCGAAGATTTACCATTTGAGTCCCAGAGAGAATCAGCAGCAAAATTCTTTTCACTCTTTAGATAAAAAAAGACCTTTATCTTATTCTGGTAAATTTCATATCCTTCAACAGTGTTTTTATCAACAACCTTAATAGAACCTGTGGTATTAATAGCCATCATAAGGTTCTTATTGTCATGTTTATTCCATTGTAACCGGTAGAATGATGATTTTTCAGCTACCGTAAACTCCAGATTAATATCAGGATCTTCAAGCCATACGGAGTAGTAATAGGGAGTACATACCTCATAATCATGATCATAGTAACTCTTCCACATCTCCGGATCAGTCAATCTTTTTCCACTTGTTGGCATAAGTAATCCTGCTGTTCCGTTCCTATGACCACACAGTATGAATGGGAATCCACTGATTTTTTCTGCCTGATAATTGCCAGGCATTCGATAGATTCGCATCATACTATTAGGTAAATTCACAAGAGGGACAGTTGTTTCCAGTAATGGACTGATCCCTCCTATGTTGGGATTTACCAGATCTACGGGGGATTTAGTATTTTGAACACAAGAAGTCAGAACCATGTAGAATACAGTAATAAACAGCAGTTTGAAGCCGATGCTGAGGTTAAGTATGGAATTGTATTTCATCTTGTTACTTTTCCCAGATTATCGTAGCTAGTTTTACATCTCCAGAGTTAGACCCAATATAAATAACAAAGTCGCCTGGTTCCCAGTAGTATCCTCCTGTTTTACTCGTGATACAGGTTCACTCTGGCAAATCCTAAAGAAAATTAATTATTGTATAAATCATTATCCGCATTCATCATTTGAATAAGTAAATCGCAATAGTCTCACTCAAGGGCAGGATGCAGGTATACATCAAGCTGCCTCACATATCCGGTCCTATTAAAAATTGCAGCACTAGTCACATCATTCAGGGTAAGTCCGTCTATTTCAGAATTTCCATCTTTAGCAGTAATTCTTATTGAATTTTCTGATGAGATGTGGTATATTACAGGTACCTGACATATTGTAAATGCAAGACTATCAATTGCTAATGGGATGGTCATTTCAATATTTCCGGAAGAGATACAATGAAACTCATCGGGAGCACGCAGGAATTCAGAGCGTCTCAATAGTCCCGGACTAAATGAAATCCTGCCGGATTCGACTATTACACCAAGTTCTCCAAGCCTCGATATTATATCCTCTTTAACCTGACCCGTCATTCCCGGTTGCTTTGCACCGCCATTTCCCGGAGTATGTGAATATGCA
>Ga0302206_1001102_pt1 | contig 10017 bp, 7 predicted proteins | sample II_Fen_E2_1_FD_194581 | JGI IMG/M metagenome (GOLD analysis project Ga0302206, IMG submission 194581) | Peat permafrost microbial communities from Stordalen Mire near Abisko, Sweden - II_Fen_E2_1 | ecosystem: Environmental > Terrestrial > Soil > Wetlands > Permafrost | place: Sweden: Abisko...
AATAGTGTACCAGTTCATAAACCCGGAACAATATTCAAGTACAATAATATGGCCACTTTTATGCTTTCTGCCATCGTCCAGCAAGTTACAGGCCAAACAGTTTTTGATTATCTGCAAACCAGAATCTTCAGGCCTTTAGCAATAAGAGGAATTGATTGGGACCTTAACCCGCAGGGAATAAACCTGGGAATGATCGGGCTCAGACTCAAGACAGAGGATATGGCAAAATTCGGACAATTATTATTGCAGAATGGTGCCTGGACCGGGAAACAGCTTATTCCAAAAGAATGGGTAAAGGAAGCTACTTCATTTAAAATCCCAACAAGCTTATCGGCTAATAAAGATTCTTTAAGACAGAGTGATTGGGGACAGGGATATTGCTACCAGATGTGGCGGGGCAGAAACAATACAGTTCGACTGGATGGATTGGGAGGACAGTTTGTCGTAATTATTCCTGATAAAGATGCTATCGTAGTTCTGACAGCCAATGCCAGGAATACTCAGGATGAGTTGAACCTTGTGCATAATTACCTTATTCCGGCAATAAAATCTGAAAAACCTTTGCCCGAAAACTCTGAGTTAATAAGTACTCTCCGGAAAAAAGAAACAATGTTGAACCTAAAACCGTTCGTAGCCGTTGAATCGAAATCAGAACTGGAATCAAAGATTTCAGAAAAAGAGTTCGTTCTTGAAAAAAACATCTATAACATCCAGTCTGTTTATTTCACCTTTAATGGAAGTATATGCAGCTTTGCCATAAAAAGGGATGATAATATATCCATTGTTAAGTGCGCAGCAGAAGGATGGAAATTTTCCAATACAGCATCATCATCTCTTTTAGGCTCTCCCCATGTTGTTTCAAAGTCAATTGATGCGGATTACAAAGTACTGCAGCCTGTGATCAGAGTTGCAGCCAGTTACTCGTGGACTAATAAAAATAGTCTTGAATTGAATGCGCGCTTTATTGAGGAAAGTCTTGGTTCAGAGGCGATAATTTGTAAGTTTTCAGAATTCAACGGTACTTTGAATGTATCAATTGAACAAAAACCAGGCGGATTAATGATGGGGATGCCAGGCCCTCCGGCCGCTCCATTAAGAGGTTCCCTTATAAAAATAAAGTAGACTTATTTATCATGAAATCAAACAGACGTAAATTCATTCGGAATTTAGGCGCAGGCACTGCCGGATTAACTTTTGGACCATCGGCTATTGCATTAGCTTCACAAACATCATCACCGGCTAAGGATGAAGATGAACAGATACTTTTTATTGGAGACAACATTGCTGTAGCTGAAACTACGAATGGGAAAGTCAGAGGGTTTATTCATAAAGACATTTATAATTTTCTGGGAATACCTTATGGAGCAAATACAGCGGGAAAAAACAGATTCATGCCTCCTCAAAAACCTGATCCATGGAAAGAAGTTTATCCAGCAGTCTATTGGCCTAATTCAGCACCCCAACTACTGGATAATTTTTACGCAAACAGATATCTGGCCTTTACTGATTACTGGCATTATGATGACGTAAGTGAAAACTGTCTTGGAATAAATGTGTGGACTCCGGGATATAAAGACAATACAAAGCGACCTGTATTACTTTGGCTTCATGGAGGCGGTTTTACAAGCGGAAATTCTATAGAACACCCTGAGTATCATGGTGAAAACCTGAGCCGTCAGGGGAATATTGTCTTTTGTTCTCTGAATCACAGGCTGGGACCACTTGGTTTTGCAAATTTTGCAGGAGCAGGAGGGGAGAAATTTGCGGCATCAGGGAACGTTGGAATGATTGATATAGTAGCTGCCCTGGAATGGATAAGGGATAACATTTCAAATTTTGGAGGTGATCCGGGTAATGTTACCATAATTGGTCAGTCAGGAGGTGGTGCAAAAGTATGTACCCTTACCGCCATGCCATCAGCCAAGGGATTGTTCCATAAAGCCGTCGCATTAAGTGGCAATACTCTTAGTGGCAGCAAGAAGGATTATTCTGAAAAACTGGGTTCTTACATTCTCACGGAAGCAGGGCTCCCGGTATCTCAGATTGATAAACTGCAGGATATGCCCTGGAGGGACTATTATGCAATCGCGAATAAAGCCAGTCTGAAATTGAGAACCGAAACGGGGGCAACAGGTATGATGGGAGGATTTGGTCCAGTTGCTGACGGATTATACATCCCTCAACAACCGTTCTATACAGGGGAATTATCATCAAATATTCCTATGATGATTTGTAGTACATTTTATGAAAGATCGCCCAGCTCATTTGATTCTTCGCTTGAAAATATCACACTAGATAAAGCTAAAGAGTTAGCTAAAACCATAAGAGGCTTCGGAGTCTCACTGGCTGAAAATGCATCAAATATCATTGATGCATATTCAAAAAATTTCCCTGACAAAAAGCCAATTGAAATATTATCGATGGCAATAAGCAACAGACTGCAAGCTATTGCGACAGCAAATGCGAAAGCAAAGCAACAGGCGCCTGTTTATCTCGCATGGTTTGGATGGAATCCTCCCCTCTTTGATGGCAGACTTAGAGCCTTTCATACAATGGATATTGGTTTCTGGTTTTATAATACTGATGTTCAGATTTCTCATACAGGGGGTGGAGCAAGACCAAGAAGTCTTGCAGCAAAGATGTCAGCCTCTCTTGTTGAGTTCATGAAGACAGGCAACCCTAAAGGAGCCGGAATGCCCGAATGGCCGAGATACACAGAGGCAAAGGGAGAGACAATGATTCTGGATGATAAGTGCGAGGTAAAGAATGATCCCGACAGAGAAGCCAGAAAGACTTTGACTTAGAATTGAATAATTGTATGTTTTATTTAACTGGTCTATTCTTTTAATAGCTTCGGAAACAGGTTTATTGGACATCAGGGCTGGCTGTACTCCAAAAAACAGTGATTTTGGTTTGAATGGTATTTAGTAGCACCTACCCGACTGGAGTAAATCGAACATCTGCATTATGATACTGGGGGTCACTTCATGCCGGGTGTGATGATCCGGTAATTACCGCTTAGATGCATTAAGCTGAACAAATATAGTAAACCATCATAGTATGGATCAAAATATCCGTCGGCGTAAGGTTCCAGTTTTGCATTCCATACGGCATCCACATATTTCCAGCTTTTAGCCTGAGTTCCCATGATAGAGGCTGCCGCAGAGGTAGATATTAATCCAAGAGAGTGACGTAATTTCTGATACCCGCCGGCCTGGAGTACAAAGGCAGGAAGAGTCCCGTCCTGATTGAACTGATCTTCAAAAGTATCAATCCCCCTGCAAAAGAGAAAATTCTGAAACCGTTTGCAGTAATCCTGTTTCCATTTTTTGTCTTTTGCAAACCACGAATAATCCATTGCTATGTTCATAGGTACTCTCCAGGAATCATAACGGAAAGCATCTCCCATTCTATTTCTTAGTTTTGCGGCTCCGCTAAATTCAGTATAATCATTATTCAGACCGGTTACAGGATGACAGGCTCTGTGCAGAAATGCTCTGGCGGTATCAGCACAATCCCTGTAGAATTGTTCTCTGCCGTCTTTGGCATATTCGGCCCATATTTCAAAAAATGCGGGTAGATGATATGAAGGATCAGTCCAGTCATATCCAAATTTATCAGGTACAAAGGTTATTTTTTTATGCTCTACATTGATCACATTCATTTGGCCATCGGTACCGTCTTTTTTCCACATTGCATCCAGGATTCTTCTGGCTTCAGCATAATAATTGATTCCCGTATTATTACCCCATCGGTTGGAAGCAAATAAAAGATCTGTTACAAAATATAATTCTCCATCTGATGCAGATCCTTCAGCGTTGTGTTTGCCGGTCTCCGGTTTTACACTCCATGCAAAATATGCATCGCGTCCTCCTCCCTGATGTTGCATGTATTTCTTTGTCCAGCGCCACAAACGGTCAAAAACCTCTTTTTTGTTTAACTGAACGGTCACCATTAATCCATAGGAAAGACCTTCTGTACGGGCGTCATGATTCTTCAGATCAGAAACATAGGCCATCGAATCACCAACTTCGAAATAGACTTTGTCAGGTCCCTCAAAAAGATCATAATATGCTTTGGCAAGTTTAGCATCAATATCAGCCTGTTTATATCCTGCATCGCGGAATACATTGCGATATTTGCCCGTCTCCCAGGCACCTTTTTTCCAGGGTTTCATAATTCCCCTTTTATCCCTGATATCCTTCATACAATCTTTATCGGGTGTCATCATGGCCGAAAGAAACAGGCTGCAGATGGCGAAACACAATAAACTTGAATAAATTATTTTTTTCATAGATCCCTTTTAATGTAATATCAAAGTTAAGTCATAACCGGAATACATCCAAAGATCAATACGATTGACTCTGGCATACATGTGGCAAGCTTTTATAATGAAAAAACAGACCTCATGTTCTGATCTTTAATCTGCATGAGTTTTATCCAAATTTTAGTCTCTGATGAGAATTGCTGACATGATCCTCAATAGAAGGGGGCTAAACACAGAAAAAGTTAAACAGCCCAGCTGAGGTTTGCGTGGATTATTTTATGATCCTCATTGGGGAGCAGCACAAAGAAAAAGCCTTGCGGTGCTTTTCTTAGCAACACATCACCTCTGAAATACTGGAGGAGCTTTATCCATTGGTCAAGAATACAATGAACTAAAAAACGCCGGTAGTATTGATTTTTAACATTTCCAGCTTCTTTCAGTTAAGTTCAATCTGGACTCAATATTCAAGTTTTAATTTCTATTAGTTTATCTTTTAAATTGACAATAAAGAATCTTAAATTTATAAAGCAAATTAGAATCAACTGGCTCAGTTCCAAATTTAATAATGATTGACATGAAAAAATTAACGAGAAAAGAGTTTATTGACCTTTCACTGATTAATGCAATGGCTATTCCTTTTATTATGCCTGCAGCATGGGGAAAAGTCATCCCCGGCACGCTGAATGCAGGAGAATATTCTACCAAAACATATGCAGATGGGATTGGTTTCCAGGTTTTTGCATTCAGAGATGCGCTGTTAAAGGATGCAGGCAGTTTATTTAAATCCTTTGCCGGTGCCGGTATTAAAAGTATCGAGTTTTTTAATCCAGCCAAACTTAACGAATATGTCCCTATTGTTAAAGACAACGGAATGAATCCGTTATGTACTCATTTTATGCCAGGTTATATTACCGGTAACTGGACGATGGCACGAAAAATGAATATGGCCCCGCCTGATAATTATTATTTTGAAAATGTTATTGCTGACTGTGTCAGAAACGGGGTTAAATATATGGGGAATGCCATTCTTCTCGACGAAGACAGACCCACTCTTGATGACTATAAGAGGTTTGCTGATAAATTCAATAAATGCGGAGAACAGTGTAAAAAGGCAGGTGTCCAGCTCTATTACCACAACCACTCATTTGAATTTCAGCCAATGAACGGGACTACTCCTTATGAAGAAATGCTTAAAATCTTCGATAAAAGCCTGATTAAAATTGAAATAGATGTATTCTGGCTGACTGTTGCCGGACTGAATCCCGTCAGTTGGATAGAGAAACTTGCTGACTGGCTGCTGTTCCTTCATATGAAAGATCTGAAAAAAGGTTCAAAAATCGGAGTCTATAATTTTGGTATTCCCGAGGATAGCTATGTGGAACTGGGAACAGGCATGCTTGATTATAAGGCTATACTCACTGAAGCACGCAAGGCTGGAATCGAGTATGCTATTATTGACCAGGATTCAACTCAGATGGAAGATAAAATTGCCAGCGTGCGGCAGAATTGTGAGTATATTAAATCTCTGGGGATATAAAGATCTGATAAATATAAGCTCCTTTGTGGGTTTGGTGTAAAAAGCAAAGGGGCAACGACAGAAGGATTATTTCATGATCTGTCTTGAGTAACAGTCCAAATCGAAACGAAGTGAAGATCCTGACCGAAGCGTCAGGAGAAAAAGCCCTGCATCCGCCTTCGGCTTTGGATGATTATTTCATATACCAGATTCAATAGACAAACCTGATTTAAGCCCCCCTTGGGGGTCCCGATAGCTATCGGGATGGGGTGAAAAATATGGAGGATTAAGCCTCACTTCGTTCGGCTTGATCCTCTGTGGGTAACAGCCCAAAGAAAAAGCCACGCTATGCTCCGCATAGCTTCGGCTTTTTTGTTTCCATCCTCTTACAGGAACAAGTTCCTGACGAGTCTGAAAACAAAAAAGCCGTGCCGATAAATCGGCATGGCTTTTTCTTAGTAGCGGAGGGAGGATTCGAACCTCCGACCTTTGGGTTATGAGCCCAACGAGCTACCACTGCTCCACCCCGCAATATAATTGCGGTGCAAATTTAGCATTTAAAGCGCAATTACCAAAAAATATAGGATTTTTAAAGATTAAAATCATAAGAAACATAAGTTTCATATTAATTTCTAACTTTCTGATGTCTTAATTGTTGTATATTCAAAAATGCACTCTGAAAATTAGGGTTTTTAAAAACAAATTGGTAAGTTTATCTGAATGAAAGATATAGGATATATGGAGATTTTTAATGTTGTAATTATTTACTATTGAGGATAATCATTTGATTGAAATTTTTTAAATTGCAAATAAAATATCTTAACAATTTATTATTAAAGCCTATGAAAAAGCTACTTCTCTCTGTTTTTCTGGTATTATTTGCGGGTTTTACAACATTTGCAAATAATGCCGATTTATTCAAACTGGATTATAAAGCTGTTCAGGCAGAATTTACGGAATTAAACCAACTTGCCAGTATGGTTACAGCAAATGCAGACCTGACATACAGTTCATTGCAGCTTACAAATTCAAATCTTGTAACTTCTATGAGGCTTGTTCCGGAAAGTCTTCTACCTGATGGTTCTAAAAATCCCGTTCTTGGTATTCCATCATTCCTGTGGGGTTGCGCCTTTGGTGTGGTAGGAATGGCAGTTGTATACATTGTAACCAACCAGAACATGGATGAGACCAAAAAATCACTCTGGGGTTGTATTACCTGGACAGCGGTGGTAGTAATTCTGGATCTTGTTTGGTGGGGAGCACTGGTTCACGTATAGATTTAACGTAAAAAATTAAGAGTATATCAAAAAGCAATTTAGATATACTCTTTTTTTTTCAAAAAAGTTTAGCTTTTCTCTGACCATCGTTTTTAAGCTGGAAATAAACTATTATTCCTTAAAATAACTGCGGTGTTAAAATATCTGTTTTTATTCTTATTCCCCCTTTCTGTTATACAGGTAGAACCACAGTTGTTTTTCAGAATCAAAACGGATTTTATGATTAAAGCTAAGTCGCCAACAGGAGAACAACAGTTAACTGTCGGAAAGCTATATTATGATAAAAATGTAAAACAGATAGTATATGATGTAAGTTTTCCTGAAAAGGAAATTTGGGTTCAAAGAGACACTGTTCTTTATAAAATCGTCAATTCAAAAATAATTGGAAAACAACGAATTCCTGCTGGGATTGAATTCTCTATTTATAATCTTGTATTAAACGGCACTCTGAACGATTATGGCTTGAAAAAGACTAAATTCACACTCAGGAAAGTTGAAAAAAGTGATAATAACGTAATTTCAACATGGGAACCTCCTCAAGAACTTAAAAAATATTTTGGCGACATTCTTTTATCCAATGTTGACCAGAAACTTAATGGAATTGTGTTTAAAAACACTGCTGGAGAGGTTGTAAGCCGGCAATTTTTTCGGAACTATATAAAGGTGAACGGATTATCATTCCCTCAGGAAATATACAGAGAGAATTATATAAATGGACAAAAAGACATTGAATTAACAACTTTTACTAATATCGTAGTTAACGACTTATCCGGTGAAAATATATATGACTTTAAAATACCAGCAAACTAAAAACTACTACCGGATTATAGTCAGCTTTATTTTTTTCGCCTTGTATCCGACTTTCTGCTTTTCTCAGAATCTTTATGACAGGAAACACAGCCAAAAATATGCCGAATATCTATCATCCAGTCACCAGTATTCTCTGGCAGCCGAAGAGTATGAAAGACTCGTTTACTTTGACAATAGTAATGTCAGTTTTAAATATAATCTAATAAAATCATATAGATTTTCGGGAGAGTTGAAATCAGGTATCAATCGGATATATTCTTTTTATGGAAAATCACTTGATACAATGCCTGATATGTTGGCAACAGAATTTATAAAACTCCAATTACTCACAGATTCATTGTCTGTTGCGGAAAAGTTCATCCAAAATAGCAGCAAAATATCTATCGAAGACAAAGCAGTTTACACGAGTTGTACACTTCTTTTAAGCGGTAAATATTCTCAGGCCAGCCTTCTGGCAAAAGAATCTAAAGGGATAAACCCCGCATTCCCTTCCGGTATCCTGAATTTAACTTATAAAGCGTCGAATATAAAATTCAAAAGTCCCTTTTTAGCTGCAGGCTTTTCAGCTATAGTACCGGGGACAGGCAAGTTCTATACAAAGAACTGGGCCGACGGCTTTTTTTCAATGTTGTTCGTAGCAGGTAATGCCTGGCAATCCTACAGGGGATTTAAGGAACATGGTATTAAAAGCGGCTATGGCTGGGTTTTTGCAAGTCTTTCAACAAGTTTCTATATTGGAAATATATTCGGTGCTGTAAAAGCAGCTAAAAGGTACAATAAAAATAAAAGAAATGATATTGACAATCAGGTATCTGAGTTTGTCCGTACTGATAGCTATTAGCTTGCCCGCAACTCAGGTACTTCACGCACAGAATTTTGAAGAAACAATAAGCTTTGCCGACAATCAGTTGAAATCCGGTGAGTTAACAACAGCTCTTAAAGCTTATCAGAGAGCTCTCTTCTTCAGCGAAGGAAGAAGTAACCTTTACCTATTCAGACAGATAGCTGAACTAGCATATTTCAATAAGGATTATGAAACTGCGCAAAAGTACTTTGGGTTGGCCTATAATCAATCTGATATTGATAGTTTAAGAACCGAGCTTCTGTTTAGAAAAGCATTCTGCCAGATACTCAACAAGAACTACCAGTTTGCACTCATCGACCTGTTTTCTGTAGATGATACATCCCTGATTGTTAAAAACCGGCTGAACTTCTATCTTGCAACATGTTATTTCGGACTCGAAGACTTCAGTAAGGCCAGGACCTTTTTTAAGCCGTGTGTCGCATTTAAGGATACTGCAGAACTTACGAGTCTTTTTGCCAGGCATAAAATACTCACTCCTTCACCAAAAAAAGCGAGAATAATGAGCATGATTTTTCCCGGAGCCGGACAAATTTATTCAGGAGATTTTAAAGCGGGTTTAAATTCATTGCTTTTAACGTCGGGTTTAATTGCAGTGGGTGTGAACATAAGCATCCAATACCGGCCTATAGATGCAGTCTTTTCAATTTTGCCCTGGTTTCAGAGGTATTATACCGGAGGTTATGGAAAAGCTGAGGAAATTGCTCTGAGAAAACGGCAACTTAAAAGAAACAACGTTTATAATAAAATATTGAAACTGATTGCTGAAAACTCAACTCAATAATAATTTGAACTTTAAAAGCAAAGATTCAATGAGAATTCCCAGGCAAAGAAGAATTTTTTTCTTACTGGTTTTTGGTTTTTCCTGTTGGAATCCAGGTTTTGCAGGAAATAAAATACCGTCTGATGAGAATGCAATGATAAACTGCTTTTTTAAAAATCTGTATAATTTTTCTTTTCGTGAAGCAGATTCAATGGTTGTGGTTATGAAAGAATCGGGTATGGATAACGGCACCCTGTCAAATATTAAGGCTAACCTGGCCTGGTGGAAATTATTGAGCGGAGATGCAATCGAGATGAATCTAAAAACCTGTGATTCTCTTTTACCTGAATCCATGAGTATGGGTTCTAAAGTTAAAAACAGGGATGTCAACTCTCTAATTAATATTATCTACTCATATTCATTAAAGGCCCGTCTCGAGAACTATAAGGGAAATAAACTGAAGTCTTTAATTTATTTCTATAAATCAATTACTTTTATAAATCAATGTTTTGAAATCCCAGG
>Ga0302206_1001108_pt1 | contig 9941 bp, 4 predicted proteins | sample II_Fen_E2_1_FD_194581 | JGI IMG/M metagenome (GOLD analysis project Ga0302206, IMG submission 194581) | Peat permafrost microbial communities from Stordalen Mire near Abisko, Sweden - II_Fen_E2_1 | ecosystem: Environmental > Terrestrial > Soil > Wetlands > Permafrost | place: Sweden: Abisko...
GTTTCTTGAAGAGAAATATCTTCAGTACAATAATACTTCTTTTATTGAATGTGATCCTATTTCAATTCCGCATCGATTTTCCGGTCTTCATGACAGGGAGATCTCCGGATTTCTGACCGCTGCCATTGCATGGGGAAGAAGAGATCTGATATTGAGAAGTTGCAGGCTGATGATGGAATTAATGGATAATTCTCCTTATGAATTTATTATGGATGCCAGCGAGGATGAACTGAAGAGATTTTCAAGATTTGTGCACAGGACATTTAATGGGGCAGACTGTATTTATTTTTTAAGAGGTTTGAGACATATCTATTCAGGCTATAACAGCATGGAAGATGTTGTCATTCAGGGAATGAAAGCCTCCGGCTCTGTTAAAGAGGGTTTATCATTACTGCGTCTGACCTTTTTTTCTCTTCCGCATGCCTCAAGAAATGAAAAACATTTTGCTGATGTAATGGGAGGCTCCGCCGGAAAAAGACTGAACATGTTTCTCAGATGGATGGTCAGAAGCGATAATTGCGGTGTTGATTTTGGTATCTGGAAAAAAATTGATCCGTCAGTTCTCTATATCCCGCTCGACCTTCATTCGGGAAATACTGCAAGAAGACTTGGACTTCTCACACGTAAAATGAATGACTGGAAGGCGGTTGAGGAACTAACTGCGATCCTCCGGGATTTCGATCCTGCTGATCCTGTGAAATATGATTTTGCCCTCTTTGGTCTTGGAGTGAATGAAAAGTTCTGATGATGGCTAACAGTTTTTTCAGTTTTAAACAATTCAATGTTTACCAGGAGAAGTCAGCTTTTAAGGTTGGAACCGACGGAGTCCTCCTGGGAGCCTGTACAGATATAAGCAATGTAGGCAGTGCTCTTGAAATTGGTGCAGGAACAGGACTCATTTCATTAATGCTTGCCCAGCGATGTAAAGCGGATATAACAACTATTGAGCCTGATTATGAATCGTTTATCCAAACGTGTGATAACGTCAGGCATTCTGCCTGGCAAACGAGGATAAAAGTAATTAACACTGACCTTCAAAGCTTTAATCCCGGATCACAGAAGTTCGACCTCATTGTAACAAATCCACCTTTTTTCAGTGATTCTCTGAAAAGTCCAGATCCGAGGAAGTCAGCTGCAAGACATAATGATTCGCTTACATCAGTTGAAATATTGGAAAGCGTTTCAAAATTCATGAAAGAAAATGGTCATCTTCAATTAATCCTGCCTTATGTTGAAGGGAATATTTTTATTGCGCAGGCTTTTAAATACGGATTGTTTTGCAATAGCATTCTGAAAATAAAACCACTGCCAACAGCTGAAATCAGAAGGCTGATATTAAAGTTCAGCTGGATTCAGGAAAAACCTGTAGAAAGTTTTCTTACCATTGAGCATGGGAAGAGACATGAATTCACCCAGGAATATATTAATCTTACAAAAGATTTTTATCTGAAGTTCTGAGATTTTACCCCCCAACCCCCCTAAAGGGGGGCTCGTTCCCTGACAGTAATAAAATTCTCTTAAAACTCGAGAACGGACCCCCCTTTAGGGGGGCAGGGGGGCCAATAATTCATGAGATGAACCCTTTAGGGGTCATGGGGGCTTACTCAAAGAGAAACAAGTTTATGGAATCATCTCACTCTGCGGCAATCCATATTCCTCCTTCATCTCCACACCAAGAGTCTTTAATTCATCAAGAACCGGGTTATATATCTGAGGGATGACAGGTCGATGTACACCTCTAAGTTCAATCTTCTTTTCCAGTATCATTCTGACAGCAATGGCAGCAGGTAGTGCAACAGTCCTGGCGATAGAAGTATTCGTGACAGGTGATCCGAAATCAAGCATCGATGATTTTATAACTTCCTTATTTCCATCGGGATAGGTCGCAAGCAATATATGTTGCAGAACAACCATATCACGGTCATTTGCCTTTAATAACATTTTTTTAATCATCAGGTCAGAGGTAATTTCAAAAGGAGTAGTTTCACGATAGTTCATCTTCTCATTGCCGAAGAAACCCAGAAAGTCAAATGATTCAATGGCTTTCGATTCGATTGAAATTCCAAGTTTCTGAGCTAATTTACTCTTCAGATCTTTCACATCCAATCCGCATATCCCTGACAGGAAACTGTTATAAGTCATGCCTTCGTAATCCTTTACTGAATCATCAAGCATATTAAGGTTCTTCATCACATCGAGAGTTTCACACCATCCTTTGTATCGGAATGTGCCACGATACATGGTTGAAGCCTCAGGTATGCCATAAATGTCACTATAGCTGACAGAATCCCTGTTTGGATAAACCTCGAGGTCTCCGATTCCCGGAAAATAATAATTAAATCTATCCTTAAACAGATCGGAAGGTTCAATATATATTTTTCTTCCTTTTTTAAGGTAAAGAGCACTGTTTCTGCTGGCGAGTATGACTCCTTTCGGGCTCCATGAAAATTTGTATTTTAGTGGATTATCCGCAGATTCCGGAGCCGGCAGAGCGCCACATAAAGAATAGAACTCCTCCACTTTTCCACCTTTATTGTGGATGTGATCTATAATTCTAATAGCTGTCATGTGATCAATTCCAGGATCGAGACCTATCTCATTCAGGAACAGTACTCCGGCTTTTTTAGCAGCTTCGTCAAGCTCCATCATACCAGGTTGAATATATGAAGTAGTTACCAGATGTTTTCCATAGCGCAGACAGACCCTGGCAACGTCAGCATGGTATTTATATGGAAGGAGGCTTACCGTAATATCATATTCAGCGATAAGTTTCCCAAGCAGTGCAGGGTCATCCATTGACCAATCGACTGAAGAACCAAGGGGATTCCCATTTATCATTTCATCTGCCCTGTCTTTCATTGGGGAAGCAATCATCAGTCCGAGATTATTGTTAAGCAGATATTCGACCATCGGTTTGACTACCAGTCCTGCCCCTAGTATTAATACCTTTTTCATTTTTTCCGGATTAAAAAGTAATTCTTATTCCTGCCAAGTTATAATAACACATTGAATGATTCCATGAGATTTGTTTGGTTATAATTAATGCATGTAGATAAGAATAATTTACATGAAATTTTAATATTTTCCCGCTGATCCCGCTGATTAGCGCGGATCCGAAATCTATTATTCTGCCAAAATCTGCGAAATCCGCGGGGAATAGGATTTCAAAAAACCTGTATGTTCCAAAAAACATGAAACATTTAACAAGAATTGAAATTCCTAATATTCTTTTCAAGGTAATAATAAATTTCAAAAACTATTTCATTAATATTACCGGCGATGTATCTTTGTTGAGGCTGGTACGTGCTGGAATGAATAATTTAAAATTAACCATTACAGATGTCTGATTTTCAAAAGTATGTAGAGACACCGCTGATGAAGCAGTATTATGACATCAAGACCAAACATCCTGATGCAATACTACTATTCAGAGTAGGTGATTTTTATGAAACTTTTGGTGAGGACGCTATCAGGACTTCAGAAATACTTGGTATTACTCTTACGCGTCGCGCAAATGGTTCGGCAACTTTTGTTGAACTTGCCGGTTTTCCCTACCATGCTTTGGATACCTACCTGCCACGGCTTGTCAGAGCTGGACAACGAGTAGCTATCTGCGAACAGCTCGAGGATCCAAAACTCACTAAAAAGATCGTCAAAAGAGGTATAATTGAACTTGTGACGCCGGGTGTCTCATTGAATGAGAATGTTTTAAATCATAAAGAAAATAATTTTCTTGCCGCGGTTCATATTGATAAAAAAATTGCTGGAGTAGCATTTCTCGATATTTCAACTGGTGAGTTTCTTACTTCAGAAGGAACAATTGAATACATTGATCAGATGCTGAGTAACTTTCAGCCAAAAGAGGTGCTGTTCGAAAAAGGGAAAAAAGATCTTTTCATTGATTATTTTGGTCCTAAATTCTATACTTTTAAACTGGATGACTGGATTTTTACGCAGGATGCTGCGAATGACAGGTTGCTTAAACAGTTTGAAACCAGTTCTTTAAAAGGATTTGGTGTTCAGAATCTTAACTTTGGTATAATTGCGGCAGGTGCAATTTTATATTATCTTGATATAACTCAGCACGAACAGCTTGGGCATATTACAAGCCTTTCAAGAATTGAAGAGAACAGATATGTTTGGCTTGATAAATTTACAATCAAAAATCTTGAGTTATTTCATTCGCCATATGAGGGAGCAAGAACTCTTATCGACGTCATGGACCGGACTATTTCTCCGATGGGCGGCCGGCTTTTAAAAAGGTGGCTTTCTCTGCCATTAAAAGATATTCAGCCTGTTAATGAGAGGTTGGATGTGGTGCAGTATTTTGTAGAAAATAATGATGTAAAAGATGAAATCTCAGGATTGATACGTCACATAGGGGATCTTGAGAGACTTATTTCAAAAGTTGCTGTGAGCAGGATAAATCCCAGGGAAGTGGTGCAGCTTAAGAGAGCTCTCAGAGCTATTGAACCTCTGAAAGAATTATGTAATAACAGCGGTTGTCTCCCCCTTGAGAAAATTGCTGAACAATTGAATCCATGCAGAACCATAGCGGATAATATTGACAAAGAGATTAACAATGATCCGCCTGTACAGCTAAATAAAGGGAATGTAATTGCAAAAGGTATTTCTGAGGAACTTGATGACCTGCGTAAAATTCTCTATAGTGGCAAAGATTATCTGGTTGATCTTCAGACTCGTGAGAGTGAGCGTACCGGAATAACCTCCCTTAAAGTCAGCTTCAACAATGTTTTTGGATACTATATTGAAGTAAGAAATACACATAAAGATAAGGTTCCTCCGGAATGGATCAGGAAACAAACGCTGGTAAGTGCAGAGCGCTATATTACTGAGGAGCTTAAAGAATATGAAAGTAAGATACTTGGTGCCGAGGAGAAGATAATTGATCTTGAGACAAAACTCTTTAACGATCTTGTGCTGGCTATCCTTGAATACATTCCTCCAATACAACTTAACTCGACACTTATTGCAAAACTCGATTGTCTTCAGTCATTTGCCGTTCTCTCTGCTGAAAACAATTATTCCCGACCTGTTTTGAACGACTCCAGAGTTTTAAATATTACTGAAGGACGCCATCCGGTAATTGAAAAACAATTGCCGGTTGGTGAATCATATGTACCAAATGATATGGTTCTTGATACTGATGATCAGCAGATTATTATACTGACAGGACCTAATATGTCGGGAAAATCTGCACTATTACGACAAACGGCACTTATTGTACTTATGGCACAAACAGGGTGTTTTGTCCCGGCAAAAGGCGCCACTATCGGTATGGTAGACAAAATATTTACCAGAGTCGGAGCTTCAGATAATATTAGTCTGGGAGAATCAACATTCATGGTTGAAATGAATGAAACTGCCAGTATACTTAATAATCTTTCTGACCGTAGTTTGGTTTTACTGGATGAAATCGGAAGAGGAACAAGCACATACGATGGCATCTCAATTGCATGGGCTATGGTTGAGTATCTGCATGAAAATAAACTCAGGGCAAAAACATTATTTGCAACCCATTATCATGAGCTTAATGAAATGGAGAACTCATTTGCACGGGTAAAGAACTATAGCGTTTCAATAAAAGAACTTAATAATAAAGTAATATTTCTCAGGAAGTTAAAGAGAGGGGGTAGTGAACATAGCTTTGGAATACATGTGGCCAGAATGGCGGGTATGCCACGGAGTGTTGTAAACCGGGCAGATGAAATTCTAAAAGAACTTGAACAGAGTCATGATAAAAAAGAACTGGCAAAACCGATTGCTGATATCGCGAGCCACAGGGAAGGAATGCAACTGAGCATTTTTCAGCTGGATGATCCTGTGCTGAAGCAGATACGTGATGAGATTCTTGAGATTGACATAGATAATCTTACCCCTGTTGAAGCACTGAACAAACTTTATAATATTAAAAAATTACTAAAATGATTTACAAAAATATATTTTTGCAAAACTTAATTTATCAGACACCTTTAAGGAAGACAGTATTATGAGTTTAAGAAAGAAATGGTTTTTAGCTTTTATCCCAATGCTTCTTGTTATTTCTTTCTTTCTTGCCAGACCATTATACTGTCAAAAAACCAATCGGGAAGGAGTAAGTTTAATACCTAAGAAATTTATTCAGAAACAAGATTCTTTAAGGGAACTTAATAAAAAGAATGTTATTGCTGCTGAACCGGATACTAATTTCACATGGGAGAAATATGCAGCATTCCTTTATAAAGTATCTGATACAAGTAAATATATAGTTCTTCCATTAAATGAATTCCGTGAGACCTTTAACAGTAAAAAGATTGTCATAGGATTAAGACATGATGTTGATATTGATCTTAATGTAGCATACAAGTTTTCCCTCATGGAAGCCGGGCTGGGCTTCCGCTCAACATATTTCATTCTGCATTCAGCTCCATATTATCTTGTAAATTCAAATAATATGGCAGTTCATAACGAAGACATTATTCCCATACTGAAATCGATGCAAAATGATCATCATTTCGAAATAGGCTGGCATAATGATCTGGTCACGCTTCAGGTGATTTATAATATAAATCCCGTAAGCTTTTTCCACAGTGAACTGAACTGGCTCAGATCAAATGGATTGAATATTATTGGTACAGCAGCTCATGGGTCAAATTATTGCAAGACATTACATTACATGAATTTCTATTTTTTTGAAGAGTGTACCTTTCCCGTTGTGCCAAACAGAGAGAATAATATAACTGTCCTCAAAGACGGCAAACTTATTACTCTTATTAAAGGGAAACTGAGTGATTTTGATCTTAAATACGAAGCATATTTTCTGAATAACAACAAAGCTTTTTCTGATGCAGTTATTACAAATGGAATAAGATGGAATATCGGTATGCTTGATCTTAGTCAGTTACAAGCCGGAGATCGCGCAATAATCCTTCTTCACCCTATTCATTGGCACAAGGGATCAGTTCATACAAACATAGAAGCTTTTAGTATCCCGGGTCAGAAATCGAGTTTAATTGACACTGTCAATTCTAAAGTAACAGTAATTATGCCTAACGGGACGAAGTTAAACTCCCTCACAGCTTCCTATTCTCTTTCTCCCGGAGCCTATGCCAAAGTCTCCGGAAAATTGCAGTACAGCAGAAGTTCGACAAATAATTTTACTAATTTACTGATCTATCGGGTATATGCAGAAAACCGTAGTATAAAGAGAGATTGGACTATTGAAGTACGTGTAGCGAAAAACTCAGCTACTGATTTTCTCTCATTTTCAGTTCCTGGTCTGACAAAATCGGTTGTATTTAATGCTTCTCAGAAAACAATTCTTGTTGAAGTGAGTGAATCTGCCGATCTGAAACATATTCCTGTTCAATTTGATGTCTCACCTGGGGCTACTGTATGGAATGGTGGTAAACAAAAGTTCAGTAATGTTGGTACAATAAACTTTTCAGGAAGTGTACCTTTCAGAATATTAGCTGAAGACGGTAATACTTCAGCTACATGGATCGTTACAGTTAAGAAAATCAAAAACCTGGCAGACTTTGTTTCCTTCAGTTTCCCGGGACAGGTTGGACAGTCGGATATTGATACTTCAGAAAACACCATAAATGCAAAAATCGAGAATAGTCAGCGTAAAGATTCTTTAAGACCAACTTTCGTGCTTTCAGAGAATTCACATGCATGGATTGGAAATGAGGAACAGATAAGCGGTTTGAATTACAGAGATTTTTCCAATCCTGTTTTATATGATATTATCTCTAGTGACAGTCTGATAATTAAAAAATGGAGAGTATCTGTTCTGGATGAAAAAAGTTCTGTAATAAATGATAAGCCGGCTCAAGCCGGCCTTTTAATTTATCCCAATCCCACTGAGGGGAAAATACATTTACATTTTGTAGATGTTAAAACTTCGCCAACAACTATTGATATTTATAATTCAATGGGAGAAAAGGTATTCACAGAAAAAATTAAAAAAACAGGTGAATTCATAGCTGATGAAGATCTTAAAAAACTTCGTAATGGAGTCTATTTTGTCAAATATTCGGAAGTGGAAAAAACAGAAATAATTGTGCTAAAGAAACATTAAAATGAGACATTTGTTCTGAATATTTTTCAACTGTATATTAGCGTAGATCTCTTATCAAATTTCAAAAAAATGATCAGATCATGAAAAAGAACTTTTATTCAATTATCATCCTTATTATAAATCTGTTTGTAATTTTAATCCCTGTAAGTTCTCAGAACGGAACTGTAAAACAGGTAAAACTGACAAAATTCGAACTACAATCCTCCGTTTTAATATCCTCCTCAGGCGACCAGATTTCCTCTGCTGCATATAAATCCAATGTTTACTGGTTTCCTGTCAGAGTCCCTTCCACCATTCTTACCGGTCTGGTGACAAATAAAATCTATCCCGATCCATATTGCGGAATGAATAATATGGTGATTCCTGATGCTTCGGATGAATTCAATAAGAAGTATAATCTGGAACAATTCAGCTTCCTTCCAAATAATCCTAATCCATGGAAAAAGCCGTACTGGTATCGAACGACATTTAACGTTCCTCTTAGTGATCAGGGTCGTTGTTTTCAGCTGATTTTTAAAGGCATCAATTATCGTGCAGCAGTATGGGTAAACGGGATTCAGATTACCGATTCAACTGAAATGGCAGGTATGTTCGCACAATACAGTCTGGACATCAGTAAACAAATAATAGCAGGCTCTGATAATATTCTTGCAGTGGAGATTTATCCGCTCGATTACCCTGGTTTGCCAGCCACAGAACAACTGAAAGCCTTTGGTGATTTCTTTGAGAACGGAGGCCCAACCGGTGATATTGGCAAGAATGTTACAATGCTTTGTTCGATTGGCTGGGATTGGATTCCTCCGGTCAGAGATCGTAATATGGGTATATGGCTTCCCGTTTATCTTCGTACTACCGGGGGAGTTACAATTTCTGATCCGAAAATTATTACTTCACTTCCAAAACTTCCCGATACAACACTTGCTGCATTATCGCTGAATCTTAAGCTGAAGAATCTTCAAATGACAGATGAGACCGGGAAATTATCTGTGACTATAATGCCTGAAAATTTTAAAGGCAAACTGTTGCAATTCTCAAAGGATATCGTGATTACGAAAACTAAAACAACAGTAATAGATCTGAATGGAGAGAATACTAAAGAACTCAATATTACTAATCCTGAACTATGGTGGCCCAATGGATATGGAAAACCGAATCTCTACAGGATCAGGATTCAGTATGCAACCAAATCTGGGATTTCGGATGATACATCTTTTGTTTTTGGTATTCGTACTGTCAGTTCAAAAGCAATTGACGTAAATGGCTCATATCGTCGTGATTTCTATGTTAACGAAAGGCGTGTTCATATTACCGGAGGAGCCTGGGTTCCTGATATGATGCTCAACCGCGATTCAATAAGATATGATTACGAGATGCATCTCTGCCGAAACTCAAACATCAATCTTGTCAGGATATGGGGTGGGGGCGTGACTCCATGCGATGAATTTTTTGATGCGGCCGACAGATATGGATTACTCGTGTGGTCTGATTTCTGGGTTACAGGTGACACACAGGGTGAGTTTAAAGGATCTCCCGACTGGCCTCTTGAAGGTAGTGTGTTTATTAAAAATGTAAAGAGTACAATCCTCAGGATCAGAAATCATCCCAGTCTTCTTGTTTGGACTGGTGGTAATGAAGGTCATGCCAGGAAGGAGCTTTATAATGCAATGAGAGAAAACATAATTACTCTCGATGGGACCCGTCCTTTTATTCCAAGTTCATCGGGATTTGCCAAACTTCCTTCAGGATGGAATGGATCATGGCCTGATAATCTTCCTTCCGGAGTTTATAGCGGAGGTCCATATACATGGCAGGATCCATTAGTTTATTATAAAAAGGCTATTGCCGGTAAGGACTGGGT
>Ga0302206_1001116_pt1 | contig 9917 bp, 5 predicted proteins | sample II_Fen_E2_1_FD_194581 | JGI IMG/M metagenome (GOLD analysis project Ga0302206, IMG submission 194581) | Peat permafrost microbial communities from Stordalen Mire near Abisko, Sweden - II_Fen_E2_1 | ecosystem: Environmental > Terrestrial > Soil > Wetlands > Permafrost | place: Sweden: Abisko...
CCATCGATACGGCATGCTTTAGACTGAACTGTTTCCACAAGTGCGCACTGAAGGGTCTTATATTTTTTCAGTTTAAGATCATTTCCCAGAGAATCTCTCATGACATTTCCCTTTTTATCAAGAACGTATGTAAATCCATCCTCAACATCCCTTTTAATTACAGAATCCCTGTGTTCCTGACTATCAGGACTGACTGCAATGTTCTTAACATTCACATTAACATAATAATCATACTGAGCATTCGCGTTCATGTTCTGGGTATGATATTCAACCCATTCCGAATTAAGAGCTGGCAGATCAAGAGCAAGAAGATCTTGCTCAAACTCTCTGGGGAACTTCAGGATTGAACTATTTTGTACTGAAACAAATACCCTGCTCATACCCATTGATTTGGCATCCAGAATCTTACTGTCGATCCCTTCATAATCGCCAACATACTGCTTAGCCCTTATGAATTCAGCATAAGCCTGCCTGTAATTTTCTTTAATACCAGTCTTCGTCAGCTCAGAGCCATGAGCAAAATAAAAATCTGCTGCCTTACGCTTGGCATTTACCATGTCGGGCAAATAATCAACAAAAGGAAAATCAACCGATCTTCCATTATTATTTAAAGGAGTGACTGTTCTTACGAGTGATTGCCTGTCGCTCAGCGCTTTATAAACTATATAAATCTCATCCCAGTTATTTGGACGTCCTTCCATTTTAAGAAAGCGCACTCTCTCGTTATCCTGCTCATTTGCAACAGTATACGCCTGAGTAAGTATATCTATCTGCTTAACATCTTTCGGATCTTTCCGTAACGACTTTACAGCTTTTTCAATTGCAGCATCATAGTTGCCTTTCTGAAGTTGTTTTTTTGAAGAACCGCATCCAGCAATGATGATGGTTAAAATGAAAATAAAGGGTAGAATTCTTTTCATAAGACTGGTCTTAAAATATTTGGTTGATAAAGGTAAGAAAAACATTTAAATAAAAAATATTTATAACTACCTCTTTAACTGACAATTAAATTTTAAAATGAAAAGTTGAGAGAGATCGAATATCTTACTCTGACTGGCTGGCCCCCCTGTAGTCCGGGAGTCCATTTTGGCGATTCAGCAATAGCTTTTTCTGCTTCCTTATCTAATGCTTCAAAGACTCCTTTTACGACAGTTACATTACTCACCGAACCATCCTTCTCTACGATAAATGTAAGGAATACTTTTCCGCGGATTTTTTTATCGACAGCTTCCTGCGGATATCTGGTTTTTTTCCCTATCCAGTCGCGAAACTTATTAATATCACCCCCTTTAAATGAAGGCATCACCTCAACCTGAAAAAATGGTTTATCCGAATCTGTGCCATCCTGTCCTGTAAGATCAGTATCTGTACCTGTGCCATTAATCGCAGTAACATCTGAGGTTGTTTGCTGTCCCAGCATCTCATCGATAGTTGCAAGAGACTTTTCAAGAGGAGGTAAACTGTCAACAACCTCCGGAGGTATATATTTAACAATCTCTTCAACATGGGTGGCGCTGGGAGGAGGTGGTGGTGGAGGAACATACACCTGTTCTTCGGGAGGTACAAGGTTGTCCAGCTGAACCTTGACATATTTTATACCACCACGAAAAACATGCTCGTTATGTTCAATAAGAATAAAAGGAATAAGAACCAGAGAACATACAATCAATGAAGCTGTAATAATTCCTCCTATTACAACCTTATTATACTTTTTACGAAGCTGGTATGCACCATAATCCCTGTTCCGCTTTTCAAACAGCAGATCATCAAAATCGAGAGTATTTCTGAGATTATCGTACATTATTCCATTCTGTCCTTACCTGAACCATTTCATTCCATTTTAAACTTGAAGGAGTTGTTGATTATTGTCCACTCTCTTTCCAAATGCCGGGCAAAATTACAAAATAGTGTCTTTCCGCCAAACTATCTGCCGTTCCATTTGTATTGTTTCATTATTTTCAATTTTTTATTACATTTGCCACCTCAGCGCGGGGGTTTAGCTCAGTTGGCTAGAGCGTGTGGCTGGCAGCCACAAGGTCAGGGGTTCGATTCCCCTAATCTCCACAAAACCAAACCTCAATTATCTTGATCTTAAAGTAATTGAGGTTGTTTTTTTAAAGAGAAATTATTCTGCCCTTCTTTTAAAATCCTTATCAGCTATCTGATTTAGAAAATCTTACAGATCCAAAATAACCGGCTATTTTTTGCAAGACATTAAAATACAAAGTGATATATAGAATAATGCTGCAGAGCCAAATAAACATAAGATTATACCAATAGGTATCAATTTCTAGGTTGCCAAGTCTTTTAACAGGAGCATAAAAGTGAGCCCTTCCTGATTTTGAGATAGCTTCCATAAAACCAGGATTATACTTCTGAATTAATTTGTCCTCCTGTACATAGATTCTCTTCCCGGGCTCCTGATCAAGGACAATGAATATCAGTTTATTGTTTTCATACTTGTTCCTGAGAGCCACAACCCCATCCTCGCCCAGAGTCTTTTTGAGTGAAGCGCTTATTTCATCTTTCCGTGATGTTGCTATCTTCCTGAAAGATATAAAACAACTTCTCAGGGAATCGAGGTATGCCTGTCCTTCTTTTTCTATAGCTGGTGTAAAATTCAATGAATTACGATCAATACTCCATTTAACAGATTTTATTCCTGACAACCCTGATAACTGATCGATATATAATTTTGTTCTTACAACTCTTTTCCTGACAATATCACTGTAATCCAGGCTGTCATGATACTTGCTGCAAAAAGTTAAATCACTTTTCAGCTTAGGTAGCAGGAATGATACATAATAATCGTTCTGGCTATCTTCCAAATCATATCTGAAAAAGTGTTTCTCATATTCATTATTCTTAAACTGTTCAACGGCAAGTGCTTCAAATGACCATCTGGATGTCATAGTCTCTCCAATTAACGGAACATATTCCTTTGAAGAAAAGCTCGTCATATGGAGTTTGTCAAATTTTACCAGAACACCACTGAATAACAGCTGCGGTATCAGGATGAAAGGGATAAGAATATAAATTGTAATAACCGAATTAAAAGCAGATGAGAGATTAAGACCAAGAATATTTGCAAAACAGGATGTCGTGAACAATACTAACCAATAGCTGATTGTCATCCCTTTAATTTCGAGAATATAGTTACCAATAATGATAAAAGAAATTGTCTGAACTGCGGAGAGTGTAAATAAAATCGTCACCTTGGAATTCAGATAACTGAACCAGCTCAGATTAAGAAATGATTCCCGTTTCAGAATCTTCCTGTCTTTTACAATTTCCTCAGAGCTTATCATCAGTCCAAAGAAAAGAGCTGTGATAACACACATAAAAAGATATGCAGGAATATTGTCATTTTCGCTGAAACTATATACCTCTCCCCTGGCGGATTTTGTAAAATATGCAAGAAGGAAAGACAGAATCGGAGGACCCAGAAGGCTTATCAGGATATATTGTTTATCCGCAAGCTTTGAGAGAACATCGCGGGTAAAAAATATCTCTGACTGTTTTAGTAATCCCGGAATACTGTACCTGTTTGCGGGAATAGTAATTTTCTTTCTTTCAGACACTGTTTTTGGAAAAATTCTACTTTGTCTGAATTTTTCAGCCCATTCCGCGGGGGTCACTTTCCTGGTTCGGGTTAATCTTCCATGCTCATCGATAACTTTTGCTTCGATAATCTGTAGTATCTGATCCGTGTCGACATTTCCACACTTAATACACTGATCTTCATCTTTATTTGCGTGATGTGTAAGGGTTTTGAAATATACTATTGCCTCGGTGGGATTTCCATAATACACCTGGTAACCCCCTTTGTCAATAATCATCACCGAATCGAACATCTTGTAAATATCAGAAGAGGGCTGATGGATGTTAACTATAACCAGTTTCCCTCTGTATGTTTGCTCTTTTAGCAGATTCATTACAATTTCTGAATCAACTGAAGAGAGTCCTGATGTTGGCTCATCTACAAAAAGAATTGTTGGCTTACGCAACAATTCAAGAGCAATATTCACCCTCTTCCGCTGACCTCCGCTGATTATTTTCTTAAGCGGATTACCTACTTTCAGGCTCCTGATTTCATCCAGATCAAAATCTGAGAGTATTTTATTCACAACCTCAGCTATTTTTTCCTCTGTAAGATTATTGAGACACATTCTTGCATTGAACCAGATGTTCTGAAACACTGTCAGTTCTTCAATTAATAGGTCATCCTGAGGTACAAAGCCAATTACACCCTGAAGAAAAGTTCTATCCTTCTCATCATAAAGATTATAACCATTGATCATCACTTCTCCTGTATGGGGCTTAAGTGTTCCGTTCAGAATACTTAATGTTGTGGATTTCCCAACTCCACTCCCTCCTAAGATCCCAATCAATTTTCCAGATTCTTCATGAAAATCCAGATTATGGATACCATTGTCGCTGTTACTGAATTTATAGGACACATTATTTGCCTCAAGAATGATTTTGGCATCCTCGGGAGTTTCAGTTATCATGCCAGTGATTTCTGAATAATAAACACTTTTGATACCACGACCTCTTATAGACGACCCATGATCAAAAATGTATGCCTGACCGGGAGAAATGATCTGACCATTCAAATACAGATCTTCATTTCCATGGTAACGTAATATATAAGAATTTGTAGATGCAATACAGAGAAAATTGATATCTCCGTTTAGGTTTTCCTTAAATAAATGCTTAATTTCACTTTGTCCGGATGTTTCTTTACCTGCAATGATAAGAACCCAGCATTTTTCATCTACCTCAGCCAGGGGATTCATAATGAAATTCCTGATATTATTGTATTCTTTAACAGGAATATGAAAAGCATCTGAAATAGTATGAAGAATATCAAGTTCATTCTCAGTAATTTCATCCCCTAATGAAATGTATTCAACCAGCTGTACAAGTATGTATATTTTTTGCTTCTGCTGAAGTTCTTCATTTATCTGTTCGCAAATCGAAAGTATCCTCATTGCATTCAGAGAATTCCGCTTCCTGTCCTGAACAGATCCTTTTTTTATGCTCTCCGAATTGTATAACGACAGGTACTCTTCGAACATTTTCATGTATCTCACAACTAATTCATTATTCAACTGGCGGGCCAGAAATGACCTGACAATATCTTTTTCCCTGCTTGTAATAACCGTTTCATCATGAATATCACCGATCAGGGCAAATAGCTTAACAAGTGCATCCAGAACTGTTTCGCTCATAAAGTTTGCTTTTACATATCCCTCATACAATAAAAATATCAGCACAAAATCAAAAGAAAATCATAATGAAATGTTTATATTTGTCTAAACCATTTCAAGTTAGCAATTTTTTATTACATAGAAAAATAAAAAATTAATCAAATGTCCGGGTCCGGAATATTTTTAGATTATGTTGGTTTTGTTGATCATGAAAAGATCAATATTCTTCTAAAGAAATTAAAAAAATCAGAAGAGTTTCTTAGTTTAGACAGAACTACCGGGAGAAGGTTATATGGAGTGGTGGTTGAATGTCTTGATAATATTTCCAGATACTCAGTTAAAAATCCATCTGACAACCAGGCATTTCAACCTTACATATCAGCCTTTAAACAGAATAACAGAATACTGATCAAAACCGGGAATACGGTAAGTGAAAATAAAACAGCAAGTCTTACTTGCAGGCTTTGCGAAATTAACCAGATGGAGGATGAAGCTCTGACAGAATTTTATGAAAAAATGATTAATAAGGAAAGTGTACATGAGGGTAAAGGTGCAGGGCTTGGATTTGTTTTTATGAAATTAAAATCGGGGAATAACATTGCACACAGTTTTACTATTATTGATAAGCAATATTCCTTTTTTGAAATAAATATTTCAGTAAATAAATACATCATGAGAAAGTTAATTTTGGAAAAAACGGCCAGTTCGCCAAAAGTAATTCTTGATCCTGATAAGAGAGTTTTTGAAATTTCAGGTGAATCCAGGCCCCCTGATCCAGCTGCCTTTTATGGTGAATTAATTACCTGGCTAGATGACTACTCAAAACATATTCTTAAATCGCAGGAAAGTATCGACCCGGATATTTTTATTTTTGACCTTGCATATTTTAATTCCTCCTCGGCAAGATATATTCTAGATTTCTGCAAAATACTCACCGTTTCAAAATCGGAGGACAACAGGATTGAAGTAAGATGGAAATACGATAATAATGATCTTGACATGCTTGAATCAGGCAGGGAGTTGTCGAGGTTAGCTAAATTGCCATTTGAATTTGTAGGAAAAGATAATGGTTAATCTTTTATAAATTTAGTATTAGTCTTGTATCTGCCTGTAAAATAATTCTTTTGTTTTTAACAGAACTTCGGTTTAAATTTGATAAAAAACATTTTGACTCTGAGAATTATTTTGAAGTAATGTTCTGACTATGGCAAGTTTAATTCAAGATTACGCATACGACATCTTCATCAGCTACCGCCAGAAAGACAACAAAGGAGACAGATGGGTAAGTGAGTTTGTTGAGGCTTTGAAGACTGAACTCGAATCAACTTTCAAGGAAGATGTAAGTGTATATTTTGATATCAATCCCCACGACGGACTTTTAGAAACACACGATGTAAATGCATCCCTGTCAGAGAAACTAAAGTGCCTGGTTTTCATCCCCATTATTTCCAGAACTTATTGTGATCCTAAATCTTATGCATGGGAAAATGAATTTAAAGTATTTGTTGAACAGGCTTCCGGGGATAAGTTTGGTTTAAAGATAAATCTTCCCAGGGGAAACGTTGCAAGCAGAGTGCTTCCGGTACGAATTCATGACCTGGATATTACCGATATTAAATTGTGTGAATCTTTGCTCGGAGGAGTTCTCCGCGGAGTTGATTTTGTTTATAAATCATCAGGGGTCAATCGTCCCCTCAGAGTCAATGAAGATCACCCTCAGGATAATCTGAACAAAACTTACTATCGCGATCAGGTAAACAAAGTTGCGAATGCTATTGATGAGATTTTCCATAGTCTTAAAAGCGCAGAATCAGTCATGGAAAATGCTGAAAATAAAGCTGAAGAAACCTTGTCAGCGAGCCCTAAAAAGAATAAGAAAGATAAGTCGGGTCCCCTTTTGGGTATTATGTCAAATAGAACAGCTATTTTACTTTTTTCATTTTTTTTATGTGTTTCCGGGGCATTTTTAATTTACTTTTTTTTAAACAGGGAAAAAACAGTGAAATCTGTTGCTATTCTCCCTTTCAGAACCATGGGAAATGACCCGGAACTGATTTCATATGGTGACATTATCACTGAAATTGTTCTGACAAAACTTCACAAGGTAAAAAGCCTGATAAAAAGATCATCTATTTCAACTTCTCAATATCGGGATAAGAATAAACCAATAAATACCATAAGGAAAGAGCTTGATGTGGTTTATCTTGTTGATGGCAGTATCCGCAGGGAGGGAGAAAAAATAGTTATATGGGTCGGATTGACTGATGCAAAAAACAACAAACAATTATGGTCCGATGAATTCGTTTGTGATAGCAGTAAAATATCCGGGATAGTAAGCGAAATTACCAGAAATATTATTTTGGGTTGCAATATTGACATTTCACAAAATGAAGAGAAAGAGATTGATAGTGAACCTACTATAAACAGTGATGCTTATCTGAAATATATTTCTGCGAATGTGGTCTCAAACGATGCATGGAATATATTAAGTACAGGCGAAGCTGTAATGGAATCAGATGGATTCATAAAAGCAGTAAAAGATTATGATAAGGCAATTAAGATTGACTCTATGTTTGCAGAGGCTTATGCCCGTCGCGCGATTTCACGATCCTGGGGCTACTACACCAGACAATTTGACTCAACCTGTTTCAAAGAGTGTCGAAAAGACATCAGCAAAGCTATGGATATTAATAAAGATCTGACCGAAGCACAGATCGCTCTGGGATTCTATTATTATTACTGCGATATTGATTATCAGAAAGCCCTGGTACACTTTAACAGAGCCTCTGAAAAGGACCAGGAAAATTATCAACCTCTTTTCTACATGGCAATGGTTTACAGAAGGATGGGAGACTGGGGAAAATCACAAAACCTGATATCCAAAGTAATAAAGCAGAATCCACAGGTTGCTCTTTTTCTCACAAACATTGGGTTATCATACACCTATCTGCATAAATTAGATTCAGCACTTATCTATCATCAAAAAGCAATTGATATAAGCCCGGAATGGTCAGCTCCTTATCTTAATAAAATAGATGTTCTCATTTTAAAAGATGGAAATCTCTTAAGGGCAAAAGATGCACTTGAGTCAGCTTCCAAAAACACTGGTAAAAGACTTCAGGATCTCAGGATACTTTTCGATATTTATGAAGGAAAATTGAAAAATGCTTTGTTTGAAACAGATCATTCAATTCCGGGAGATTTTAGATTCCAATTCGAAAAATATCTGATCTACGCTAAAATTTACGGCCTTTTAAATAATTCGAAAATTGCAGCAATTTATTATGATTCGGCATTAGTGAATCTTGATACTTTTAGTAAAATTGGAAACAGTTCCAGAATTCATAGCCTTAAAGCCCTGGCAAACGCCGGAAAGGGGAATAAGGAAAAAGCTTTGGAAGAGAGCAAATTATCAGTAGAACTTACTTTAAGAGATATTACGGAAGCAAATGAAATGAAATTACTCCAGGCACAGGTTTATACTATGCTTGGTGATTATGACAACGCAATTATCAACATTGAGTATCTTCTGGACAATCCTTCTATATTTTCAGTAAAGTTGCTTCAGATTGACCCGGTATGGAAACCTCTTTTAAATATTCCTGAGGTAAAGACATTGATTAATAAACATATATAAAATTAATTAAACAGACAGGTAACTGTCAGATTATGTCTAATCAAATATTTAATTATGGCAACAAAAGTAAAAATTTCAAAACCAGGTGCCGTTACGGCAATGTCATCCACTCTAAAACCTTCTGCATGGCAGATGGATCCATCGCCTATTTGTGACGTTATTGAAAGCTATGATCTGAAATCAAAAACAGGACAAAAAATTGGTCTTTTGCTTCTTGAGTACGACAAAAAGTGTGCCCAGGCAAAAGTGGACCTGATCAATGAACTCAAAAAACTATTGGCCCTTCCCAGATAGCGTGAGTCTTCAGAATTTTACATTTTTAATATAATAATACATTGAGTCTTTTTAGTAATCTGTTCTGGAAACAGCTTAAAGTTTTTTTGCTTTATTCTGAATAAATATGAATATCACCCCGGTTGTTTTTGTTGCTTTTGAAGAATTTGATAATCTTGGAGTTGGCTATATCACTTCTGTTTTGTCAGAATCAGGATATGAATCATCTGTAATTGATTTCAGGCTCGGAAAAAAGAAAATACTAAAATCGTTGACAGAAATAAAACCAATCATAGTTGGATTTTCAGTGATATTTGAATATCATATTTATGAATTTGCAGAGTTAATAAAATATCTGAGGAAAGGCGGCATTAAATGTCACTTCACAGCAGGTGGTCAATTTGCAAGTTTAAATTACGAAGACCTTTTTAAAATAATCCCATCTTTCGATTCTGTTGTCAGGTTTGAAGGTGAATTTACTTTTCTTGAACTGGTAACCTGCATCAATAATGGGACTGACTGGAAAAATATTTCTGGTATTGCCTTCAAAATAAAGGATAAAATAATCGTCAATCCTCTCCGAAAAGTTATAACTGATCTGGATGAATTGCCGTACCCAATGCGTTCTCCACTTAAAAAATACGCATTCGACAAGAAATTTTCCACAATTCTTGCCGGCAGAGGTTGTGTTAATAATTGTATATTCTGCTACTTAAGAGGCTATTACCAACAGTCATCGGGCCCAATTAAACGAATCAGGAAACCGGAAGAAGTGGCTCAGGAAATGTCACAGC
>Ga0302206_1001117_pt1 | contig 9910 bp, 12 predicted proteins | sample II_Fen_E2_1_FD_194581 | JGI IMG/M metagenome (GOLD analysis project Ga0302206, IMG submission 194581) | Peat permafrost microbial communities from Stordalen Mire near Abisko, Sweden - II_Fen_E2_1 | ecosystem: Environmental > Terrestrial > Soil > Wetlands > Permafrost | place: Sweden: Abisko...
GCAGAAATAGTAGAATAACTAAAATTGAAGTTCTAGAAAATTAATTTTTCTTGAATGTTAATTTTACAATTTTTTTTATTAATAATTCTTTTTTTTATAATTTATAATTCGATAATTAATTCTTTAAGTCATAATCAAAATATTTAATGAATTCTGTTCTCAATATTCTATTAACGCTATTATTAACCTTTAAATTCTTAATTTACAATATTATTATTGGCTCACGATATTTTTAGATGATTTAATCTTATCATTCTCACTAATAATTTATAATAAGTTTAAAGATCATACTATCTTACAGAAATATTTCAGTAAAATAGGAGGTTTAAAAATGGATTGGGTAACAACAATCATTATAGTCATTGTTATTTTAATAATTTTAGGACTCTCAATACGAATAGTTAATCAATTCGAAAGGGGTGTAGTTTTCCGTGTTGGAAAGGTAATTGGAATTAAAGAACCAGGATTAAGGTTAATAATACCCTTAGTCGATCGTATGGTTAAGGCATCTCTTCAGATCGTGACTATGCCTATTCCTTCTCAAAAAATTATTACAGAAGATAACGTTTCTATAGATGTAGCAGCTGTGGCCTATTTTAAAATTGTGGATCCATATAAAGCTGTAGTTGAAGTAGAAAATTACAATAGAGCTGTGAATCAGATTTCACAGACAACGGTTAGAAGTGTTGTTGGACAGTTCAATTTGGATGAAATACTTTCGAAAACACCTAAAATAAACCAAAAGATCAAGGAAATCATAGATAAGCACAGTGAACCTTGGGGAATCAATGTTACCACCGTTGAAATTAAGGATATTAAACTTCCTGACACTATGAAACGAGTTATAGCAATGCAAGCAGAGGCTGAAAGGGAAAAAAGGGCCAAGATCATTGCAGCAGAGGGTGAATACTTATCAGCAGCTAAATTGGGTGATGCTGCAGACATTATATCTGAACATCCTATTGCATTACAACTCAGGATTATGCAGGTACTTAACCAGATAGCTGTAGAGAAAAATTCAACAATAATATTCCCAGCCCCTCTTATGAACAGTATAACCGACATTGCAAACTTCTTAAAAACAGAAAATATGGAAGCAAAGGAACCAAAATATAGTAATAAGTGATAATATAACATCTGATAAAGAATTAATCGAAATATATCAGATATATGTTATGAGTTAAAAATTAAAATAATGAATAAATCATCTAATTTTTAACTCAAATTTTTTATTTTTTTCTAAAAATTTATACTAGATAATTTATCATCATACGGTAATGATAAGATCAATTTTTTTTCTTCACTATTAAAAAGCTGGTAAAAACCCATTATGTTGTAATACATGTTGAAATGAGCCGTTATATGGATTTCAGCACTTTTTTGGGCTTTTTTCTGGACTACGACCTGTGTAACTATTATAAAATTCCGTGCCTTCTTATGTTGTAGATAGTGGAGTAGCCTCATTATTCGAGATTTCATCTGCCCCAGTGTAACGTTGACTTTCAGTAGGTATAACCTCTCAAATAATGTACAATTCCCAAAATATTGTTATAATCGGTATGTGGATTAGATGGATTAGAACATACCAGCACTTGTACTATTTAAAGAGGATTCGATCTCTTCAAAAGATTTAAATATCTAAAGATTAATCAGATAAAATACTTGATTAAAAAAAGTACATGAAACTATTCTTTATCATTTTATATGGTTGAAAATATTATACAATTAAACTCGGAATAATATTAAATTTTTAGTTGGTGTAATCTAATGTATGTAGTGATAATGGGCGGCGGAAGAGTTGGATTTAACCTAGCTTCATCTTTAATAGCTGGAGGGCACGACGTCACCCTCATTGAAAACCAAAAAAATTTGTGTGACAAAGCAGCAAGCGAATTGGATGCACTTGTTATATGCGGCAACGGTACTGATAAAAAAACCCTTGAAGAGGCAAATATAAGTGATGCAGATGTTTTTGTTGCAGCAACAGGACACGATGAAGCAAATCTACTCTCATGCATTCTTGTTAAGGAATACAATATCAAAAAAATTATTGCAAGAGTGAGCAACCCAGATCATGAAGAAGCATTTAAAAAAGTGGGTATAGATAACGTTATAAGTCCTGAACTTACAGCAGCAAGCTATCTTGAAAAACTCATAATTAGACCTAAAATTGCAGATCTCATAATCATTGGAAAGGGAAATGCAGAGCTACTTGAAATCAAAGTAGAAAACAGGAATGTTTTAGGCAAACAAATTAGGGATATAAGCCCTACAGATGACTTTATAATTGCTGCGCTATACAAAAACGGTGAAATAACCATTCCTAAAAAGGAAGACATCTTAAATAGAGGGGATAGAATATCCGTACTTGTGAAAATAAATGCCATTAAGAAGACTACCCAACTTTTCACTGGTTAGATCTCAGATAATATAAAAAAATTATAAATTCTATTTCAAAAATGAAATCTTAAATTATCTTTTTTTAAATAATCATTAAAATTCGATTTAATATCCATTTAACATATGATATGCCATTTTAATATGTTTAGAACCATCATTTACCCATGGACCGTGACCAGGTAAAAGATAAGTCACATCAAGAGTGGTTAAACGCTTCAAAGACTTTTTCATTTCGTTAACGTCTCCACCGATATCCATCCTTCCACAACCTCCTCCTGCAAATACCGTATCCCCCGATATGAGTGTGCCCCCATTATAAAGACATATACCACCCTTAGTATGGCCTGGCGTATGAAGAACCTCGAAATCATGAATTTTATCTCCCTCTTCAAGGATTATGTCAACTTTCATTCCATCCATAGATCTTCCAAACATTCTGGCAACAGTTGCATCATCATCTCCTTCTTCAATAGCTTTAGCATCTTCCCTGTGCATAGCTACTTCTAAATCAAAGCATCTGTTTCCTCCTATGTGATCGAAGTGGTTGTGGGTGTTAACAATTAAAGAAAGATCATCAACAGATATTTCAGCCTTTTTCATTGAATCCTTGATATATTGGATGTTATCACCGGTTCCTGTGTCTACAATAACATCTTCGAAGATATAAATATTGGAATCGTAGCCCATCCCCTCAATTATAACAATATCGTTGATCTTTTCCAAATTATCACCTTTTTTAAATTATTATATTAATATTATACGAAATTTATTATTAATTAATAAGAACAAAATCAGATATGAAATTTTATTTTAAAAAAGTAAAAATTACTAAAAAATAGAAATAAATGGGGTCACCGGGATTTGAACCCAGATCCTAGGATTTCTCTTGTCTCAGTACTCCAATTGGTCATCATACTTTCCTTCAGAGTGCGCACTTTCTTCAAAGACAACTGGAGTCCCAGATGATAGCCAGATTACACTATGACCCCAAAGAGATAATTTATTGAATAAAATATAATTTAAAATATATTTTAAGCCAAGGGAGAGATTTGAACTCCCGTGTAATGGATCTGCAGTCCACCGCTTCGCCTCTAAGCTACCTTGGCATAGTAGATATAGTTAAGTGCTGTTGATATTTAAACCTTGCGGAGTACCTAAAAAAATTAATTATTCTGAAATTAATATAATCTGCTTATTGTAGTTAAATGCAGAAAATATCTTCTTCAATCAATAGATTTTACATTAAATGAATTTTAATAAAATGGCATTATTGATTTTTATCAATTGAAACTTATTTATCTGTAATAGTTACTTCACTACTTGTTGCTTCTGGAGGATATGCTTGAATTATTGGCCCTTTAAAAGTGACATCTACACTTTGTCCAGGTTTAAGATTTCCAAATGATACAGAGTTGCGTTTATCTCCGTCTTTACTGAATATTTGTGTTTCATTTGTTATTCTAACAGAAACATTCCCTTGCTGATTACCATTGGTTAAAACCCCCTGTACAAGTATGGAATTAACCTCTGTGGAGTTTTTAGATGCAACCAGAACACCAACAATCTTTCCACTCATATCCGAATGTTCGCCTCCAGTTGCAACTATAGCACCGTAAACTACCCCCATGAACATCACAAATAGTAGTGCAAGAAGTATAATATTTTTCATTTTTAAACCTTCTTATAATTTCATTTTCAGTGGTTATCTATAAACCATAATCCATTCAAACATCACTTTTAGGAACTAATCAAACCCAAGACACTATCATTAATTGAACTCTTGGATAATATATTTTACAAACCCCTTTATATAATTAATTGGTGAACCCATACATTTTTTAGATTTCAAGTGTATTCAATACCCGATTAATAAATAAATTCAATAAAGTTGTTCAAGTTCTCTTTTTATTATTTCATGTTTCTTAATGGTTGCACAAAAAAGTTCATTGAAAATTTTTGGTATTTCTTCATCAAGAACTTTAAGGCGCCCTCTTCAGTTATGCCTCCTTTTGTAGCAACAGAAGATATTAGTTTATTAAAACCCATATTTTTCTCGTAAAGAAGTTTTGTAGTCCCATATAATGTTTTCATTACCATGTCTTCTATTTCTTCCATTGAGAATCCACTATTTCTGGAAGCTGTTTTAGCAAATTCCATGCATATTCTAGATATAAATGCTGGTGCACAATTAGTAATTTCTGCCCCCACATCAAAATCTTGCTCATCGATAATTTTAAATTCTCCAATTGCCTTAAAAAGTGTGTTTATGTATTTAGCTTCTGCTGTTGTAACAGCGGAGTTGTGACAGATCAGTGTTACTCCTTCGAATACTTGCGATGTCAAAGAAGGCATAAACTTTGTTATTTTCCCATTAAAAATTCCATAAACATTTTCCATTGTCAAAGCAGCAGAAATATATACTATATGGGTATTTTCTGAGATTATTCATTTATCTCTTCAAGAACGCCTTTTACATCTGATGTTCCAATAAATAGGAATAATAAATTAGATTTTAATACAATGGAGCTGTTATCATATGTTATTTCAATTTCAGGGTAAGTATCCTTCAGATCATTGAGTTTTGATTTTGTTCTTGTAGATACTACAACTTCATATGGTTTTAATACCCTCCGATAATAGAAAACCGTCCAAAATAACTCGTCCCATGTTCCCATAACTTATAAATCCTATTTTTTTCACGATTTTTCTCTCCTTGATTGACTGCTAACTATTTTTAAACATTAATCTAATTATCTTTCAAAACTCTAAAGAAATAATATTAAACAAGAATCGCTTCATTTGACCGATTTAATATCTTCTTAACAACTCATTCAATTCATCCACTTTGTAGAGCATATCTTCATCCATGCCCATAATATCATCATTTTTCAAGCGATTTAATGATTTATTAATTGATTTCATAATTGAGTATATCAGAAGAGTGGGTAGACTTATCCTGGCAATTCCAATATTTTCTAAATCCCCAATTGAAAAATTATTTATGTTATATGGCATTCCTGCTGCTATGCTAATCGGACCTTTAACTTCTTTATTAAGGGTTTTAACCTCTTCGAATGTTTCAACATAGGGAATAAATGCCATATCAGCACCTGAATTGAGATAAATATTTGCACGTTCCACTGCAATGTTTAATGACTCCTCACGATTTCCTGAGGATCTAAGAGCATCTGTACGGCCGTTAATAATAAAATCTGAAGTTTCAGCAGCTTCAGCAGCTTCCCTTGCTGCATAAATCTTTTCCACCATCAATTCTTCATTAATGATCCTAATCTCTTTATCATCATCCAGCTTTTGATCTTCTATGTTCAAGCCTGCAGCTCCTACGTCAATAAACATTTTTACAGTTTCCAAAACAACTTTTGGATCGCCGAATCCATCCTCTGCATCTGCCATCACTGGTAAATCCACAGCATCAACGATCTTACCAGTAATATGAACGTTATCTTGTCTTGAAATATCAATTTCTTTTTTCATAGCCGCAACAATTGAAAAACTATATCCTGAACACTGTACCGCCTTGAAACCTGAATTTTCAATTAACCTAGCACTTAAAGGGTCATAGGCATCCGGCATGACAAGAGTTTTTCTAGCAAAAATGAGTTTTTTTAGCTCTTTGCTCTTCATTTTATCACATTAATTTCGTTAAAACTGATATTTCATAATTCGGTAATGTAAAAGGATTATATCATTCTTCAATTTTTCCATTTTAAGAAGTTTCAGGTCTAAAACTCCCTCTGTCGATGTTAAATCCGTTGCAATGTATATGGAATTGGGTGATGTTCCACCAACCATAGCTGGGTGAACTAGTACATATATCTCATCTACCAGATCATCCATTAGGAGTACACCATTCAATCTACCTCCACTATCAACTCTCAGGCTTTTAACTCCAAATTGGGTGTAAATTTCTTCAAGAGCTATACCTAAATTAACCTTTTCATATCCAATTACCATGTACTTTATGAATCGTTCATCTAGAAAGTTCAGATATTCTTGAGGGGTAGATCTGGAACATAAAACCAGGATATCTCTAAATAATCCGGTTCTAATAACTTCGCTCCAGACGTGTATTCTCCCTCTGCTGTCTGGAACGACCAATAATGGTCTGGAATCATTTTTGTCTACTTCAGGAACTTCAAAATTCTCAGATTCGTGTAATTCATCAGATTTTATATTGAAATTCCTAAGTAAAGTATCAGTGCCCATTAAAACCGCATCTAAACTCCATTGAGACGCTAATTGGTAATAAAGATTTTTGTCTGCTTTAAAACCATTTATTCGACCATCAAGACTAATATAATTGTATATTATTACTTTTGGTAGCACAAATCCCACCTCATTGTTGTTGAAATTTAATCTTCAATAAATATTTTAATCAAATTTTAATTAAGGATTGTCTGTGACATTTAATTCTTTAATCTTGGTTCCATCACTCCAAAAACCCATTAATCTCTGTTGAGTCGTATTCCCCAATGCATATTCCCTGTTTTGGCCATAAAAAGCTGCATCGTATAGACCATCAAAAAGTTTCCATGTCCCATAATAATCCTGGGCATTGGTTAATAATATCAAGTTATAATTTCCAACAACAATTGAAGATGCGAGTGGGAAGAAGTGATCTGCTGTTATGGGAGGATAACCGTATTTGTCCGTAATCATCACCACAAAATCCTTATTTTCTTGTGGAATCTGGAGAGTATTCCTTATAATCATCCTTGCATCATGATCACCAACCCAGTTGTCTTGATCCCCCGCCATGGTCAGTAGCAAAGTATTTGGAGGTATATTCGTTAGATTTTCAAGAACTGGACCAGTAGGGTCAGTTGCTGACCTTGATTTTCCAGGTTCCACAGCAAAAACTGCCAAATGCTGTGGAAGCCCATTTGAAGCTGCAACTGATGCTATGTTTACGCTTAGGAGGCCACCCACTGAATGTCCTACAATTGCGAATTTATCTAGCTGAGGCTTTATATGGTTTCCAGATTCAAGCACTTTAAGAGCCTCTTTAATGGCTTTGACAGAATTAGGAGTAAAATTATCCGATGGAGTTGCAAGATCCTGTTGGTATCTTGGATAAATAACTATGTTACCCTTCTTAACCAGGTGATATATCCAGGCACTGTAAAATGTCGGCGTTATTGCTCCCCATCCATGCATAAAAACAATGACAGGTGCAGATTGAGTAGTTTTTGAATCTGGTTCAAATATCCAGTACTGGCTCTGCCCCTCACCATATGTAGTTACATTAACCCCGTTGTACTGATAATCTGCACCACCAGGACCAGAATTTGGCTGATCAGGCTGAGATGGTTTCTGTTTCTGTATTGCAAGTGACAGTGGAACTGCTGTTAAAAGGATTATCAAAACAACTGATATGATAATAAAATAAACTCCCCATCTCTTCATAAATATTATCTTAATTTTAAATTATAAATTTTAACCTATATTGGAATTTAATAGATGATAATTCAATAGTTGAATCAATACTTCAATGGTAATAAATCATCTTTCAGAGACTCATTATTTATCCATCTTCTCAAAACCCAATTAAAGAGCTTAGAATCTTCTAAATTCCATGTGTGTCCTAATTTAGGGGCCATATACCCAATAGATGTAGGAAGCGACGTTATTAAATCATTCGCAGATTCTTTGATGATTTTGTAGTCTTTCTCTCCTGTCATTACAAGAACTGGTGCTTTGACATTTTCAAGGCCATTTGGAAGTTTAAAAAGCATATTCTCGGTTAGAATTCGTTCTATTGAATCCCTATTAACAAGAAGTGTGGATTCTTTAAACTTGTCAAAAAGATTTTTTGGCATGTTATAAGTTCTCATATTAGCTTTTATAAAAAAATCTGTATCTTTTACAGGTTCATATACCTTAATTGCGTAATTTAAAAGTTTTAACAATGTTTCAGATTGCTTGATACTACGGATCAGAGTACCACTTATCAGAGCATGTTCAACTAATTCCGGAGCTTTGCTTAGAATCTGAACGATTATCTGGGCGCCCAAGGATATTCCAACTAGATTTACCTTCCCATTAATGGTATGTTCATGGATTATATCTAATACAATTTCTGCGGAATTCTCAATGGTGAAAGGTTTTACTTCACTGCTAAGTCCATGCTCTGGAAGATCCGGGACAATGCAGTGGTAATCACTGAATGCTTTTAACTGATCATCCCACATCCAACCCGCCATTGCACCGCTGTGAAGAAATATAATAGTTTTAGCATTCTCTAAACCTGTTTCTTTGATGTATAAATCCATTACAAACCCTTTATAAAGTTTTAAATATTATTTAATAATTTTATTCATTCATTTGCGGATATTCCATACCGTAGGTTCCTGCAGACTTACCAAGCCATATGAAGCGTTCTCACCACAGACCTTGAATCCGGTTTTTTCATATAACCTTTTAGCACTATCATTCTCAAATGTGACATCTAATAAAACTCTATTACACTTCTTAGCCTTACCCAAGATAAACGAACTTTTTAATAATTCTGTACCAATCCCTTGGCCCCTTAAATCATTAGAAACAACCAAATTACCTATGTAGAGATCATTATTATCTATAGATGATGCTGTTATCTTATCATATATTGGTTTGACTAGTGTAAGTTTTAAAAAATTAGGGAAGTTCATTGCATTCCAGTATGCTTTTGTTATCCTCAAAGCATTTTATTTCATCTCCCTTAAAGGCAACAAGAATTCCCATAATTTTCCTTTTATTATCTTCTCCAATATAGACTTGTTCATGACCATAACTATTTTTACCAACAATATCAGTTTTTTGAGTTTTTTAATAGCAGGAGTCCTATTTTTATCCAGAAAAGTCCCAAAAAGATTTTTATCTGTTTCATAGATCAATTCAGAAACCATTTCAAGGTTATATTTTTTTAAATTCAATTTTACAAGATTCATTTTAAATTTTAACTTCTTATTTAGCTCATTTACGTATTTAAAATGGATATATATCCTCATGGCGTGTATTGAAGTTAAATTATTCTACTCAATCAATGATTTTAACAACCTATATAACCTTCACTCTATAAATAAAAGTTCATGGAGAGTAAACGATTCGTGCTTCTGGACATAGATTATATCACAGAGAATGATAAGGCCGTTATTAGATTGTTCGGTAAACTTAAAGGAGATGAAGAGGGTAAATCCATAATTGTCCTTGATAAAAGTTTTAAACCATATATCTATGTTGTCCCCAATGATGAAGAGCAATGCATAGAAGATTTAAGTGAATTTGACGTTGAAATGGTTGGATGGGCTCGAAAAGGGTACATGGGTGAGAACAAAGATTTTTTAAAGGTTACCCTTTACCATCCACAAGATGTACCAAAACTTAGGGATAAAATTAGAAGTATTGACTCTGTAAAGGACATAATGGAACATGACATCCCATTTTACCGAAGATATCTTATAGATAAGGCCATATTCCCAATGGCCGAAGTTTTTGTGAATGGTGAGTG
>Ga0302206_1001118_pt1 | contig 9906 bp, 11 predicted proteins | sample II_Fen_E2_1_FD_194581 | JGI IMG/M metagenome (GOLD analysis project Ga0302206, IMG submission 194581) | Peat permafrost microbial communities from Stordalen Mire near Abisko, Sweden - II_Fen_E2_1 | ecosystem: Environmental > Terrestrial > Soil > Wetlands > Permafrost | place: Sweden: Abisko...
ATGGCTGAGAAACCGCATAAAAAAGTGGGGGTGTTGAAAAAGTCAAAGACGGGATGTTAATAACTCTAATAAGATGTGAATTAAATGCCTATTTAAGTCTTAATTATATCTATAATAAGTTGTATATTAGAGATATAACTAAATATTTATGGCTAAGATTGTATTTAAAAAGGACAAACGGGATCAATTATTGCTACTTCCTCCGGAACTCGGAAGTTTAATTCCAGATAATCATTTAGTTAGGGTAGTTGACCAAGTTATAGATCAAATAAAACTCACTCCACTTTTGGAGACTTATAAAGGAGGAGGAACAAGTAGCTATTCGCCAAGAATGCTGTTAAAAGTAATTACATATGCATATATTGAGAGGATATATACAAATAGATTGATAGAAAAGGCATTGAGGGAGAACATAAATTTAATGTGGATAAGTGGGATGAGTACGCCAGACTATACAACAATCCACAATTTTAGATCGAAGAGATTGAAGCAGGCAGTAGAAGATATTTTTGGTTCAATCATAGAAATTTTAATTGAAGGTGGATACATAAAAGCTGAGAATCTTAATGTTGATGGGACCAAAATAGAAGCTAATGCCAGCCGGTACAGTTATATATGGAGGAAGAACGTGGAAAAACGAAGCAAAATAATAAAAGAAAAAGTATCAGAGCTGTTAAAGCATATCGATCAGTTGCAGAAGGAAGAGGATGAAGAATATGGTGATAGGAACCTGGAAGAAATATCAGGAGAGATTACATCAGAAAATATCGAAAAACTTGTAAAGGAAATTAATGATAAACTGAGTAAATCTTCACCTTCAAAAGTTGTTTCATCTGATGTCAAGAAGCTGCAGAAAGATTATCTTCCAAAATTGAAAAAGAATGAGCAGCAGGCTAAGATGCTGGGAGGACGAAATAGTTGCTCAAAGATAGATCCAGATGCCACCTTCTTCAGAATGAAAGAAGATCATTTGCATACAAGCCAATTAAAGCCAGCATATAATGTTCAGATCGCTACAGATAATCAATTTATACTTGGCTATGGTGTTTATCAAAAAGCTGATGATACATCTGTGTTTATCCCTTTCATGGAAAAAGTAAAAAAACAAATTAAATATCTTCCAGAGAATATAGTTGCTGATGCAGGATATGGAAGTGAAGAAAATTATAATTATTTAAATGACAATAAATTAGGCAATTATGTAAAATATAATACCTATGACTACGAGAAAACGAGTGAATTTAAAAATGGTAAATTTTTGTCATCCAAATTTAAGTACCAACCTGATAAGGATGAATACATCTGTCCTAATAATCAAATACTCACTTATTTAACTACCCATACAAGCAAATCGGAAAATGGTTATATATCGAAACAAAGAGTTTATAGATCACAAACTTGCAGTATTTGTCCGTACAGGGACCAATGTTGTAAAGGAAAAAATGATCGATCTATCCAGGTGAGTACCAAACTTATTGAATATAAATATACTGCAAAACAGAACCTTGAGTCAGAAAAGGGCATAAAGCTTCGTGCTCAACGCGGAGTTGATGTTGAATCGGTATTCGGTCAAATAAAGCATAACGATCAGTTCAGACGATTTAATACTCACGGATTACAAAATGTCAGTACAGAATGGGGAATTATCAGTATTGCACATAACATTAAGAAGATGGCCAACTAGGGCTTCTTCATTTTATTTGCAAAGATGAAAATAAGGCACAAAAACATACACACATAAATGCAAAAGCTATAAAATAGAAAAATTACTTTTTCAACACCCCCTTGGGAAGGGGGTTTTAATAGGTTATGGAATACTGAAAATTCACATAATAAAAAAAAGAGGCTGTATGATATCTTTACAGCCTCTCTGGTATTAGTTTGAGTAAGATCAATCTACTTTTTTAACTTTAATGGCAACAGGTCCTTTTTCTCTCTGTTCAACTTCAAACTCAACTGCCTGACCAGCCTCAAGTTCGGTGTGGGAAACCTCTAAACCTGAACGGTGGATAAAGATATCCTTATCATCTTCTGTCTGAAGGAATCCATAACCTTTTACTCTGTCATACCATTTAACAGTACCTTTCATAGTTTTAGAATTTTTGTTACCTACCTGTAGTTATCTCTTCTGTTTCCACCACCGCTGCCACCTCTGCGGTCGTTGTCACCACCTCTGAAATTACTTCTTCTGTCTGTTCTTTCGATTGATTCATTAACGATAATATTTCTACCGCTAACTTCAGCTCCATTTAATTCCTCGATAGCTTTTTTTGCTTCAGCATCATTCGGCATCTCAACGAAACCAAATCCTTTGCTTTTCCCAGAGTACTTGTCAATAATGATTTTTGCGGATGTTACTTCGCCATACTCTTCAAAGATTTCTTTTAATTCTGCTTCACTCATTTTAAAATGAAGACTTCCTACGTAAATGTTCATAATTCAAATAATTAAAGTATTTATAAAACAGGGACAAAGGTCATACTTATTTTTGAAAACAAAAAATAAATATTCATATTATATCGTATTTAAATAACTTTTTGACATTATAGACTTTAAAGAAATAAAAAACTTAACTAACCCGTCAATTTAAGGCAGTTTCCAAGCATAAACATTCAGGCTGGTTATTTTGTTCGTCTGAACCTGATTTTTTCCTCTGGATTCATCTTTTCACAGGCATACTGGAAGATAAGCCTTGGAGATTTCTCTTTCCATTTATAGAGAAATTTTTCAGTATCCTCCTTGTTTTTTTTCCATGCTTCCCTGAGGAACCAACCGGCTCCCTGATGCACTTCTCTTTCAGGATCTGTCATGAGCGGTTCTATCAAACTGAAACAAGGCAGGAAATCGTTTGTTAATTTAAGTGTTTTGATCATGGAGACAGGAACTGCCCTTCTTTGAAATTTGTTTGACGCGACTATCCATGGAGCGAAATCATTGATATGTATTATTTCCTTCTTTAACAGAGGAAATAATAGCTCACCGCAAACAAAGTCGGAGTGAGCCCAGTTATTGATTCCTGTTTCAAACCAGAAGGCAATATCATCAAAAGTCCTCCTGTCAAATTGTTTAACATTGGCTTTGTAAAACATAAGAGCAAACGAAGGTTCTTCATATTTGCTGCTCCGTATGAGAAGTTTTGAAGTTTCATGTACTGTTTCCGGATTGACATCTTTTCTGGCTAGTATTTCTTTAACTTTACCGTTCAGAAGATCCTGTGAAAGTCCATATGCATCATACACTCCATTCTTAAAGTACCTGGAGTATTTCTTTACAATGGCTTCATTGGAGTTTGATCTGCAAAACTTTACGATCTCAATATATAATTCTTCAGGGGTCATATAAACAGATATTAGAATACTTTTACTTGAAGTACCAATGATGCAAAGGCGATAGGGCGCAAGGGCTCAAAGGCCTGAATTGAAAATATTAAATGCATTACCTTTAAATTATCTTCCAGTTGTGTTTTTGCGCCATTGTGCCGTTATGCCGTTGCACTATTATTGTTTCCGGTTCCTGATATATATATGTTTAATATGATTCTGCCCCGATTCCCGCTCGTCGATTTCGAAATCGAGTGACCTGATAAGAGGTGTAAGTTTTGGGAAGCCGAAATTTCTGGGATCAAAATCAGGCTGCTTTTTAAGTATCAGGTTACCAACGTCACCAAGATAAGCCCAACCATTATCATCAGCTAAATCGGTTATTGAAGAGGCTATAAGCCTTTGTACAATCCTGGCAGGTGTTTGAACATCAGGATCTTCCGTTTTTTTCTTTTTCACAACAGGTTTTCCTCTTTTTCGTACTTCAGGTGGGGCAGCAAGTGCGGCAGTTGAAGATGTGATAATTTCCAGATAGATAAATTTGTCGCAGGCTACTATAAACGGATGAGGAGTTTTCCTTTCCCCGATACCTATGACTTTCATACCGGCTTCCCTTAACCTGGTTGCAAGCCGTGTAAAATCACTGTCACTGGATACTATACAAAAACCATCAACCTTGCCTGAGTATAGTATATCCATTCCATCAATAATAAGTGCTGAGTCGGTGGAGTTTTTTCCTTTTGTATAACTATATTGCTGAATAGGAGTAATAGCATTTTCAAGCAGGACTGATTTCCATCCTGAAATTGTTGGTTTTGTCCAGTCTCCGTAGATCCTCTTGAATGTTGGAGTGCCATATTTGGCAATCTCTTCAAGCATCCCTTTAACATTGCTGTACGGTATATTATCTGCATCAATAAGTACAGCCAGTCGTAAATCGTTTAGTGTTTGCATAACAGGCATTTATAAAAAGATGCAATTTAGTCAATTTTGATTGGAAGTGGTCAATCGTTAGCGGAACAATCGCTTGATTGTCTGATTTATTTTGTTCATACCGGAAATATTCTGACCAATACCACGCCATGCCTTCCAACTCTGAAGGTGAATTTATCTTTACAGGTACCAAGATCTTTTTGTCTCCATAAATCTCTAACTTTCTTTTCTCCCGATATCCCAAGGTCTTTCCAGTTAGCGGTCACATCAGTCTCATTCTCGCTACGGTTGAACAGCCCGACAGCAAGTGAACCGTCTTCCAGGTGTCTCATCCATACTTCGAGGTCCCCGTCTTTCGAGACTCTGTAGCCTGGTTTTCCAAGCGGATCCTGGTCAACATCGATCACTTCATCGTTAGTCAGAAGGCTTAAGGTAAAATCATCAAGACGGGTAATATCACCGCTAAGGATCAATGGTGCGGCAACAAGACTCCACAGAGATACCTGTGTGTACTGTTCATTTGGGGTAAGAGGTGTGGAAACTGTCTTCCCTTTCCAGTTGCTCAGGTATCCGATCAACAGATAATCAGGGTCGTTCCAACCACCCGGACCAGCATAAAGATGAAGACTGTCTCGGCTGTAAACATCAAAGCCATCTCTGAAGAGAGCTTTCCCTATACCCTCGAATGAACCACCAAGATCATCGGCTGTGCGCCAGCTCTGACCGCCAACTTTTTTACCCCATTTCCATACTTTGCCCATACCATACTGGCAAAGATTTAAAACAATATCACGTTTTTGATTTCTCAGAATAGAACTTACCATAAGATATGGTTTCTGAAGATCGGTCAGCGAATCTCTTTTCCCGATATTGTCATATGAACACCAGTCATATTTCAAAAAATCATAGCCCCATTCCACAAACCTGGTAATATCTCTCTGCTCATTTCCGTAAATGGCTGTATGACCTGCACAGGTAAAAGGCCCTGGTGATGTATAAATACCTGCCTTCAGTCCTTTGGAATGGATGTAGTCTGTAAGCGCTTTCATATCGGGAAATCTTTTGTTGGAATTAATCGACCCATTATTATCATGAGGTTCAACAAGAAGTGTTGAATCTTTTGATCCCGGCTTTGCGGACCAGCAATCGTCGATGTTAATATACATATACCCATGGTCGATCATTCCTGTACTAACCATGGCATCAGCAGCATCGCGCATGATTTTATCAGTTACATGATTCTCCCAGACATACCAGCTATTCCACCCCATGTGAGGAGTAAGAGCCAGTGTGTTACCACAAACTATTTTGAGCTCCCTGCTGTTGGATCCAAGACTATTTGTGACTCTGATAGTTATGAGATATTCGCCTGGTTTATTGAGAGTTCCTTTTATCTGACCTGTTACTGGATCACAAATTAAGCCATCAGGAAGATTTATTACCTCATATTTCAATGGTTTTGTCCCTGTTGCTGCTATTGTGAACAGAAATGGAGAACCCGGCCTCACTCCAAATATTTTTGTGCCATTAATCCTTGGTTGAGGACCTGGTTTCGGGGTCAGAATTATTTTCGGTTCCTGGGAAACTGATGTCAGGGTTCCTGCAAGAACCAACGTTGCCAGTAAAAGTAATCTTTTAATCATTTTTCTTTTGATTTAAAAAGTAAAATATTAAAGATAAATTTTATAGTCATCTAAGTTCAGGTTTGACTGTATTGTTTATTTTTCCCGGACATTTCCTCAATATCGAGCCGGAGAATGGCAGTATTTTCGAAGACCTTCTCATTATATTCATAATCACCTTTTCCGTTGTAATGATCCATGATGCAGTTCATTCCTCTGATTTTTTCCTCTTTTTCAATTACAACCGAAATTTTCCCATATCCTATGATACTTCTGAAACTCATTCCCCAATCACAGCTTTTTTCACCTTTTATTAATTTGTGATCGATATCCATTTCAAAACAAACAAGATTGTTTTTGCCGATCATTTCGAGTTTTTTCCCTTCCCTTGCGCAATGAAAATAGAATGATTGTTGCGGCTGATCTGTGTAACCGAAATTCAGAGTAACTATGTAAGGGAAATTATCATTTGCAAGAGCTATCCTGCATACATCTGACTTTTGAATTATTTTTTCAATTTCTGTGCTGGTTTTTATTTCTCTGTCGGTTCTTCTCATCTTTTTTGTTTTATTTGTTCGATCCGTTCATAAACAGGACACTGAGGACTGTGTGCTCCTGGCAGATATCCGGTACTCATAAGGAACTCATTTACAATTTCGCCGCCAGTGAACCTGAAGGTTTTTTTAAACAGTTTTGTCCATTCTTCAAGTGAATTGATTATCTCCGCGTTCGTATCAAGCCATTTTCTGAATGAACCGTTTTCTTTCCTGATCTTAAGTATAACTTTTGCATTTTCAATCGCCGCATTTATTTTCAGCCTGTTCCTGATTATACCAGGGTCACTCATTAATCGTCGAAAATCATTTTCTTCATAACCGGCAACTTTCTCAATATTGAAATTGTCGAAAGCTTTGCGGAAATTATGCTGTTTTTTAAGGATAAGTATCCAGTTAAGTCCGGCCTGATTAATTTCGAACATCAGCCTTTCAAACAGTTCATCATCAATGTCTATTGGAAACCCGTAATGGTTATCATGATATTCTTTATGAAGTGAAAGCTGATCCCCTTTAATTGTTGTTATGTAATCGCAATATGTCATATATTAATTTTTTGCAGCATTTCCCATGATTTGTTTATCAAATCTCCAAAAATATTCAATAAAAATAAAGAATTTTATTAACTTTGCTTCCACCCTTAAAGGTGATAATAAAACTTATATAAACCAACGGATATGGGAAAAGGTGATAAAAAATCAAGAAGAGGTAAAATTATACTCGGCTCCTATGGAGTTAGACGTCCACGCAAAAGAAATGACAAACCGGAAGTTAAACCCGTAAAAGAGATCTTACTGAAGGAAACTAAAGACAGGAAGCCATTAAAGGAGAAGAAAGAGCCCAAAGAAGCAACAGCTGTTAAGGAAGTTTTTGAATTAAAAGAGGTTAAGGAGGCAGAAGAGGTTAAACCGAAAGAGACAAGAGCGGTTAAGGAAAAGACTGAAGTAAAGGCTCCTAAAGCAGTTAAAGAGAAGAAAGAAGAAAAGGCAGAAAAAGAATCAAAACCAAAAAAAGAGAAGAAGAGCTGAAATAACAATGGAAATACTTTTTGAAGGGATCAAACTCAGGCCCTGGATTATAAGTGATGCTCCGCACCTCGCTCTTATTGCTGATAATAAAAAAATTGCAGACAACCTGCGTGACGGGTTACCTTCACCTTATAACCTTAAGGATGCACAGGATTGGCTGAACCTCATACTACCCGAGAACATTCCTCCAAGATACTTTGCTATAATAATTGATGACCAGATTGTTGGAAGTATTGGTATCGTTTCAAAGACAAATATCTACAGGAAAAACTTTGAAATAGGTTTTTTCCTTTCTGAAAACATGTGGGGACAAGGTATTATGACGAGGGCAATAAAAGCTACTATATCCTATGCTTTCAGCAACTTTGATATTGTAAGAATTTATGCCGAAGTTTTTTCAGATAACCTGGGTTCATGTAAGGCTCTTGAAAAAGCAGGCTTAAAGCTTGAAGCCATCCTCAGACAAAGTATTATTAAAAACGGAGTCATAAAAGACGGCTGCATCTACTCGGTTCTGAGGGAAGATTATAATAGGTAATTCGTTAGGTTAAGGTTTAGGTTAAGGTTAAGATAAAGAATAAGATATCAGCTTAACCTCAACCTCAACCTCAACCTCAGCCTCAACCTAAGCCTCAGCCTCAGCCTCTTCTTACGATTAGCCACTTATAATCCTCGGGATCGATTACAGCATTAATTATTACCGGCTCATTAACTGAAAGTGCTTCAATCGTTGCTTTTCTCATTCCTTCTATGGAATCAGCTCTCAGGACTTTAATACCAAAAAAGATATCTGTGCCAAAGAGGTCAGACTGATAAAGAAGTGTACCATATGCTGGAAGTTCTTTCCAGGATTGTTTTAGTTTAATAAGGTTAAGTTCACCGTCAGAAAATACGACAACAATTACAGGTAGGTTATATCTTTGAAGAGTTATCATTTCTCCGGCCATCATCAGGAAGCCACCGTCACCGGTGATACAGACAACAGTTGAATCAGGAGAATTAATCTGAGCAGCCATGGCAGCAGGAATACCAAACCCCATTGTGGACCAGCCATTTGTCATAATCAGTTTCCCATTTTCATGAGTATCCCAGAATTGGCCGATAAGATGAAGATGGGATCCTACATCTGAAGTGAGAATTGAATCTTCGGGTAATTCATCCTGAAGTATTTTAAGTGCCGCAGCAGGGCCAAAATGATTTGTAAATCCGTTATAAACAGAGATCATTTCATCGCGGATTCCTTTTATCAGTGCTCCCTCGAACAGAAGTGAACCAGCATTAAGATTTCTAAGGATAGCGAACCATTCATCAGGTTGTCCAATAAATTGTGTAACATTTACTTCGGATGGCATATCTACCTCTTTTATGCCAAAATGGAGAAGAGGTACCTCAGGTATCCATGATTCATAATTGAATTCAACCGGGTCATATCCTATTCCAATGATCAAATCAGTTTTCTCATATATATCTTCAAGATAATCACTAAGTGAATGAAAAAGAACTCCCGCATAACAGGGATGATCAAATGGTATTATTCCTTTTGCCATAGGGGTTAATACCACTGGTATCTTGTATGTTTCAAGAAATGATAATAAATCATTCCGTATACCTGACCGTGCAGCGGTAAGTCCGACGGCAATCAGAGGCTGTCGTGATTCTTCAAGCAGTGAGATCGTTTTCCGGACATTATTCTGGAAATAATTGTTTTCTGTCATCTGCACCGGTGATGGAGTAACGTCTATTTCAATTTCAGATATATCTGCCGGAAGTCCGATATGTACAGGACCAGGATAAGACTCCCTGCAGAGCTTTAAAGCAGATTCAAGGACATCCACAACATTTCCGGTATTCAGCCTGTATGTGGCTTTTGTTAATGGCTCAAACAGTTTCTGATGGCTGATATTCATCTGGGTTGTCCGGTTTAGCATGTTATCGCTTATCTCGCTTGTGAGCACAATAACCGGAGACCTGTCGAGTAAAGCTCCTCCGACACCGGTGGAAATGTTTGTCGCTCCAGGGCCGAATGTGGCATGACATATGCCCGGTATTCCGGTTAGTCTTCCAGTGACATCGGCCATGATACCTGCTGATGCCTCATTGGCTGTAAGTATGAACTCAATGCCGGCGTTTCTGAATGCTTCCATATAAGGAATTGAAGGGCCCCCCGGAATACCGAATACGTATCGGACTCCGTTGATAAATAGCTGATTCGCAATATATTCTGCTATTGTCATTTTTAACAGGTTGAATAACAGACAAAACTATTAAATAATATGAAGTCTTCATATTATAATTTAATCCAAATTCAGTTACATTTATATGACTGATTTTTTATGAAATTTGAAGCCAAATAGTTTTTGATTGAACAGTAAAGCGAACACTATCTTCTGGGCAATTATTGCCTGTCTCTTATGGTCCACAGCTTATGCCGGTATTAAAATCGGGCTGC
>Ga0302206_1001120_pt1 | contig 9901 bp, 6 predicted proteins | sample II_Fen_E2_1_FD_194581 | JGI IMG/M metagenome (GOLD analysis project Ga0302206, IMG submission 194581) | Peat permafrost microbial communities from Stordalen Mire near Abisko, Sweden - II_Fen_E2_1 | ecosystem: Environmental > Terrestrial > Soil > Wetlands > Permafrost | place: Sweden: Abisko...
ACTTGACCGCATTAGATCCTAGCTTATTTAAATGTAATCCAAGCCCACTTGAAGTAAAAGGTGGAAAAGTAGATGCTACAGTTACCGGTACATTCCCGGTTAAGTATTTTAATAAACGGGCAGTCCTGACAGTGACTCCGGTTTTAAAATTCGAAGGAAAAGAAGTTAAAGGAACTCCTGTTGTATTTCAGGGCGAAAAAGTAAAAGGAAATGACAAAACTATTGATTACAAAGCTGGCGGAAATTATTCAGTGAAAGCTTCTTTTGATTATGTCCCTGAAATGGCTAAATCAGAATTGTATCTTCAATTTAGTGTGGTTCAAAAAAAGAAAACATACCAGATTCCTGAAGTAAAAGTTGCTGATGGTGTTATTGCAACATCTCAACTGGTTTCAACCAATGAATCGGAAATGACAGCTGTTATTATTCCTGATAAATTTCAACGGGTTATTCAACAACAACAGGAAGCAGACATTATGTTCCTGATTCAACAATCGAAACTTCGCAAAACTGAAACCAGTTCTGCTGACATGGTTTCATTGACCAAGAAAATTAAAGAAGCTAAAGAAACTCCAAATCAACAAGTATCAGCATTTGATTTATCGGCTTATGCTTCTCCTGATGGACCGCTGAAATTGAATACAAATTTAGCTGAAAGCCGTGAAAAAGTAACGGTAGACTTCATGAACAAACAGTTGAAAAAACTGAAAACAAGCGTGAAAATTGATTCTAAATTTACTCCTGAAGATTGGGCTGGTTTCCAGGCTTTAATGGAAAAATCGAATATCCAGGATAAGGAAGTAATTCTACGAGTGTTGACAATGTATACCGATCCTGAAGAACGTAATCGTCAGATTAGAAACCTTTCAGTTGCTTTCAAACAAATTGCAGAAGAAATACTACCTCAATTACGTCGTTCAAAATTGAAACTGACGGTTGATGTAACCGGTAAAGCTGATTCGGTTATTTCGAAAATTGCGAAAGAAGATCCTTCTAAACTAAATGTTGAAGAATTGCTTTATGCTGCTACATTGACTACTGATTTAGGCGAAAAAGCAGTTATCTATCAAAAAGTTACCGAACTTTATCCAACTGATATCCGTGGTTTTAATAACTTAGGTGCGGTGAAATTCCAACAGGGTAATGTAGATGATGCTTCGCGTTATTTTGCAAAAGCATTGGAAATTGAACCAGCAAATGCTGACGTTAATTACAATGCCGGATTAACTTCCTTAGCTAAGGGTGATGTAACGAAAGCAGAAGAATACTTCGGTAAAGCTGCCGGTACAACTGGTAATTTAGGTCAGGCTTTGGGAACTGTTTATATTATAAAAGGCGATTATTCAAAAGCTAAAACCTATTTTGGTTCTACAGCTTCAAATAACGCTGCTATCGTACAAATACTGAATGCTGATTATAGTGGTGCCCGCACAACATTATCTGCTGTTGCTCATCCAAATGCATTAACAGCATATCTTGGTGCTATTATCGGAGCACGTACAAACGACCGTGATGCAGTTTTCAGTAACCTGAAAATAGCAGTTAAACTTGATGGTTCATATGCTCAAAAAGCAGTTAAAGATATCGAGTTCTCGAAATTTGCTACTGATGAAACATTTCTTTCAATCGTAAAATAATTGATAGATTAAAAATATAAAGAAGTCCGGTGCATATTTTGTTCCGGACTTCTTTGTGTATATAAAATACTTTGATCTATCTTTTTATTCTCACTCAATCAGTCAAATAGGAATGAATTTAAGTAGTTTTTTTTACATTAATATACCCTTAAAAAATATGATTTAGCAGTATGATTGGACTACACTCCCTTGGCAGCTTATCTAGTCAGGCAATAATTAGTAATTTATCTGGATATAAATTGATACTATCCGGAAAATGTATATAACCCTATACGACGGTATTAATAGTAATCTGTTTCATTTTTTTTGCAGACTTAGAATTTCAGACAAATGAAGTGGGAAATAACGGAGTAATGAGTTCGTAGAATGTAACGAATTCGAAGTTTATGAAAATAATTTGTTAACCCTAATACTCTTCTTTACAGATTATTTCAGCCTTTATGGGATTATTTTGTAGGATATATTTATTATTGCGTCTCCTGAATAATATAAAAGTACTGTTTTAAAGAGTAATAATATAAGGTGATTTCTATTTTGTAATATGTATATGCCATAAATACAGTATATTAAATTCAAAATAAGGCAAGATGCATCAATGGGAAAATCATTTGTTAGTTTTAATGAACATTATAAGTTATTATTCAAAACAACATTTTCATTTACGGGCATTTAACTGTATCTTTGTGACCATTATAAAATTTTAAAATAATTGAACTACAGAATGCAGGAAAACGAACAAATTGTAAATAAAATTGTTGAAGGTATACAGGAACGAAAGGGAAAAAATATCGTAGTTGTTAATCTTCAAAAATTACACGAAGCTCCTTGTAGCTATTTTGTAATCTGTGAAGGTGATTCCAATGTACATGTGAATGCCATTGCACAATCTGTTAAGGAATGGGTACGTGAACAAATTCAGGTTAAACCTTACGCTACAGATGGCTTTCAAAATTGCGAATGGATTGCAATGGATTATGGTCAAATAATTGTACATGTATTTCAACGTTCAACAAGGGCATTTTACGACATCGAACATTTGTGGTCCGACGCCGATTTGAAGAAATTGGAGGATATACTCTAATTTTTTTTTGATGAATAAACTCAATTAAAAACCAGGAAATTAGTTTTTTGTTTTAATAAATATAAATAACAAGATAATAATAGGAATATAATGGAAAATAAAACCCCGAATCAAACTCCGATAAAACCAACGGGTAAATTCCCTAAATTTAATATTTCGTGGATATATGGTATTATCATATTATTTCTGCTTGGTTCATATTTTTTTAATGAGAATACACCAACTAAAGAAGTCCCTTTTACCACTTTCAAAGAATATGTTAAACAAGGAATGATTTCGAAAATCAGTGTGTATAATTCGAAAAATTCTATTGAAGCACAGTTGGTTGATTATTCCAAGATTTCAACTGATACAGCAGCTCTGAATAAAGCTTTTGGTGATAAATACAGACTCCTGTCATTAAGCCCAAAAATTCTGAAGGATTCGTTGACTAAAAAAGATACGAAAACACTGAAGTCTGTTTATGGTGAAAAATTTGAAACGTACTCAAAAGACCGGATGATTACTGTTAGTGTTCCTTCCGAAGAATTTTCAAGATTTATTCAAACTGCAGAAGATAAGTTTGGTTACAAGGGAGGAGTGGAATATAAAGAAAGTAGAAACTATTTTGATGTTTTCCTTTATAGTATTTTGCCATTTCTGTTGTTGATTCTTTTCTTTGTGTTTATGAATCGTCGAATGTCAGGACAAATGGGTGGAGGCTCAGGGGGTGGCATATTCAATGTAGGCAAATCAAAAGCCCAACTGTTTGATAAAGGGGATACTACGAATAAAATCACGTTTAAAGATGTAGCCGGGCTTGCAGAAGCTAAACAGGAAATTGAGGAAATTGTAGCCTTTCTTAAAAATCCGGGGAAATATACCGAATTAGGTGGAAAGATTCCTAAGGGCGCCTTACTGGTAGGCCCTCCGGGAACAGGAAAAACTTTACTTGCAAAAGCAGTTGCTGGAGAAGCTGATGTACCATTTTTCTCCATGTCAGGTTCAGATTTTGTAGAAATGTTTGTTGGCGTTGGTGCATCCCGTGTTCGTGATTTGTTCCGTCAGGCAAAAGAAAAAGCCCCTTGCATTATCTTTATTGATGAAATAGATGCTGTCGGCCGTGCCCGTGGTAAAAACCCAAATATGGGTAGCAATGATGAACGCGAAAACACCCTGAATCAATTGCTGACCGAAATGGATGGATTTGGTTCGAATAGTGGCGTTATTATTTTAGCAGCAACCAATAGAGCCGATATCCTTGATAAAGCATTATTACGTGCCGGACGTTTCGACCGTCAGATTCATGTCGATCTGCCGGATGTAAATGAACGGAAACAAATTTTCAATGTTCATCTTCGTCCAATTAAAATAAATGAAACTGTTGATGTGAATTTCTTATCACGACAAACTCCAGGTTTTTCAGGTGCTGATATTGCAAATGTATGTAACGAAGCCGCTTTGATTGCCGCCCGTAAAAACAAATCATTTGTTGAAAAACAGGATTTTTTAGATGCTGTTGATAGAATTGTTGGTGGATTGGAAAAGAAAACAAAAATTACTACCATAGCTGAAAAGAAATCAATTGCCTATCACGAAGCCGGACATGCTACAATCAGCTGGATGTTGGAATATGCTAATCCTCTTGTTAAAGTGACTATTGTACCTCGAGGGGAAGCATTGGGAGCAGCCTGGTATCTGCCTGAAGAACGCCAACTGACAAATAGGGAACATATGTTGGACGAAATGTGCTCAACACTTGGTGGACGTGCAGCCGAAGAAGTTTTCCTGCATCAAATGTCAACCGGTGCTATCAATGATCTGGAACGTGTTACTAAAAGAGCGTATGCTATGGTTGCATATTTCGGAATGAGTGATAAATTAGCGAATATGAGTTATTATGATTCTACAGGTAATTCTGATTACGGATTTACAAAACCATATAGTGAAAAAACAGCTGAATTAATTGATTCAGAAGCAAAATCTATAGTTGCAGTAGAATTTGAACGTGCTAAAAAAATATTAGTTGATAATGCTGCTAAACATAATACTCTGGCAGAATTATTAATTGAAAAAGAAGTCATCTTTGCAGAAGATCTTGAAAAAATATTTGGTAAACGTCCATGGACTTCCAGAAATGATGAGTTAATGGCTCAAAATGAAGAATCTGAAAAACTGGAAAATGCAAAGTCTGATAAAACGGAATTAACAGAAAAAGTTGCTGTAGAAAAAAGTGAAGAAAATGCCGGTTAATTCTTCCCGTGAAAGCATTTTACATCTAATATCAGTCGCCCGTGAAAAGCGTCAGTTATTAGATGATATGATACATGAAAATCCTAATGATATTTATAAGTCAATTTTACCGGATCCTGTAACATGCTTCAAGAATGAATTGGAATTGATAAATGGAAAATGTATTGTTTGTGAAAATGAAAATGATCTGTATTTGAAACTCCATTCATTTGTACTTCAAAATAATTTCCCTTATATTTTTTGTCGCGATTCATATATTTCGAATCAACTTAAAGTCCATAATATCCCGTTTTCGAAAAATGATACCGATTTCGAAAATATGCAGGCAGGAATAACAGGTTGTGAATTCCTGATAGCACGGACCGGAAGTGTCATTGTATCATCATCCTCTGAATCGGGAAGACAAATGAATGTCTTTCCTCCCGTACATATTATTCTGGCTCATGTTTCACAGCTCATTGATTTTCCGGAAGAAGCTTTTTCTGAAATTCAGAATAAATATGCTGAGGGGTTGCCATCTACCATTTCCACTATTACCGGTCCAAGCCGCACTGCTGATATTGAAAAAACACTGGTTTTGGGTGCCCATGGTCCAAAAGAATTTTTGGTTTTTCTATGCAAAGAATAAAGTTTTGCTACCTTTGTATTGATTTTATTCTCATCCACAAAATTTGAAATCATTAAATTTAAAAATTGATATGTTTTTTCTCTGTATTTTCTGATAAATAAAAAATTAAATTCAGAAAATATGCATATGTATATCCATCAAAATAAATCCATGAAACAATTTAATTTAGTACTTCTTATATTGATATCAGTGGTTACTTTTTTCTCATGTACTCCTATCTACAAATGTGGAGAACCAAAGCCTGCTAATAAATTATTTTTACCAAAGATTGTTCTTACCGTCATCCGTGAGCGTGATTCTTTATGTACTACATTGTCTGAAAGAGAAGTCGAAGTATATAATCTGAGGAAAGATACTGCAACCCTAAATAATGATATAAAGAATCTTGGAAAAAAATATGATAATTTGACGAATGACAAATTATCACAATCAGAACAGTTTAGTGCAGCATTGAAAAAGAAATCGAATGAATTAAAGTTGAAATCAGATGAACTTATAATAAAGGAGAAACTTTTACTCGATAGAGAGAATGCATTAAATGACCTGAAAAAAGTTGTTGCCCGTCAGGATTCAATTACAAATCGTTTGAATAAAATACTTCATGATGCACTATTAGGCTTTAAATCCGATGAGTTGTCAGTAGAAATAAAAAACGGGAAAGTATATGTTTCAATGTCCGATAAATTACTCTTTAAATCAGGTAGTGCAGCTATTGAAACGAAGGGTATTGAAGCCATTAAAGTGTTGGCAGATGTACTCAACAAAAACAATGATATTGACATATTGGTAGAAGGTCATACCGATGCTATTCCTATTAAAACAGCCCAATACCACGACAATTGGGATTTAAGTGCCGCACGGGCCATTTCAATTGTAAGGATATTGACGGTTGAATATAATATCACACCAACACGACTTACTGCATCCGGTAAAGGCGAATTTTCACCAAAAGCGACAAATACTACTCCTGAGGGAAGAGCCAGTAATAGAAGAACTGAAATAATTTTATCACCAAAACTGGATGAACTGATGAAACTCCTTAAAACAAATTAAGGAAAAGCAAATTTAGAATTTTTGTATTGTTGACGAATCTGTAATTACAGATAAAAATGCACACAAGTGATTTGAAAGCTGTGGATAAGAGACTGTTAAAAAAAAACAGAAGCCGGATTTTATTTATTTTACTTAATACTTTTTAAAACATATGAATAACTTTGTGAAACGATCTTTGAGTGGATTTTTATTTGTTACAATAATCGTCAGTTCTATTTTACTAAGTCGCTTTACTTTTGCACCTGTTTTTGCAATTATTTGCGGATGGGCTGTTTTTGAATTTCATAAAATATCAAACCTGCAAAAAGATATAAAGGTAAATCCATGGATTGGGTTGATTGCTTCTGTAATGCTTTTCCTTTGTTCATACTTATACGCTTCGGGAGTATCCCATTATAATGTTTATTCTTTCTATGGTTTATACATTATATTGGTTTTAATCTTTGAATTGTATCAGCAGAAAGCAAATCCACTTCATAATTGGGCATACTTCATATTGGGTCAGGTTTTTATTGCTTTACCGTTTTCTTTATTAAATTATATCCTTTTTATTGATAAATGGCAACCTATGCTTCTACTGGCAGTTTTTGCCACAATTTGGGTTAATGATACCGGAGCATATCTGACTGGTGTTACTTTTGGAAAACATCGTATGTTCGAACGAATCTCACCTAAAAAGTCGTGGGAAGGTTTTGTTGGAGGTGCTGTTTCTGCATTTATTTCAGGGTATATATTCTCTTTATATATCCCTCAGATAAGCTTATTGAACTGGCTTATTTTCTCTGAAATAATTGTTGTGTTCGGTACTTTTGGAGATCTGATTGAATCTTTGATGAAACGAACTCTCGGAGTGAAGGATTCCGGTACGGTAATTCCCGGACATGGTGGCTTACTGGATCGTTTTGATAGCATGCTTTTAGCTGCTCCTGTTATTTTTATTTATTTGAGTTTTTTGTTTGATCAGATCGTTAAAACAAAAAATTGATTTGTTGGAAAAAGTATTCATCTTTTTTAATTTGTATAGACATGGAATATGATTTTGAAGAAATAAGATGTTATAGGAACGAAGAAGTACATGATGTATTGGAACGCCTATGCAACGAGAAGCAATTTATGAAGGTGATGAGTACAATCTATCCCCTTCTGCCGAAAGAAGTCATTAAACAAAGGCTAATGAGCTTCAGATCGAATTATTCTTTTCAAAAGGATATTGTTTATCCCTTTTTACAATATTTGGAGGCAAATATGACATTGGGTATAAAACTTAATGGACTTGAAAAAATTGATATCGATAGTTCTTATTTGTATGTATCAAATCATAGGGACATTATTCTCGACTCTGCTTTCCTTTGTGGAAAATTTATCGAGAAAAATATGGATACGGTAGAAATTGCTATCGGCGATAATTTATTGATTTACCCATGGATTGAAGATCTAGTGCGGGTTAACAAAAGTTTTATTGTTAAACGAGGATTGGGAGCACGTCAAATACTGGAAAGCTCAAAACGATTGTCAACTTATATTGCCAAAACAATTCAGGAAAAACAATCGATATGGATTGCTCAACGTGAAGGAAGAGCCAAAGACTCAAATGATCGTACCCAGGAAAGTCTTTTGAAAATGCTGAATATGTTTGGGGAAGATAGCTTTATTGAAAATCTTTTAAAATTAAATATCTGCCCGCTGAGCATTTCATATGAGTATGATCCCTGTGATTTCCTGAAAGCTAAAGAAATGCAACTACGACGTGATAATTCCTGTTATAAAAAAGAGCAACAGGATGATTTAATTAATATGCAAACGGGTGTCATGGGGTATAAAGGACATGTGGTTTATGAAATTACAGGCTCCATCAATGTCGAATTGAAGAAAATTGCTAATGAAACTTCCTCAAGAAATGAACAGATAACTTTAGTCACTGAATTAATCGATAAGCGTATTCATGCCAATTACAACATCTTTGCAAACAATAAGATTGCTTACGATACCCTTAAAGATGGAAAGCATTTTACAAACGAATATACCCCTGCTGAGAAAGTGAATTTCGAAAAATATCTGTCATTACAGATGGCTAAAATACAAATCGAAAATAAAGATGAAAGTTTTCTTCGAATTAAACTTCTCGAAATGTATGCTAATCCTCTCATTAACAAATTACATACAACAACTGATTTCTTAGAAGAAGGTGAATGAAAATTTATTTTACAACAAAAAACGTGAACTGAATTTCAATGCACGTTTTTTTGTTGTATGAGTTTCCAATTGAACGGAAATTAATACCCAAGTATCTTCAACATTGATTTGTAGCTTTGTTCTTTTGCAAACAATTTAGTAAAATATTCACCATCCTCATCCTGATCAATAATTACCAGCTTTGGTGCAGGGATTAAGCAATGTTGTATCCCTCCAAAGCCACTCAGTGATTCCTGATAAGCTCCGGTATGGAAAAATCCAATATATTGTTCACATTCATCGTGCATTTTTGGAAGAAATACAGCATTCGAATGGACTTCTGCATTGTAAAAATCCTCACTATCGCATGTTAAACCACCCAGGTTAACCCTTTCATATTCCGAATCCCAATTGTTGATGGCCAGAAATACATACCGCTGGTTGATTGCCCAGGTGTCAGGTAATGTTGTCATAAATGAACTATCAATCATGTCCCAGAGTTCCCTGTCATTCTGTTTTTTCTGATTTACAATTGAATAAAGCATTGCTCCACTTTCGCCCACTGTATAGGACCCGAATTCTGTAAATATATGAGGTTCGGGAACACCGTTTTGAGTGCATATGGTCTTAATTTGGGATACAATTTCTTCTGCCATATATTCGTAATCATACACCATGTCTAAGTGAGTCTGGATAGGAAATCCACCACCAATATTTAAACTATCCAGTTGAGGACACTTTTTTTTCAGTTCGCAATAAAGATTAACCGCTTTGTTTAATTCATTCCAGTAATAAGCCGTGTCTTTTACTCCGGTATTAATAAAAAAATGCAGCATCTTCAGTTCAACCTGAGGATTATTGGCAATATGTTTTGTGTAATAAGGTATAATGTCATTATAACGGATGCCTAAACGTGATGTGTAGAAATCAAACTTAGGTTCTTCTTCGGCTGCAATGCGCATACCTACTTTAAATTTGACATCAAAGTCTTTTAAAAATAAATCTAATTCAAACTTGTTATCCAGGACAGGAATGACATTTGTGAACCCCTGAAGCATTAGATTTTGAATGTTTTCTACATATTGGGGGCGCTTAAAT
>Ga0302206_1001129_pt1 | contig 9858 bp, 9 predicted proteins | sample II_Fen_E2_1_FD_194581 | JGI IMG/M metagenome (GOLD analysis project Ga0302206, IMG submission 194581) | Peat permafrost microbial communities from Stordalen Mire near Abisko, Sweden - II_Fen_E2_1 | ecosystem: Environmental > Terrestrial > Soil > Wetlands > Permafrost | place: Sweden: Abisko...
GAGAAACCTTTTATATTAGAATATTTTTTTAAACTGATCCCAATAAGTAATACTGAGATTATAGTTAACGCAGCAGTTACACCGGATAATAGTATGTGTAAAGTACCATGAAGTGTAGCTGGTACTCCTCGAGGATCTTGTGTGAAAATTAGAACCAATAAGCCCAGAACACCTATAATGACCAGCATAATTGTGGCGCTGTTAAATTTTTTGCTGTTAATACTAGAATCAAGATAGGCTCCCAGTCCGAAAATCAAGAGGAATACATTATAAATACCAAACAAAATATCTAATAATAGTTTATTCGGGGTATTTGCCATTGTAAGTTCGCTAACAGCATTATAAAGAGCACTGTAATCATGTCTAATTGCCCCCCCAATGAAAACTGCAAGAATATATATCAAAGGTCCAATAATCCCGAATAATGCGTAAACTTTTTTCATATTTACACCAAATAACTTTTATTTAAGAATCTCATCATTTTTCCTAGGTACTCAGTAATATTCTATGTTCTTTAATACTTTGGCTTCATTTATTTTAATCTTTATCATTATTTATTAGTAAGATTACCATTGAATAAAAAAATATTACTCACAAAAATGAGTGGTAGGAAGTATAGAATCTAAAAATAATTATTTTAATTAAAAAGATTCATAAATTAAGCATATAATTACTAGCAAACAATTTGGAATCGTATTTATGAAAAAAATTTCTTCTTACATCCCGGTAACACAATGGACCAGATCTTACAAAAGAGACTTTCTAAGACCAGATGTAGTAGCTGGGATAACTGTTGGAGCTTTCACAATTCCTGAGGCCATCGCATTTGTTTCATTAGCTGGACTGCCACCTCAAGTTGGTTTGTATTCCGCAATGATAGGTTTGATGGTTTATATGATTCTTGGCTCTTCCCGCCAGTTATCTATAGGACCAACTTCTACTCTTTCCATATTGGTCGGCTCAACGCTGGGTTCTTTGCTCATTGTCAATGCAAGCCAGTATGCTATGATAGCATCATTGGTGGCTATTGTTGCCGGTGTTCTGGCAATTTTATCATGGTTTTTTAGACTTGGCTTTATAGTAAAATTCATTTCCAAAACGGTTTTAACTGGTTTTTTAGCAGGTATTGCATTATTCATAGCTTCAGGACAGCTTCCTAAGTTATTTGGGTTACCAGGATCTTCTGGAAATTTTATCCAGCGTATATATTATCTGATAATACATATAGATCAGACCAACCTGGTGACACTGGCAATTGGTATGGGTGGAATTGTTTTTCTAATTTTAGCTACTAAAAAGTTTCCTAAACTGCCCAACTCTTTATTTTTGGTCTTAGGCTCAATAGTACTCATCACCTTTACTAATCTGACTTCTTTAGGTGTTAGTATAGTAGGTTCTATTCCTCCAGGATTACCAGCCCTTATAATTCCAGATCCTTCATTAATAGATGTTAATACTCTCATTACTTTGGCAGCAACTGTTTTTTTAGTAAGTTATATCGAGGGATTTTTATTTGCTTCTGAATACGCTGCCAAAAACAGGTATAAGGTGGATGGAAACCAAGAATTATTAGCTTTAGGAGTAGCTAATGTGGCGGTTGGTTTTTTTCAAGGCCTGCCAATAGGAGGAGCACTATCAAGAACAGCCTTGAACGATGAAACCGGAGCTAAAACACCTCTCGCAGGAGGAATATGTGCATTAATTATATTATTGGTCCTACTCTTCTTTACAGGATTATTTTATAACTTACCAGAGGCTATACTCGCAGCAATAGTGCTGTTCGTTATAAGGGCCTTGGTAGATATTCCACATTTTATTACAATATATAAATTCAACAAGATAGAATTTTTAATAGCTATAGTAACATTACTATCGGTGCTAATTTTTGGTGCTTTACAGGGAATTGTGATCGGAGTAATACTGTCTGTTGTTGGATTACTCAAAAATATGTACAACCCACATATTGCAATATTAGGACGCATTCCAGGTACTGACCAATTTTTAGACATCAAACGCAGGCCTGAGAGTGAAATAATTTCACATACCCTCATTGTCCGGGTGGATGGATCCCAAATATTCCTGAACACTGACTGTATAAAAAATACAATTATAGATCTGGTTGATAATGAATATAAGGACACTAAACTTTTTGTTTTAGACTTTGAAGCTTCATCTTTCATTGATTATACTGGGATTGAGATGTTACAGGATCTTTATGAGGAACTGAATCGAAGAGGTATTAAAATTAAAGCAGCCAACATGTATGGTCCTTTAAGGGATTTTATTAGAAAGACCAAGCTTGAAGATGAAATAGTGGACAGTGAAGTATGTTTAAGTATAGAAGATTGTATTGAAAGATGGGAATCCGAAACAAAGGATTAACAAAATTTTGAACCTCTAAATTTTGTTACTAAGTTAATTTTGTGTACCGTCTAAGAATATCAGTTTGTTTTCCTATCTCAATGCCTCTTTGCATTAAAGTTATATCAGATAAAATCCAACAAATAAGCTCCTCCATATTATTTGCATAGATATTGTCGGTACAATTAATTAAAAAATTATCTTTGGACGCTGTAAATGTTTTGAGATCCTTATTTAAGGAGGTTTCCAGTGTTTGAAGTGCTTTTTTAATATTATAAATTTCAACGTCCAGATCCTCAAGTGCGAATCTATTAATATTTAATATTGCTGCTATCCCGGTTAAATCTGCTGCAAGTTTATTATTTGAAGCGATTAGTTCCTGATATAATTCTATATCCTCATTAATATCTTTGAAAGTATCTTCCAATTTTTTAACTGCTGCTTCTAAGTTATTCTCTTCCATCAAATAATTTTTAAAGCATTTTTTTATCTTATTGGTATTCAAATCCTTTGGTGAGGCAATTAAAACATTATTTGCATATTCTAAGTTGGCTTTTATGGTACGTGATAATTGGGCAGGGAGATCAAGTGTTACTCGACTTGGTAAAATGATATAAGCACATATAAAGGCAATAACACCACCTAAAGATATATACACAAGCCTGGCTACTGCATTATCCAATACTGTACCTACAGGCCAGATTAAAACAATGAAAACAGTTATTGCCATTATGGAAAGGCTCATATAATTTGGATAGAAAGCTCTAAATAAAAAAAGCATTATAAATGCCAGCCATATTAATAAATCATGTGGAAATACAAATGAGATGATTATGGCTATAATTATTGCAAAAAAATTGTATCCGACCCTTGTAATTAAGTTATTTATTGTGCTGGTGATATCAGGTTTTAAAATAATTAAAACTCCCATTGTTACCCATATTGCACTCTGTTCCCGCGTTAAATAGACGAATATCAATCCAATAGTAATTGCTAAGGTAAATCGAATTGCATGTCTAATATAAAGGTTATTTAAGTTAAAATTAGCTTTTAAAACAGTTTTTAGAGTGTTATTAGGGCTTTTTATTATTTTTACTCCCTTAACATTATTTCTGCATAGTAATTCATTGCATTTATATAAAATATTCCTTATACTGTTAGATATTTCAATTACAGTTTCACTATTATCTTTATTTTCTGAAAAGTTTAATTCAACCTTTGAAAGCTGATCATCCACTTCTCCTAAATCCACTGGACCTTTATTGGTTTTGAAATGATCCACTATTCTAAGGGCCGAATCATCTGATACATCTAAATAACTTTTAAAAAGAATTTGAGATTTTGAATTCAATCTTGACTTTATTAGGTTACTGTAGCTACGTAAGATGTTTAAATAATTTCCAAGTTTGAAAATATCGAAATAATTGGAATTAAGGGGGATTCCCGATAAAATATTCCAGTTTGACAATACGTTCTGAATTGTCGAACTTGGATTGAAACCTACTGTAATCCTCTCACGAATTCTCTTCTTTTCAAGCCATATTTTCGGGATAAAAAGGATTGATGCTATTAAATATGATAATATACCGTAAGATGCCCAGTCTAAAGTGTTTGTGTTGTTTACCAATAATACTGCTACAAAGTATGTTATAAAAAAAGTGAAACCTAAAGATCCTTCTAAACTTCCAAAGATGTACAGTGAAATAGAAAAAAATGTCCAAATCAAAGTAAATAAAATAAACGCTGTAAGGTTTGAAAGGGCTAAAGATGCACTGATAAATGCTAATGTGGTCATAATAAATCCTAATAATGCTAAAATAGCCACTTTTCGAATGGGAAGTGATATATCAATTATTATGCTTGCTAAAAGAGTTACAAACATCACTGTCTGTATCCCATTATCTAAACCAAAGAATTTAGCTATCAAACCAGCAAGTAACATTAAAATAATAGCCCTTACTGCATGTCCCCATTGAGGCCGGCCTATAGGCTTTGATAATCTATTAAACCTAACTAAAAAACCTTTTTTCTCCAATTTAATCGCCATTATTTATTAAGATAAAATCTTAATATTAATTTATTAGATTTTAAATTCATTTTAAAGGTTAAAATTTGGATCTAACATATTAGAATAATAATTAAAATGATATCTGTTGTTATACCTTAAAAACTTTTAAATTACTAAAAAAAATCGAGTTATATTGTTCACTTCTTAAAAATAATTAAGCTATATTCAACTATAACTATTTTAAAAACTATTTTATTTTTTTTCAAGATATACTAAATATATTCTTCAAATTCTGTTTCAAACATAATAATTATTAATCTCAAAAAAAACTATATACTGTATTAATCTGTTTCAGAGTACATTAGATTGATCAGGTAAAATTTGTTTTTTGATTTTGGTAAATAGAGTTTTGAAAAAAATTTCTCGAGTTAGTGATTAGGAATGTTGCAAAAGGAATAAAAATGGTGATGGTTATGAAGAGAGATATAATCAAAATTAAAGAAGAAAAATGTACAGGATGTGGGGACTGCATTCCAGGATGTCCTGAGGGAGCTATACAAGTAATTGACGGAAAAGTAGGCTCATAAGTGATTTGTTTTGTGATGGTTTAGGTGCTTGTATTGGAACTTGTCCTCAAGATGCTATAGAAGTAGAGCAACGAGAAGCAGAACCCTATGATGAGAACAATGTAATGGAAAATATTGTTAAAGAGGGGCCTAACGTTATAAAGGCCCATTTAAAGCATCTTAATGATCATGGCCAAAAGGATTATCTAAATCAGGCTATTAACATTTTAAAGGATAAAAACATGGAAATTCTGGAGTATGAGGGAGAAAAAAATTTTTCTTGTGGTTGTCCAGGTTCAAAGGAGATGGAACTTGGTGATAAAACTGGAAGTAAAGACGAACCAGTCATTTACAGTGCCCAGCTTCGTAACTGGCCAGTACAATTACAACTCTTAAATCCTAATGCTCTATATAAAAAAATGCTAACCTTCTAATTGCAGCAGATTGTGCACCCTTTGCCTATGCTAATTTCCATCAAAGATTTTTAAAGGATAAAATTTTGATAATACTATGCCCAAAGTTGGATAAGACTATATAACAGTATGTGGACAAATTAACTGAAATATTCGAGAATCAGGATATCAAATCCATTTCAATAGTTCACATGGAAGTACCATGCTGTTCAGGTATAGAGACAATTGTACAAAGAGCTTTTGAAAAGGCTCAGAAGACTATAATTATTAAGGACTATACGATTTCAATAAATAGTGAAATAATATAATTAAAAAAATAATTTTTTTTCGAATATTAGTACTAATTTAAATTGAGTAATGAAACCAGTTCTATATTTGATCTTAATAATTATCAACTCTAATGGTATTTTTGACTTTTTTAATAACTATTTTAAACTGGGGAAAGATGGATTAAAAGAGAATCTATGAACTACTCTGTAATATACAGATTAAAAAACTAAAACCTATATATATCATGAATAAACATAACAAATATGTAATTATAATTATAAATAATAACAAATTGTTAAAGGTGATTTGAATGCTCACATCCGTCCAAAAGGAAATTTTACAGAGCCTTATAAACTTATACCGGAATGCAGATGCCTCCATTAAAGGCGAAGAAATTGCCATGATCATGAATCGTAATCCTGGTACAATAAGAAATCAGATGCAGTCTTTAAGAAGTTTAGGACTTGTAAAAGGAGTTCCTGGTCCTAGGGGTGGTTATAAACCGACTATTAAAGCTTATCACACCTTGAATATTCAGGCATCAGATAATCAAACCCTGGTACCAATATACCGGGACGGAAAGAAGGTTAAAGATATAACTGTTTCACAGATTGAGTTCACAAGCATCACACACCCTGGAGAATGTGAGGCAGCCATAAAGGCGGTAGGCAACATAAAGTACCTAGACCTTGGAGACGAAATTAGAATAGGTCCAACACCAGTTAATAAGCTTGTTGTGGATGGTGTTGTAGTTGGAAGAGATGATATGGATAACATACTTCTTTTAGACACTACTGCAATCCGAAGCATTCCAAAAAAGACGGTTTTAGATGTTGCATCCAAAGATCTTATCAAACTAGAATCAACAGATAGTATTAAAGAGGCAGCAAAGCTATTAACCAGTAAAGAAATTGAAGGTGCCCCCGTAGTAGAAGATGGCCATGTTATTGGAATTTTAACCCTCTCAGATATTACAATGGCTATTGCAGAAGATAAAGAAGGTCAAAATGTAGCTAATGTAATGTCAAAACAGATCATCACGGTGGAAAAGGATGCAATGATTGCGGATGCCATCGAGATTATGAATAAAAACAAAATTGGAAGACTAATTGTTGTTGATGAAGAAGTGAATCCGATTGGGATTGTTACAAGAACTGATCTCCTTGATCAGATTGCTGGCCTCAAATAAACTCAGGATTGTGTAAATAGTACTTTAGTATTTAAAAATACTCATTCTAAATAATTCAATTTAAATTTAGTAATAAATTAATTTTAAATACTTTCCATTTCAAACATTCTTTTAAGAATGTTTATTTCTAGATATTAATACTAAATAATATTATTTTAATCCTAGAATGATTTAACGTTTATAAACAGAATTAAGTCATTATAACAGTTTGATGAGATTTTAACTCAAAATTTATGGATAGGGATGTGAAAAATTTGATTATCGATCATATTGAAATTAATGACAGAATGAGCGTAATGGAACTCATCAATCAGATGGGAAGATCAGGTGTTCTGGGTGCAGGAAGGATGCACAGAGCAACCAAGCTACTTGCAGAAATTCTTGATGATGATGAAACAGCCGTTTTTCTGAGCGTGGCGGGACCATTAGTACCTGGAGGCCTTAGAAAAGTTATAAGGGACATGATTGAGAATGGAATGGTGGACGTTGTGGTTACTAGCGGCGCTAATATAACCCATGATCTATTGGAAGCTTTCGGTGGAAGGCACCACTACGGAATGACAGGGAATGATGAAACACTATGCCAACAGGGAATGGGTAGGATAGGAGATCTTTACACGAAATCTGAAGATTTTGAAGTTTTTGAGAAGGAAATAACTGAAATATTATCTAAAATTATAGAAAAAGACAATTATCTCACCATAAGGGAATTTTTAACAGAAATTGGGACGAAATTATCAGATGAGGATTCTATAATCCAAACAGCAGCTAGAAAGGATGTTCCAGTTTATTCTCCAGGATTAATAGACAGTATGTTGGGACTGCAGCTGTGGATGTTTACACAGGATAATGAACTCCATCTTGATGCTTCAGGAGATATGAGTGAATTATCAGACTTGGTATACAGTTCAAAGAAAGTAGCAACAATTATATTAGGTGGTGGACTTCCAAAACACTATGTATTGGCATCTAATCTTCTAAGGGGTGGTGTTGATGCTGCAATACAGGTTACCATGGATCGAAGTGAGACAGGAAGCTTGGGGGGCGCACCCCTTGAAGAAGCCAAATCATGGGCCAAGGCGAAGGCTGGATCTAATCTTGTAACAGTAATTGGAGATGCAACTATTATATTCCCTTTAATGCTTGCAGGTGCACTAGAGATGAATAAAGATTAGGAATAAGTAATGGGTTTGATAAAATCGAAGCTTAATATTGGCAGATATGATGATTAAATTTAAATCTAATTTTAGAGATCATTTCTTAAAATAGGGTTTTAACATGAACATTGAACCAGTACTTTACGCATTCTCAGGATTATTTATGAAACTTTCTGACGATGCATATGACAGGAAGAAAAATATTATACTAGCAATTGTAGCAGGTATTCTATGTGGGTTGTTTATTGGCTACTTGGCAGTCACCAGTGCAGATGCTGCATGTATTTTCATTGCTATATTGATTGGTACAATACTATCATTGAAAGTTGATAGTTTAAACCACATTGCAGCCCTTCTACTCTTCGTTTTAATAGTGGTTTACATCGGAATCCCGACTATCGGTATCGTAACACTTTTAATATGTTCTGTTGCAGCATTCTTAGACGAAATAGGAAATGATAACAAGTGGATCAAAAATAGGAAGGTAAAAATATTTTTTGAGTACAGATTCACACTAAAGATTGCCGTATTACTATTTGCTGTTTTAGGACTTCTTCAATTCACATATCCTGGTCTTATAATTCCTGGTGTTCAATATTTTCTGCTTCAAACTTTTGTATACTTCATACTTTTTGACCTGTTTTATGAACTTGCAGGCCTAAAATTCAATACTATCTATGATGGACTTAACAGCATTTTCAGGGTCTTCGGAAGAATAAATTGAACGTCCAACAATAATTGCATCGGCAAATTCCAAGGTTTTCCCTGGATCTCCTCCCTGAACACCAACACCCGGAGATATAATAAATGAATTGCTGCCAACTATTGATCTGATCTTCTTCAATCTGTTGAGTTTAGTTGATGGTGCAACATAGTTTTTCAAACCCATTTCAACACCCATCTGTGCAATTTCTTCAGCTGCATTCTGAAGAAATCTTGATGCTCCTGGATGGGACATCTCTGTTAATAAGAAAACTTCTCCCCCGTATTTTTCAGCTGAATCTAGACAAGCCTGCAAACTGTCCTCCCCTACAAAGCCATGTACAATTATTGCATCAGCACCAGCTTTGAAAGTAAGATCTGCAATTTTACTGTTAGTTTCAGGTATATCAGCCACCTTAAAATCTGCAATAACCTTACAGTCAAATTCTTCTTTGACCATGGACATCGATTCTAAACCCTCTGCCAGTACAAGGGGGTAACCAATTTTTATGGTGTCCACATATTCTATTACACTACCAGCTACTTCCATGGCTTCTCCAATTGTTTGAAGATCCAGTGCTAGGATTATCCTATTTTTTACATCCATAAATAATAATAAGTTGAAATTGTTTAAATGGTTTTTGAATCTTGAGTTAAATAGGTATTATTAATATTCTTATTAATTGGTTTGATACCAAATAATATATTAAAGAAAATCAAACATTAAAAATCAATCAAAAAATACTGTATTTATTCTCCAGATTCAAAGTTTAACGGAATGATAAAATATGAACAGGAAAAAGTTAAAGAGTTTAACAGCTTCATTTGCTACATTTATAGTGGTGGGACTTCTTGCTGTCCAGGCAATGTACTACCTTAAGCATTACCCACCATTAACCAGTATGTTACAACACCAATTCCTGGTAGCTATTGGATTTTTAATAGGTATTGTAGTCGCCTCATTTGTTTACACATATCTTCAGGGTGAAGATAAATCGTCTTGGCTTAATGAAGATGAGGATAAAAGTTGATTATAGTTTAACGATATTAACAAGAATACCAAGAAAATATTTCCTCTTATTTATGATTTTTAATGTTAAAGTTAATATCAACATTTCCTTGGTGTTAGAATCAATTTTTTCAACACTTCACAGTTGCAAAGTATTTATTCACTTTAAAGAGTTCTCAGTTT
>Ga0302206_1001132_pt1 | contig 9832 bp, 8 predicted proteins | sample II_Fen_E2_1_FD_194581 | JGI IMG/M metagenome (GOLD analysis project Ga0302206, IMG submission 194581) | Peat permafrost microbial communities from Stordalen Mire near Abisko, Sweden - II_Fen_E2_1 | ecosystem: Environmental > Terrestrial > Soil > Wetlands > Permafrost | place: Sweden: Abisko...
CTTAGCATTTACCGTAGTAGCTATTATGACTGTTGATAAATTTGGTCGTAAACCGCTTATGATTATCGGTTCTATCGGTATGGCAGTAAGTATGATAGCTTTAGGATTTACATTCTACTCAGGTCATGTAGGTATATTGGCACTTATTTTCATGTTGACTTATACTGCTGCATTTGCAATGAGCTGGGGTCCTGTATGCTGGGTGCTGTTGGCCGAAATCTTCCCGAACTCTATTCGTGGAGCGTTGTCAATTGCCGTTGCAGCTCAATGGATTGCCAACTGGATCGTATCGCTTACTTTCCCAATGTTGAACGATAACGTATGGTTGACACAAACATTCAACCACGGATTCTCTTACTGGATTTACGGTATCATGAGTATTCTTTCTGCAATCTTTATGTGGAAATTTGTTCCCGAGACTAAAGGTCGTACACTGGAGTCTATCGAAGAACTTTGGAAAAAGAAATAATCTTTTTTTATTATTCACAGGGTGACTTGAAGTCACCCCGTGAATATGACTTAAAATCCCCAAACTCAATTGCTGAGTTTGGGGATTTTTTTTGATACAAATACAGGAATATTTATAAAAATTGTCAGATTCATTTTAAATGACTACCTTTGCCCGCAGAAAAGAAATGTATTTCTCGTTTGTTTATTTTCAACTCCTGTCTCTTCGATTAGAATTTGTGATAGCTTCGTTACTCTACTTCTCTTTTTTATCACAATTAATTATATTATATTTATGAACATTTACGTAGGTAACTTAAGTTACAATGTTAGAGAAAACGACCTTCAGGAAGCAATTTCAGAATACGGTCAGGTAGATTCATGTAAACTTATCATGGATCGCGAAACACGCAGATCAAAAGGTTTTGCATTTGTAGAAATGTCAGACGAAGAAGCTGCTAAGAAAGTAATTTCTGAACTAAACGGAGCTGAATTTGATGGCCGTGCTATGGTAGTAAAAGAAGCTCTTCCAAAAAAATAATTTCATTTTTTTCGGAAAACACACATAAAAACTTCTGTTATCGAAAGATGACAGAAGTTTTTTTATGTTTAATTTTTTTTTAAATTTGTATTCGAATTACATAATTTAAAAGATAAATTGTTTATGATACGACTTGAGAAATTCACCGCAGATGATTTTGAGCAGTTTATAAGCTGGATGGATACAGAAAAATTTATGTATCAGTTTGGTGGGGCTTCGTTTACTTTTCCGGTGTCAAAGGAACAACTGCACAACTATATAGCTGATCCGGCTCACAGGATATACCGTGTGGTTGATGTTGAAACGGACAAGGTGATTGGACATGGATCTATCAGCCATCATAACATAAAGAATAAAAGTGCGCGCCTTTGTCGGATTTTGATAGCCGAAGAGCAGGATAGGAGTAAGGGCTATGGACGACAACTCATTCGGGCTTTGCTCAAAATCTGTTTTGAAGAATTGGCGCTTCACAGGGTGGACCTGGGCGTTATAGACGGGGAATATTATTCGGTACACAATATGAGTATTCTGGATAGAGAATACGCAACACTTACAACATCACATTAAAATACATGGCAGTAACAATCAGAAAAATAGAACAACGTGATTTTCCGGTATTGATCTCTCTTTTCAAAGAATTTGCACTTTTCGAAAAACTACCGGAAAAAATGACCAACTCGGTGGAGCAAATGCAGAGCGAGAAAGAATACCTTACGGGATTGGTGGCAGTAAACCATGCGGATGAAATACTGGGCTATGCAACGTATTTCTTTGGTTATTACACCTGGATTGGCAAATCGCTGTACATGGACGACCTGTACGTACGACCTAATTACAGAGGTTCAGGTGTAGGTACAATGCTGATCAACGAAATCATAGCTTTTGCCAAAGCCGAGAATTGCAGGAAACTCCGTTGGCAGGTATCTGAGTGGAATCAACTGGCAATTGATTTTTACAAAAGCCTTGGAGCAACTGTTGACGCGGTAGAATCGAATTGTGATTTGGTGTTTTAGCCTTATGCCTGATATTTAATGTGCTTTTATTATTGTAGAATTAGATACTAATCTTTCAAATCATGTTTGATAGTCAACGCATTTGGTACTATAATGCTTCCCCAATTTCCATTTTTTGTATATCCAAAAACAGAGATCGAATAGCTTCCTGTATTCTGTGGCAACTGAATCTTTATTCTCTTCCCATCCGTATCTGAAGTAACAATATTGTAGTACACATTAGAGATATAGTTTGGTGTTCGGGGATTAAGCTGTATGAAATTATTTCTTTCGGTGATTACCGGATTAAAAATTACTCTGACAGAATTTTTATCCAGATCAATCAAATCAAACTTTTTAGAATTTGAGGTGATATCAACAACGCCATCATATACATCCAAGCCCCAGAATAATTTGTTGTGAATAACTCTGATAGATTCTAATTTTTCAGACGGAATTAATGCAATATTTTTAGTTCTGATTAATGGAATTCCATCAAGAATAATTAATGGATTGTCACCAATTGAATTTTTGGATGTATTACCAAATACGCTTATATATAGCTGTTTTTCTTTTTCAATAACTCTGGTGTTATCAACAATTTCGTTAATGAATTCTTCAAGATTTGGTGTTTTATACTTCTTGAATTTATATTCCGAGTCGGGATATCCATAAAATCGGAGAGCTGACCGTGATTTTACGTTCTTAGTATGTTCGGAATAGGCATCACTTACTTGCATATTAAGCATGCGCAATTGAATAATATCTTTTAAAGTTGAATCCGGATAATAATTATCTTTTACGATTTTTGAAAAGCCGGAATAAAATTCATCGTCCAATTTGATTAAATAATTGTCGGTAGTATCTTTTAGGGTTACAATTAAATTATTCTGTTGAAATCTAACAGGAAGTGATGCAACGAAATTTCCTACAGTATCAGTTTTACTTCGATACATCATGCAGATTGAATCAACAAAAGCAAGATTTAAAGTTTTATTAGCTGCTCTTGAATTATCAATAGACCTGGAAACACTGCCGGAGATTATATCCATATTTATTTCGGGAAAGTAGACAATCTTGTTTTCACGATTATTGATACTCTCGGTATTCTGCAATTTCAATAAAAAATCGTTTATGTGTTTTTTGTTGCTAAAAATATATTGCTGCTCATTTACCGAAATTTTATTTGTGAATGTATAAATAGCTGAATTATATAAAGTTCCTTCCATTAACTCCTGTAGCGAAGGCGCAGTTTCTTTGTTTCCTAATGTCATACCAACCACATATTGGATACTGTCTTTACTATCAGAACTGAGGTTTATAACAATCGAATCGTTTGGCATAGCTTTCAGTTTATCTGTTTTAGCTGTAATTTTTATCGTAGACTCTGGTTCTATATAAACAAATCGTTCTGATACTTCCTCCTGATTGTTGTTCTTTAGTATTATTTTGTTCAAACCTACAGGGAGTGCAATTTGAAGAGAAGTTTCCGAGTTGTTTACTTTGCTTGTATATTCATATAAAAAGGAATTGTTTTCAATGAATACAGATATTGGAAATTTATCGTAATTTTTTGATACTACTTTTAAATAAGCAGCGCGGTTATTGACACTGTCCAATTTACATATTACTCCCGATTGAACAATATTACCTAGCTCCACGGATACTTTCTCCTTATTTGTAGAAACAGCTTCTATTCTGTATTTATTACTAATCGTTGGTGTTAAATTGAAAATGCCGAACCCATCTTTACTTTCTATCTGAGCAATAACAGAGTCGTTTTTATATAGCAATGCAAGAATTCTGTTGTTTAAAATTGTAGTGTGAAATGCTATTTTATTACTTATACCATATATTAATTTTCCTCCTTCAATGGATGTAGTTAATTGCATTTTCTTAGAAGCATCTTCTGTATTGTCCTGATATCTTATTCTCGTAAATGGATTTACTACTTTTATTCTCTTTGTCGCAAAAATACCCTGACCGAAATTTTTCATAAAGTTGGTGTATGCTCTTACATAATAATAACCAGTCTCTAGCTGTCGGGGTATGGTTATGGAGTTTAATCCTTCTCCATTATTCAGTTCATACTTCTTTGCTGCTATCACGTTATTATCTTGATTAAAAAGCTCAACATACAAAATGGAACTAAAATTGATAGGTATTTGAATAGCAGCATCAAATGTGAGTGCAGCGAAATTAATTGACTCTCCTGCCAGATAAAAATCCTGATCAAAAGTCAATAAAACTCTTTCTTGTATTTTGTAATCTTTTGTCTGAGTGACAAGCTTCAGATCTGGTGAAATCTGGCAACAAACGATTACTTTCACAGCTAAAAATAAACTAATAAATACTATTTTTCTTATTGAGCTCATAACACAAATTATTTCTTTTCAGTCCAAAAACTAGGAACTTTATTATCTCCCTGCAGGGTACAATTATAGCAAATAGGTTTTGCCAGATTTAATCCTAACTTATCCGGATTACCCGGGTCGTGAGGATCAAAAGTCTCGTAAACTTGATAACCATTAAATATCAACGAATCTACAGTAGGATTTTTCCTATAATCAGTCAATTTTTTAGATACAAATACTGTTCTTAAATTACAATCATTAAAGCCAGAAGTAGGATTATATTCAGCCGGTAATTCAGTTCGGTCAATGAAGATTCGTTTTTCTGTAGTACCCGAAACCAGGAAATACCCGAGTATCGGTATATCTTTATTCGTCTTACTTTTAATATTTCCAACCAATGTATATGGAATTGGATCGAATAATGTACCTTGATTTTGGTTGAACCTGACCAGTTCGTCAAAAAACTTATAAGCTTCTTCTGATATCGCAGATTGTTTTACCAACATTGAATACCTGCTATAAAGGCGATTTGTATTTTCGTTAATATATAGTAATGATTGTCGTTCAATATTATCATTGTGTCTGAGTATCGTTGTATTGATATTAAAAGTGCTACTGGTAGTGTATTTATAACATTCCTTTAACTCAGGTTTTAAAACAACACTTATAGGCGCCCAGAATTTCCAGGTTTCTTCATATTCCCATTTGTAATAGTGTGTATTGTTGTCAGGATCGTGTGTATCGAGTAATAACTGAACACTTCTGGGATTAACATTCGTTTGAGGTATATATTCCCAATAGACCTTATCTATCGGAATAGGTTTCTTTAGTATTTGAAATTCAGACTCATATATTTCATCATCAGCTTTAATTTGCAATTTATAACTATTGCCTACAATACCTCGAAACGTAGTATCAGTGGTGATATATTCTCCTTTATTGTCGCTATTCTCTTTTAATTGAATCTCTAGTCCGGTGTTGTCAATTATCTTGACTGTTGCATTGCTAACTGGTATCCCTATTTTCTCTTCAAACGTGAAGCTTCTACTCAGTCTGACTTTATATGGACCGGGGAGATTTGTTATTTCTCCATCCACTACCAGAGTGTTTTCATACTTTGTTATATTGGGATAATAAGGAGATACACAACCAGACAAAAGCGTGAGAGAAATAATAATAAAGATTGTTTTAAGGTAATTCATATATAGATTTTTATTAGTCCAAATGATATTGCATTTATTCCTTTGATTACTCATTTATCAGAACTTGAAGTTATAAGTAATATTCAATATTGGCTGAGCAAAAATTGATAGTCGATAGGCCTTTACACCTTTTGATGAAGTTTTAAAGTAGACAGAATATACATTGTCCCTTCCGAGTAAATTGTAAACGCCAAAAGACCATGAGCCGCTAAATATTTTTTTTGATATAAGACTCTCATCAACGTTTAAAGAAAAATCCCATCTCATATAGTAGGGAATTCTATATTCATTGCGGTTTGAATAATGCATAACTTCAATTCCACGGAAGTCATATTTAGCTACTGGATATGTTATTGGTCTGCCGGTGCTGTATGTGAACGTATTAGTCAACGAAATTCTCCTTGAGTATTTATAGTTGACCACAAGATTAAAATCGTGAGGTTTATCATAATCAGAGGGGTAAAACTGACCATTATTTATTTTTTCACTGGCAAATTTTCCGTCTACTTTAAGTTCAGATCTCGAATATGTATATGATAACCAACCATTAATCGTTCCACTCTTTTTCTTTATCATAAACTCCATACCATATGCTCTTCCAATCCCGGACAACAAATCAACATCAAGATTTGGGTTGAGTAGCAGTTTTGCACCACCTTTATAGTCTAGTGTGTTTTGAGTTTTTTTATAATAAATTTCTGCAGTAGTTTCAATTGTATTTGACAAAAAGTTATGATAGTATCCCAATGATACCTGATCTCCAATTAAAGGTTTGATATTTGCATCGCTGAGCTTCCAAATATCAGTTGGAGAGATAGCGGTAGAGTTGGTGAGCATGTGTAAAAATTGATGTATTCTACTGTAACTCAATTTTATTGAATTGTCATTGCCTAAAATATACCTTGCAGAAAGTCTTACCTCCGGACCAGCGTAGGTTTTTACAACTTTATTTGATGAATAAAATGTTGAGTCTATTCGAGTATCGCTGCTACGTGGCAGATCTGTATTGTAACTGTAAACTTTATTTGGACCAAGTGCAAAGAATGAAGCATATCTTAAACCAGCCGACATTGTTAATTTGTCTGTTACTGTAAATTCATCGTTAATAAATAATCCAGTTTCTATTCCTTGCTCTTTAGGTAATTTCAGTTCAATTATGTCTGAACTGGCAGATAAAGGAGTAAAATCGCCCGGAGTCAAATCATACCTTATTATTTCTGAACCAAAGTTAAATTTATGTTTTGAGTCGGGCAAATAATTAAAGTCTGTTTTTATTGACTTATATCCAATATTATATTTCAAATTGAATGATAATGCTGCCTTTTTTTCGCTTGAAATATTATATTGATAATTCGAATATATAGCAGATATTTTTCCATACATTTTGGGGGTGAAAGTATGTTTAAACAGCAATCTGGCACACTGGTTATCATAAGAATAAGCAGTATCAGAATTCAATTTGAAATAATCATTTGATTTGTACGCAGTAAAACTCAATGAGTTGTTTTTGTCAATATCATATGACAACTTTGCACTTAAGTCATAAAAATCAGCCTTACTGTTTTTCAAACTGGCACTCTTTATTTGTTTAAGAACCCAATCAGAGTATGTAGCTCTTCCACCAATAATAAAAGATAATTTATCTTTTATTATTGGTCCTTCGACAGTTACTTTTCCAGTTATTGGGCTAATTCCGCCGCTTACGCTATATTTCTTTAAATTTCCTTGTTTTGCGTTTATATCAAAGACTGATGACACTCTTCCACCAAATTTTGCAGGAATAGCGCTTTTATAAAGTTCGTAATCTTTTATAATTTCAGGATTAAATATAGAGAAAAAACCAAATAAATGAGAACTGTTAAATATCGGAGCATCGTCAAATAGTATCAGGTTTTGATCAACACTACCACCTCTTACATTGAAACCAGACGCCCCTTCACCAACAGTTTGTACTCCAGGTAACAAAAGGGCAGATTTAATAATGTCTACTTCGCCCATTAACGAAGGCATTAATTTTATTTCCTCAATGCTCAAACGTTGTAAACCCATGTTGAGATTTCTAACTTTATTCGTTTTATCAGCTGTGACGATAACTTCCCTGAGTTGTACCTGCTTTTCCTTTAAATTAACATTCAGTGTACCATCTTTATACACCATAACAGGGATTGAGACTTCTTTTTTACCGAAATACTTAAAATCAAGTACATTATTTCCTCTTGGTAAATTTATTACATAATATCCATAGGTATCAGTTACAGTTCCTTTATCCAGACTTTTGACGTATATTTGAGCGCCTACAATGGGTTCACCATTTTCTTCGCTTCGAACAATTCCAGATACAACTGCTTTATTACCAGCTAATTTATTAGATGGGATCCCTATGACTATAATCCCGTTATCAGGATTAGTATTTTTTGTTTTCTCTTCTTTTAAAAAAGCATATTTAAGATCTATAGTATCAGATGAATTCTTTACTTTATTATTTGTTTGGCTAAAAAAATCTTCTGGTAACTTATTATTAATCTTGTAATTACTCGTTATGATAATGTTTGAACCATCTATCAAAAAATCCAGCTTGGTACCTTTAAATGAATCAAATAATATTTGTTGCAAATTTGTTGGTACTTGTTTCTGTTTCACTTTTATCTTATCCAACCACGATTTATTGAAATAGAACTTAACCGTATGTTCCTTTTCTACATTTTGTATAAAGCTCAGAAAAGCTGTTGAGTCATAATTTACTTTTACATTAAAATTTGAGATATTGAAATCTTTAGTCTGAGCAGAAGCAAAGCAAGTAAAAAGGCATGCAAATATTAGTTGTATGGATAGTCTCATCATTTATAGATTTTCATAGAATTGTAGAATTTTAAATACGGAAATATAATCTGAATTGCTTAATTTTAAAGAGTTATCCTTTATGAATTTCTTAATTTCATCAGTTCTATCGTTTAATATACTTGCAATTTTCCCCAGACTATTAATACTTATTGGTTTTCCATCTTTAAGTAAAAACATATTTGTTGAAACTTTATATTCAGTCAGGCCTTTCGTTTTTTCTTTATGTACCAGAAATTTCAATTTTCCATCATATACAATTTCATAATATCCGGTTTTTAGTTTTTTTCCGGATTCAGTGTTTAAATCTGAATAATATCTAAACGAAGTTTTTGATAGAGTAAAATCTTGAATAAAGTTTTCGTCTAATTCAATACAATTTGAAGTGTTTTCGTAATTATTTATCAAAAGAATAATAAGTTTATCATTTTCAATATCATACTTTAAACTTGAAAATTTATAATTAACTCCATTAAATACTAGCGAGCCAACTAACCATTTATTTTCATTAAAATAAGGATGGATATCAATATTTACGATAGGAGTATGGTTTCTGCCAATAATGAAAGGATAATCGACGGTAACTTTTTTATGTAGAGAATCATCCCAAATATATTTTTGGTTGTTAAAGGATATGTTTTTATCAGTTACAGATGTATTTTGGGATTGCAAATTTTGACTTATAAAACAAGTGAATAGACAGCCAAAGAGGAGGGAAGAAAATTGTATATTTATTCCGTGTAGAATCATAATATTATAAAGGTTATTTAATATAAAGAATATGAACCATATTCTTTAAAAACTTCAAAGATAGATACTATTTTCAATTAATTGAACCCTTTTTCAATATTTTTTTGTGATTTCTAATGTAACTTCAAGCACTCAAATTGTTTGATAGATCGGTTTGAAAGAGTACGAACAATTATTCCTATAATTTATATTATGTATAATAGTATATATACGCTAATATATCAACATTCTTCCACTATCTCTGTAAAGTACTATGTCGGTGCTTACATCAAACTATTTTTGTACTTTTGCCGCTTCAATTAGAAAATCAACAAATGAACAAAGAACCCAAATGTCCAAAGTGTGGAATGGAAAACACTTATTTCGATTCGTCGACCGACCTGTATGTTTGTCCGGATTGCAGTCATGAATTTTCAACTGAAGCTGCCGACGATAAAGCTGAAGATAAAACTCCTCGAGACAGCAACGGTACCGAACTATTCACCGGCGACAGTGTTACACTAATTAAAGACTTGAAAGTCAGAGGATCTTCTATCGTATTAAAACGCGGAACTAAGGTAAAAAGTATACGTCTTACAGAAGATCATGAAGAAGTTGACTGTAAAATAGACGGTACCAGCTTTGTATTGAAGACTTGTTTTTTGAAGAAATAAACCTATTCTCTATTTAAGTCCTTTCAGGATTTTCTTAAACCAAAAGCCCCTAAAC
>Ga0302206_1001135_pt1 | contig 9795 bp, 10 predicted proteins | sample II_Fen_E2_1_FD_194581 | JGI IMG/M metagenome (GOLD analysis project Ga0302206, IMG submission 194581) | Peat permafrost microbial communities from Stordalen Mire near Abisko, Sweden - II_Fen_E2_1 | ecosystem: Environmental > Terrestrial > Soil > Wetlands > Permafrost | place: Sweden: Abisko...
CGGGTCAAGTTTATTCTTTGGATGAATGTTAGTTGTATCTCCGATATCGCTCACAACAACCATTCCTGTATTTGGCACTTCGAGAACTTTTCTCTGGGCATCACGCACCTCCACCCCCTGAAAGTTGTTCCCGTATTTGTAGGGAGCAATCTGAACGAAATAGAAAGGGAAATCATACTCCCACTTGCTTCTCCAGCTTTTAATCAAACCTGAAAGTATTTCCTTATAAGCATAGGCATTAATAGTATTCGCCTCACCCTGATACCACAATACTCCTGCAATTCTGTAAGGGATCATTGGGGAGATCATTGAATTGTAAATCCTTGCAGGTTCAACAGGTCCCCAGGGCACCGGTTTTTGTTTGGCTGCTGCTTCACGAAGAAGACTGTCTTTCTGAATAACCTCTTCAGGCATCCATGCCTCAGCAGGAGTTCCTCCCCAGCTTGAATTTATAACGCCTATTGGCACACCCAATTCTTTATGCAGTTTTCTGGCAAAGAAATAAGCGATAACACTAAAAGGTTTCATTGTTTCAGGTGTACATGATGTCCACTCTCCGTTAAAATGATCCTGCGGATAATGCGATGTGGCCTGGGAAACAGTAAAAAGCCTGATCTCCGGATAATTGGCATTCTTTATTTCCTCCTCACCGTTAATAATACCCGACTGAGCAGACATTTCCATGTTCGACTGTCCTGAACATACCCAGACCTCCCCTACTAATACATTTTTCAAAGTCAGTTCATTATAACCCTTAATATGAATATTGTAAGGACCGCCTGCCCCCGGCGTTTTAATTGTTAGTTTCCATGTACCCTGGTTGTCGGCTTTTGTTGTAACCTCGGTATCTGTCCAATCTGCTCTTATTACTACAGGTTCGCCTGTCTTAGCCCAACCCCAGATAGTTATTTCAGAGTTTCTCTGAAGAACCATATTATCTGAAAATATTTCAGGAAGCGAAATGTTGGCATTGGTTATATTTAAATATACTACTGAGACAACAAATGCCAGGGATAGTCTTTTTAAAAATGTATTCATGGTGAAATAATATTAAATGAGTATCGGTTTTCAATAATATACTATTTTAAGCGCTTAAATATCAATTATATAATTAATGAACTCACCCCTCCCGATAGCTATCGGGCCCCTCTCTGCTTCGCAAAGAGGGGCAAAATGCTTTACTCCCCCTTCTTTTGCCTGCAAGAGAAGTGGGCAGGGGGGATGAGTACATGAAGAAGGTAGAAGTAATTTTGCACTATTATTATTCATTCCTGACAGTCATTTAATATTAAAATCTTTTTTTCCTGAATATTTTCTTTGAAGCGCCTGAACGATGTTCTGGTTCTTTCCATTCCGGCAGCGGTCCTAAATCATCGGGTGGCGGAATTTTTGGAATACTGCTTTTAATTAAGTTCTCTATTTTTTTCAGCTTATATATTTCCTTCTGAGTGACCAGAGTAACAGCTTCCCCTTTCTCATTCACCCTTGCTGTTCTTCCTACCCTGTGAACATAGTCTTCTGCATCATGAGGTACATCATAATTGATTACCATGTTAATCTCTTTGACATCAATTCCCCGGCTCATAACATCTGTTGCCACTAAGATCCGTATTTTTTTAGATCTGAAATTCCGTAAAACTTCTTCCCGTTTATCCTGTTCGAGATTAGACGAAATTCCATGTGCAGGAAAACCATTCCTGTTTAATGATCTGACGATATCAGTTATCTTACTTTTGGTAGATGTAAAAATAAGGATGCTGTCGTAATCCTTACGTTCAGCTAACAAGTGTTTAATAAGATTGACTTTCTGATCTTCATGAACTAAATATGCCTTTTGATCGACACCTTCTGCCGGCTTTGACATGGATAAAGATATTTCAACTGGATCGTGTAATATTTTCTGTGCCAGCTGCCGGATACTCTTTGGCATTGTGGCGCTAAACAATAAAGTCTGATGCTTCTTTGGCAGATAGGAAATGATTGTATTTATATCATCTATAAATCCCATATCAAGCATTCTGTCTGCCTCATCTAAGATTAAATGCTTAAGATTTTTAAAGTTGACACCACCCATTTTCAAATGCGACATTAGCCTGCCGGGAGTTGCAATTATAATATCCGCCCCGTTAATGAAGGCATCTTTTTCTGATTGCCAGTCTCTCCCATCACCACCACCATAAATTGCCATCGATTCGGCAGGAATGAAATAGGAGAATCCCTGTATCTGCTGATCGATCTGTATAGCTAATTCTCTTGTTGGCACAATAATCAAAGTGTCTACATGAGTTTCTTTTCTTCCGATAAGCTTATCAAGTACAGGTAAAACAAACGCTGCTGTTTTTCCGGTACCTGTCTGTGCGCATGCAATTAAGTCGCGGTTTTCGAGAATGATTGGAATAACCAATTCCTGAATGGGTGTAGCTGTTTCAAAACCCATGTACGAAATGGCTTCCAGTAATTGTTCTTTTAAATTTAGTTCTGTAAAATTCATTATATTTTTAAGTTCCTTATTTTAATATATATGTCTTTATTGATTCATCAGTTGAGGTTCCAGACAAATAATCGTCAAAAGTACCAATTTTTATGGAGGTTTTTTACATATACTAATCATTGTTGTCTGGTTAAACAATAATGGATGTTGCACGAATCATTTTTATATAGCGTCCCTCTGGGACTTTATACAAACAGGGGTTATTTTATATTTCTACCGATATTTGATCCCTGACGGGATCGTCCTGTAGGGACAAGATATTGGTAGTAAAATAGTTAGAAAATATCTCAAAGTCCCGTAGGGACGGAATATTATTTAAACGGACAACAATGGAAAGTAATAAACCATTTCAAGTCAGGATAACTTTAAATTTTACTTCACTTTTTCAAATCTATTATACCCGAAAAGGTATAATTAACAAATATTTGCTGATTTTATACCCGTAAAGGTATAATTATTAAAAATATTATTATCTTTATACCCGAAAAGGTATAAAACATGGAAATAGTTTCAATATCATTATCAGACTTTCTAAAAGATAAGAGAAAGAAGGCGAACCTGACACAACAGCAATTAGCTGAAAAAGCGGGGGTTGGTATCCGCTTTATTCGTGATCTTGAACAGGGGAAAAATACGCTCAGGATGGATAAGGTAAATCAGGTATTAATACTATTTGGGCAGGAACTTGCACCGCAACCAATTAACCGAAGTAAACTTATTAATGAATGAGAAAAGCAAAAATATATTTCAATAAAGAACTTGCTGGCTATTTAACTGAAAACGAGAATGGTTATTCATTTTTATATGACAAAGTTTACTTGACAGTTTCAACTTCCAAACCGATAAGCTTAACACTTCCTTTGCAGGAAAAACCTCATGTCAGCAGAATGATGTTTCCGTTTTTTGATGGTTTAATCCCAGAAGGATGGTTATTGGAGATAGCTGAAAAAAACTGGAAATTAAATGCCCGGGATCGAATGGGATTGCTTCTGGCTTGTTGCAGAGATTGCATAGGAGCAGTAAGTATTGAAGAAGATAACTCTTAAGCTATCACAATGAGAAGATGTTTATATTGCTATAATGAATTAGGAGAAGAAACAACCGAATTTCATAAATCATGTTCTGTTAAAATATTTGGAACACCAATCCCACCTGATTTGCCCTATTCAGAAGATCAAATGTTGCAGCTCGCTGAGAAAGTAATAAAATCTCAGTCAAGTGTGACAGGAGCACAACCAAAATTATCCCTGCACATAGAAAATATATCTAAAAAAGATGAACCTCAAAGGTTTACAATCGTTGGCCTTTGGGGCGGATATATATTAAAGCCACCAACGGCAAGATACAAATGCCTGCCTGAGCTGGAAGACCTTACAATGCATCTGGCAGAAATATCACGAATTGAAGTAGTACCTCATTCCCTCATAAGGTTGAGGTCAGACTCACTTTCATATATTACTAAGCGTATTGACCGGAAGAATAATTTAAAGATCCACATGGAAGATATGTGTCAACTAACAGAAAGATTAACTGAGCATAAATACAATGGGTCTTATGAACAAATTGGAAAAGCTATTGCAAAATATTCCGTAAATCCGGGTTTAGATATAACAAATTTTTTTGAGCAGGTCTTGTTTTCTTACCTTACTGGTAATGCGGATATGCATTTAAAAAATTTCTCCCTTATTGACAAACCTGATATAGGATATATACTAAGTCCGGCATACGATATGGTAGCATCAAGCCTGGTAGTAAGAGGTGATGAGGAAGAATTGGCCCTGACTTTAAATGGCAAAAAGAAAAAAATCAGAAAGAAAGACTTCATTGAAGCAATTAACAGATTTAGTATCGACAAAAAAGCCATTGAGAATATGTTAGATAAATTTAAATCTTCTCTTGACAAATGGCATAACTTTATAGATATCAGCTTCCTGCCTGCTGAAATGAAGATTGGTTACCATGATATTATAGAAAAAAGAGCCAATCAGATATATCCGACTGGCTCGTAAAAATGTATTTCGAGTGATTTATGTAATCCATCATTCATAAAATCAGAGTTAATTTTTCATTCTTCCGGATCTTCCAAAAAACCACGAAACGGTATGTCATCATCAGGGTCTTTATCGAATGGTCCTACGCCTGGAGGATTAAAAAGGCCCCACCTGTCGATAATATAATCCCATTTATCAAATCCTGCCACCCAGGCTATGAAGAGGAGCCGGTATTCTTCAATCAGGTCTCTCACAATCTGCCAATACTCAACAAATTCAAATCCAAACATATCGAGTGAATGCTGCTGGACTATCAAGTCCCTGGCAGCTTTACGGATTATGGCAGCATTTTCCATTTTAAGATCATAAAGTCCTGCTGCCTCAGCGCCGGCCACTTTCACAGTCAGTAGTGCTGCATCACTAAGCAAATAGCCTTTGATTTCACTAAGATACTCATCGTTCTCAGGGATCAGAGCGGTAATTTTTAATACCACATCAAAAATCTCTTTCCCTTTCCGGTAAATAGGAAGGTTTTCCACCGGTTTTATATCATCATCATCGTCTGAATCCATTATGCAGAAATTTATTTCTAACTATAGCACTAATCGGAAGACATTTTCCTGAAACACACTACGCTAATTTAACATAAAGGAATTAGAAAGTCAAGATTAAAATGAAATATTGTAGTTCGGTTAAACAATAATGGATGTTACGCAAACACTAATTATATGGCGTCCCTACGGGACTTTAGATAAACAGGTGTTATTTCATATTTCTACCGATATTTGATCCCTAACGGGATCGTCCCACAGGGACAAGATATTGGCAGTAAAATAGTTAGGGAATTTCGCTAAGGGGATGTTGAATATGTCGAAATCCATTAACCGCAGAGGGCCGCAAAGTTTTTCGCAGAGGACCGCAGAGGTGGCTTTCAACAACTTTTCTCAGCGGCTCTCTGCGTATTCTTTGCGTCCCGATAGCTATCGGGATCTGCGGTTAAAAAAGATCTTTTTAGACAACCCCGAAATAGTAATTAAACGGACAACTTTGAAAAGGAATATTGTAAATTTGAGCTAACATTTAAGTTCCAGGTTATTGGCGTGATTATTGCTGTGAAAACAATAACGCCAAACCTAATATCATGAATAAGGTAGCAATAATTGTTTTAGTAGTAATTGCATCCTGTTATGGATGTTCAAAGGATGATGCAGAAACTTCAAAATTTGTTACAGGAACTTTCTCCGGAATAAAAACTGTGCATAATTTTAATACAAATTATGACTTTACAGATACAATAACAATTATGTTTGAACACACAAAATATACATATTTCGGTTCGACTTTTCTGAAACCAGGTGATTCCGGGTACGGTAATTTTCTTATTAAAAATAACTCAATTGAATTTGAAGACGTAGTTGCCAGAATTGATCTATATACCTGGGATTGGATATTAGGTGGAGTACACCAATTACGAATATCTGGTGATTCACTTATTATGAATCAAAAAAGTTCATCTTTACAAATTTCTTGCAGATTAAAGAAAATAACTAAATAATATAATCATTGAAAAAGATAATATTCTTTCTGGTAATTATTGTATTAAGTTACGGATGTAAAAAAGATGATTCTTTTATCTCTTCATCAAGTATAATTGGTGAATGGTCATGGATAAGCACTTGTGGTGGGATTGCAGGGGGATGTTATACTCCCAAATCAACAAATCAAAGAATCAATCTTGTTTTAACAGTGGATTCAATTTATAAATCCATAATAAATGATACAATAAAAGATTCAGGTAAGTTTCACGTTTATAAAGTAATTTCCGCTGATATGAAAGATACTTCACTGGTTCTTCAATATGGGTCAGCAAGTCAAACGTTTCTAATAATCCGTGATACATTATATTTTCCTAAGGGTGATTTATGTTTTGATTGTTTCTCAACTAATTATAAAAGAATTAAGTAAATGCAAAAGATAGTGATTTTCAGCTTCATCTTAATTTTGGCTGGCTTTGGATGTAAAAAAGAAAATCTGAAAGACGCTGAATTATTGAATACCAAATGGACACTGACCTATATTCAGAACACCAAAACAAACACAGTAACACTTTATCCGAGTGAGGCAACGAATAAAATATCAATTTTATTTACCGATTCATCGAACATTATTAGATTCAGTGGAGTTTGCAATGGCGGAACAGGCTCTTATACATATTCTTCCATAACTGGTGAAATTAAAATTTCTAACTTGGTAAGTACAGAAATTTACTGTAAATATTATGAATGGGAAACATATACAGGTCAAAATCTGTATGATGCTACAAGTTATAAAATAAATGGCAACGATTTGGTAATATATTCGAGTGGTGCGTACAATTTGTATTTCACTAAGAATTAATATTAGTAAAATCAAATAATGTCTTCATTATGAAAAAGATAATATTCCTTCTGGTAATTATCGTATTCAGTTGTGGATGTAAAAAGGATAATTCTTCTTACAATTCATCAGGTTTAACAGGCGAATGGTCCTGGATAAGTACATGTGGGTTAGGTGGAACAGATTGTCAGACACCAGCTTCAACGCATATCTCACACAAGCTTATTTTTAAATCGGATTCCCTCTTTTATGAATATCAAAATGATACGCTAAAAATATCAGGTATCTTTCACACTAATGAATCCGGGTCAGAGAATGGAGTTATTAAATATGATTATGATTCAGGAAGTGCAGACAGGTTCTCATTAACCCATGACACACTAACTTTATCAAATGTTTATGGTTTTATAACATGGGTGAGTCAGTATAAAAGCGTTAAACCTTAGGTTTTATGAAAGTGTGCAGAACAAATGAACAATAGAACATTCGAAGGCTCAGTTCCAGATATGAGAAAAACAAATTTATTTAACTTTAAATTCTTTATCTTCATTGCATTCACTTCGATTTTGATAACAGGATGTCTTAACACTGAAGGTACCCTGAAAATAAAAGGAAAAATTTTAGATGAAAGTACAAAAACAGGAATTCCCTGGAAAAACATAATTATTCAGGGATTTGTAGATAACAATAATGAATCAGAACCAATTGAAGCCGGCCAATTCTCGACTGACAGTTCTGGCTGTTTCACCTATTCATTAAGAAAAATCAAGAATGTTTATAACTACAATTTTTGTTTTATTGGTTCTTCAGATTATCCTGTAACAATCCATAAAATGACACTCTTCGGCCTTCAAAGTAATGCAGATTATCTAATATTTCCCCTTAACAAATTAGCAGACCTTACCATTAAGATAAACAGAAAAAGTAATAACCCAGTATGCGATACCCTCCGATTGATTTGGGAATCGAATGGAAATTATGGTTTGTCTATATATCCCTATGAAATATATAACTATGGAAGAACAAATAACTCCTTTGGACTTACACCAGGCAAAGACTTAATGTGGATAGGTGGATCTGTTAATTCTTCAATTAAAACTAAAGTCTTTGGAGAAAAAATGACAAAATTAAGCTGGGAATTGTACAGAAATGGAAAGAAAAAGGAATTTATTGACACAATTACCTGTAAAAGAGATTTTGCGAACATTGTTTATTTTACGTACTGAAATAATAGATAGCATTGTCATGATAGCGCCGGCCTGAAAGCTTTCGGGATGCAATCGGTGGCCAAAAGTACTGAACATAATTTGGCACGGATAACATATCCGCGCCATCGAAGAATAGCTAAGAACGAAAAACATATCCGCGCCAGCGAATAAGATAAAAGACAACAAATGATTAAGAACTACATCAAAATAGCTCTCCGGAATATAAAACGGCATTTTTCTTATGCAATTCTCAATATCATTGGAATGGCCATAGGCATGGCTTCTGCAATTTTAATTCTTCTGTGGGTTCAGGACGAATGGAGCTACGACAGACATTTCGAAAATGCAGATGAGCTATATCGTGTGATTGAAAACCAAAATCTTACGGCAGGAGGAAGCTCTCTGATAGTACCAACTCCCGGAGCATTAGCTGCTACTTTGAAGGAAGAATATCCTGAAATAATCAGGTCTGCTAGACTCTGTCCTAACCCATTAACATTAAAAAAAGGTGATGAATTCATTGAAGAAACAGTCTTGTCAGTTGACAAGGACTTTTTAAAAATGTTCAATATCAAATTTATTCAAGGTGATATAAATACCGCTTTAAATGATCCTCATAATATTGTAATCGCTGAAGAAACAGCAAAGAAATACTTCGGTGACGAAGAAGCACTTGGAAGAACTCTGGCCTCACGTGGATTTATGATGAAAGTCACAGGTGTAGTAAAGAGTTTACCACACAATAGTCATATCCAGTTTAATTTTTTGGTCCCGATTGAATGGTTAACAGGGTTTGGAGCGCACTTAGATGGCTGGAACGAGAGGTTTAATACCTACATTGAACTTAAAAAAGGGACAGACAGTAAAACAGTTGATTCAAAAATTCATGATTTCATTAAGAAACATAACAAAGAATCTAATTCGGAGATCTTCCTTCAAAACATTAAAAAGGTTCATCTGTATTCTTCAGGTAAATATGTTGCAGACAATTTTGGAACCGGTGATATTACTTATGTCAGGATTCTGAGCCTCATTGCTATTTTTATTCTCGTAATCGCGTGTATCAACTTTTTGAACCTTTCTACCGCACAATCAGCCGGAAGAGCCAGGGAAATAGGCGTTCGTAAAGTGGCAGGTGCAAACAAAAGGAATATAGTGTTACAGTTTTTAGGAGAATCTCTGATGATTGTACTCGTGGCTCTTGTGTTTGCAATGATTTTTGTTGAATTGCTTCTACCCGGCTTTAATATCCTTATCGAAAAACATTTGAGTGTGAGCTATCAAAGTGCTGGTTTGTATATTGGTTTAAGCACCATTTTATTGTTTTGTGGTTTATTAGCCGGAAGCTATCCTGCATTCTACCTGTCTTCTTTAAAGCCACTGGAGGTAATAAAGGGTAATATCAATAAAAATCCCGGTAATTCCGGATTCAGAAGAATCCTGGTCATTTTTCAGTTTTCTCTATCTATACTTCTTATAATATGCACTTTAATAGTAGAAACACAACTTAAATATATTCAAAATAAAAACCTGGGATTTAATAAAGACAACATAGGCTATTTTATGTTTCCCACACGTCCTTCAGATCCTAAGCTTGAAGCTTTAAAGAAAGAACTTGGCAGCAATCCTGACATACTGAGTGTAACCAGGGCATGGAATCCTTTTTTCAATGAGGGTACCAGAAACGGTTTTACATGGGCTGGAAAAAAGGAAGGTGATGATGTTTATT
>Ga0302206_1001141_pt1 | contig 9747 bp, 7 predicted proteins | sample II_Fen_E2_1_FD_194581 | JGI IMG/M metagenome (GOLD analysis project Ga0302206, IMG submission 194581) | Peat permafrost microbial communities from Stordalen Mire near Abisko, Sweden - II_Fen_E2_1 | ecosystem: Environmental > Terrestrial > Soil > Wetlands > Permafrost | place: Sweden: Abisko...
AAAAAGGATCAACCTTAAAATTGAAATTTATCTAATTGAATGATAAGGCCTTTTATAATATCAGTTTTGACTGTTCTCTCCATTTCAGGATTTTGTCAGGAGACAAAACTATCAGAATCAATAATAAGCATAGCCGAAGAACTCGCTTCTGACGATATCGATCCCGGAGCAGTTGAGACCTATACAGAACGGCTCAATGAACTAGCTGAAAATCCGGTCAGAATCAATTCTTCATCCGAAGATGAATTTTCAAGATTATTCTTTCTTTCAGATTTCCAGGTAAAAGCATTGGCAGATTATGCTCATTCATCCGGACGAGTAGTTTCTGTATTTGAATTAGCAACCATCCCCGGCTTTGACAAGGAAACCGTTGAGATGATCATCCCTTTTATCACTCTTGATTACAAACCAGTAAGTGACTCAGATTCTGTGCTATGGAAAAACTCAATTATTTCAAATCTCTCAATAAGATCAGGTGATACCGATACAACATTACTGGGTTCGAATTGGAAATCACTCACTAAATATAAGTTTTCTGCAGGAGCATTTTCCGGCGGTTTTACAATGGAAAAAGATGCTGGAGAAAAATTTGTGACCGGAAATCCACCACTTCCCGATTTTTTTTCAGCTCATCTGCTCTTTAACGGCAGCGGGTTGATCAGAAAAATTATAATCGGAGATTATTCTGCCCGTTTTGGTCAGGGTACAAATATAAATACAGGCATCCGGCGAGGTCTTTCTCTTTCTTCCCCTGGGTACATGTCATCAAGCGATGAGATTAAGCCTTATACATCAACTGATGAGAATAATTTTTTCAGAGGAATGGCTGCTGAATTTTCATTGAAGAATTTCGAACTGTCAATGTTTCTTTCCAGAAAAACAAGAGACGCTACAATTGATTATTTAACAGGCGATTCGATAGGTTATATAAGTAGTTTTTATCAGGCGGGTTTACACAATACTGCTTCCCTTTTGCAAAAAAAAGGTGTAGTTACGGAATCAGGATATGGAATAAATCTTTCATATAATCAATCGAATCTGAAAATCGGCTTTACCTGGTCAGAAAACAGTTTTTCTCTTCCTGTAAATTTGCCCGGGAGTGATCCATCAAAGGTATTTGATTTTAAGGGAGTACGGCACAATCTTTATTCTGTTTATTATAACGGCTTCATTAAGAATATTTTGCTCTATGGAGAGGTATCTTTAAGTGATAATAATAAGGATGCCGTCATACAGGGAATTTCCATCAGGCCGTCAGATAGATTATCAATAAATTTTCTATTCAGAAATTATAATTCCGGTTATACAACTTTCCATGGAAATGGTCCGGGAAGCAGCTCAAAAACTACAAATGAGAGAGGTATCCTGGGAAATTTCTCTTTTGAGGCTGCAAAACATCTTTTCATAAGCGGAGGCTTTGACATTCATGATTTCCCATGGTTGAAGTACCGGTGCAGCGGACCGACCCGCGGTATTGCCCGGGAATTAAGAGCCAGATATCTGCCAACGGAAAAGATTACTCTTGAAGTTCTGTTTAATTACCGTCTTTCTATGGTTAATAATTCTGATTCTGCAGCTATTCCTGATCAAAAGGAACTTTTAAACAGAAATGTAAAGGGTTCCATACGATATTCAATTTCCGACAATCTGATAATTGGAATTCGGGCAGATTTCAAGCTGGCTGATCCTTCGGAGAGCAGAGGGACATTGCTGCTACAGGATGTGATTTACAAATTCAGAAAATTACCTGTATCAGTTTGGTTCAGATATTGTCTGTTCAAAACAAACGACTGGGATTCAAGAATATACACATATGAAAATGATCTTCTGTATAGTTTCAGCATTCCTGCACTATTCGGTGAAGGCAGCAGGAGTTATCTTATGGTGAAATGGGAGTTCTGCAAATTTGCAGAACTAAGATTAAAATATGGCATTACTTCCCAGATTACTACGGGAAATACAGTGATAAACACTGATGAATTTAAAATGCAATTCAGGATCAGGTTCTGAAAAAGTCATATGGTCCGGAAATCACTTACTTCCTTAATCTCCCATTCACCTCTTCACCTCTTCAACTGTCATCTTCTAACTATTATCAGGGGTCTTTATGTCCCTTACATTAAGCTGAAGATTTCTGTTTCCTCTGAACTCATTCATCTCAAGTGAATAGCAGATATCAAATGGATTACCTCCTTTTATATACTCAAAATGGTTAGCCTGGCTGAAAGCAATGGCAGAGAAACTTTTCTGACCTGTAGATTCCTGACAGAGATCAAGCTTCAGATGTTCACCGCTGGATCCAACCATACGACCCGATCCCGTATCAAAGACATTACGTGAAACAAAGACCGGTGACATGTTTTCCGGTCCAAATGGCTGAAACTGGCTCATTGTTCTGAAAAATTCTTCATTAATTTCAGAAAATGACAGTTCAGTATCGATAAAAATACGGGGAACCAGCTGTTCTTCAGTTATTGTACCATTCACATACTGCTCAAATTTCTCCATAAACGGACGGATATTCTCCTTTTTTAAAGTCAGTCCTGCTGCATACATGTGCCCGCCGAAACTCTCAAGCAGATCACTGCAAGCTTCTATGGCCTGGTAAAGATCATATCCTTGAACTGATCTGGCTGAACCGGTTGCAAAACCATTGGATTCCGTAAGAATTACTGTAGGACGGTAATAAGTTTCAATTAACCTTGAAGCCACAATTCCGATCACTCCTTTTTTCCAGTTCGGGTTATAAAGTACGGTAGTCCTCGAATTTACTGTTCTCTGATCTTCTGCTATCATCCGCATAGCCTCTGTAGTTATAATCCTGTCAACACTACGGCGTTCAATATTGAAATTATTGATCTCTTTACTTATACCTGTCGCCAGTTTTGAATCACTTGAAACAAGAAGATCTACAGCCTTGCTGCCTGTCTCCATTCTGCCAGCCGCATTTATTCGCGGACCTATTTTAAAAACAACATCTTCAATGGTAAGAGCTTTTGTTACTTCAGATTCTCTGATTATCTCTCTCAATCCTGTCCTGGGAGATTCATTCAGCCTTTTTAGGCCAAAATAAGCCATCACCCTGTTTTCGCCTGTAATGGGTACAATATCCGAGGCAATGCTGACTGCAACAAGATCAAGATAGTGAGCTATTTTACTGAACGGAATACCGTGTACTCTTGCGTAGGCATGAACAAGTTTGAATCCCACACCGCATCCTGACAGTTCTTTATACGGGTAACTGCAGGAAGGCTGTTTGGGGTCAAGGACTGCTAAGGCTTTGGGTATTTCATCTCCCGGGTAGTGATGGTCACATATAATTACGTCGAGGCCCTTGGTGCGGGCATATTTGACTTTTTCTACGGCTTTGATACCACAGTCGAGTGTAATTACCACCTTGCAATTATTCTGATAAGCAAAATCAAGTCCCTGGAATGATACTCCATAGCCCTCTTTGTACCTGTCAGGGATATAATATTCCACATTTGAATACTGATCTTTCAAAAATGAATACATAAGTGCAACGGCTGTCGTTCCATCTACGTCATAATCACCATAAACCAATATCCTTTCATTTTTTTTAATCGCAGTCGAAATCCTGTCTACGGCAATGTTCATATCTTTCATCAGGAACGGATCATTGAGGTAATCAAGACTTGGATTAAAGAAGGTGGTTGCTTCAGCGGCAGATGTTATATTGCGCTGGGCCATCAGATTAGCCAGCGATTCTGAAACACCCAAAGCCCCGGCCAGCTGTTTTACTACTGCAGTATCGCCCTTCTCTTTCACTACCCATCTTTTTTCCATCTTCTTTCTACTTAATCCAATTTATATCAAAAACTTCCTGCAGATTATTTTTCACCTTGGTTTTTACCGAATCCATATCCTGTATGGCTCCCAGCTCATTACTGAGCGATGTAACACCCTTATCCGTAAAACCACATGGGTTAATATTATTGAAGTAGGTCAGGTCGGTATTGACATTGAAGGCAAAGCCATGCATAGTTACAAATTTGCTTGCTTTTACTCCGATTGCACAAATCTTTCTGGCTTTACTGGCAATTGCCGGGTCAAGCCATACACCTGTTCCTCCTTCAAGTCTCGAAGCAGCTATTCCGAACTCTTTTACTGTTCTAATTATTGCTTCCTCAAGCCTGAAAATATACTCTTTAAGACCTATCTTAATCACCTCGAGGTCAAAAATCGGATAACCTACAATCTGACCAGGCCCATGATAAGTTATATCCCCTCCCCGGTCAATCCGGTAAAATGACGCATCTTTAGCTTTGAGTTGTATTAAATCGAGCAGAAGATTCTGTTCAGAACCACTTTTACCAAGCGTATAAACATGCGGATGTTCGACTAATATAAGAGTCGCGGGATTAGAATTCTGAATTATCTTTGAATCCGAAGTTCCGGATTTCTTACTGTTTATAAGTTTGGAAAAAAGATCAGCCTGATAGTCCCAGGTCTCTTTATAATCTTTTTGTCCAATATCCTTATATATAACGCTATAGCTCAATTTATTGTTTTCTCTTTAAGTATGCTAATATAGTTATATTTATTGAGCCTTTACATGATTTTCTGCATGAAAAGATGATCTTACAAGAGGGCTGCTTTCTACATGAGAAAAGCCGAGTCCGAGAGAAAACATTCTGTATTCTTCAAATTTTTCGGGCCGGACATATTCCACAACTTCCATGTATTCAGATCCCGGTTGTAGATATTGACCGATAGTCAGAATTTTACAACCCGAGTTGAAGAGATCTGTTATTGTCTGAAATATTTCATCTTCAGTTTCTCCAAGTCCCAGCATAAAACCTGATTTTGCAGTTTTCTCTTTTCCCGAGATGTAACGTAAAACTTCAAGACTTGTGTCATACTTTGCTTTGGTCCGAATTATTGGAGTAAGACGTCTTACTGTTTCGATATTATGTGAAATCACTTCAGGACTGGCATCAATTATCATCTGGATCAATTCAGTTTTTGAGTCAAAATCTGGAATTAATGTCTCCATTGTTATTCCGGGATTTATCTCTTTTATCTTCCGGATAGTTTCTGCCCAGAACGATGCACCTCCATCAGGGAGGTCATCACGATCGACAGATGTTATGACGCAGTGCTTAAGCCTCATTGTCTTAATCGACCCGGCAAGTCTTTCCGGTTCATATTGATCAGGTGCCAGAGGTCTTCCTGTCATTGTTGCACAAAATTTACATGCTCTTGTACAGATATCACCAAGTATCATAAAGGTTGCAGTTCCCCTATTCCAGCACTCCCCGATATTCGGACAATTTCCGCTGGTGCAGATTGTATGAAGATGATTCTCAATTACAATATGCTTAACAGCTGAATAGGTTTCTCCGCTGGCTCTCTGCATTTTCAACCAGCCGGGCAATCGCCTTCCTTTTTGCATCTTAATTTTAATGATTTTGACCCGGTAAAGTTACAAAAAAGCACCAATTTATAGTTTTAATATCTCTGCGGTTCTCTGTGGTCCCGATAGCTATCGGGACTCAGTGCCCCTCTGTGTAACAAAAAAGAACTAACACAGAGTCGCACTGAGGATCCACAGAGTTACACAGAGAATTCTTATCACAAAATCAACAATCTTTAAACTAAAGTTTTTATTTAAAAAACCTATATTTGTTAAACTTCAATTTAAATATGAAATTTATATAAATATTAAGTCAAATGGCTAATTATGAGTTAAAGGTAAACCAGAACTATCAGACAGTTATCGGTGATTATCCAAAAGTCGGAATACGTCCTGTAATTGATGGCAGAATGCGCGGGGTCAGGGAATCACTTGAGGACCAGACTATGAATATGGCAAAGAATGCCGCCAAGCTTCTCACAGAGAATCTTAAATATCCAAATGGCAAACCCGTTGAGATAGTCATTGCCGATACCTGTATCGGAGGCGTGGCAGAAGCAGCCATGTGTGCTGAAAAATTCAGTAAACACGGTGTTGGTGTCAGTTTGACCGTAACCCCATGCTGGTGTTACGGAAGTGAAACCATTGATATGAACAGCAATATCCCAAAAGCTATCTGGGGGTTTAACGGGACTGAGAGACCGGGAGCTGTTTACCTGGCTGCCGCACTGGCAGGACATACAATGAAGGGCTTACCCGCTTTCGGCATATACGGACACGATGTGCAGGATGCAGGAGATCAGAATATACCGGATGATGTCAGCGAAAAAATCCTGAGGTTTGTCAGGGCCGGATTGGCAGTATCCTTTATGAAAGGTAAATCATACCTTTCAATGGGATCAGTTTCGATGGGTATAGCCGGGTCGATAGTGCGCGAAGATTTTTTCCAGGAATATCTTGGAATGCGTAATGAATATGTTGATATGAGTGAATTCAACAGGCGCCTTAACGAGGAGATCTTTGACAAAGAGGAATTTATTAAAGCGCTTCTGTGGACAAAGAAAAACTGCCAGGAAGGCAAGGATCTTAATCCTGTTAAGAAAACCAGAAATCAGTTGGACAAGGAATGGGAAACTGTTGTGAAAATGGCACTAATAGCCCGTGATCTGATGGTCGGCAATCCTAAGCTCAAGAAACTTGGTTTTGGAGAGGAAGCCATGGGACATAATGCCATTCTTTCTGGCTTCCAGGGACAACGGCAATGGACTGATCATATGCCAAACGGAGATTTCCTTGAGGCAATACTCTGCTCATCATTTGACTGGAATGGAATAAGACCTCCATATCTGGTTGCCACTGAGAACGATGCAATGAACGGAGTACCTATGCTCTTTGGATATCTTCTTACCAATACCGCCCAGATGTTTTCAGATATCCGTACTTATTGGAGTCCTGAGGCAATAAAGAGAGTTACAAAGATTAAACCTGAAGGTCTGGCTGCTAACGGAGTTATACACCTTATAAATTCCGGAGCTTCCGCTCTTGATTTTTCGGGCAGACAAACAGCGAATAAAAAATCAATCATCAAACCTTTCTGGGAAATAACGGGTAAAGATGCTGCTGCGTGTCTTGAAGCTACACAATGGCCTCCTGCAAATACCGGCTACTTCAGGGGAGGAGGTTTTTCATCCCAGTTCAATACAAAAGGAGTTATGCCTGTGACAATATCGAGGGTTAATCTGGTAAAAGGATTGGGACCAGTTCTTCAGCTTGCTGAAGGATGGACTGTTGAACTTCCTGAAAAAGTCAATAAAATACTTACCAACCGAACAGATCCCACCTGGCCTACAACATGGTTTGCTCCGAGATTGACCGGAAAGGGACCATTCAGTGACGTCTATTCTGTTATGTCAAACTGGGGTGCTAATCATAGTGCATCAAGCTATGGTCATATAGGAGCCGATTTAATTACTCTTGCTTCAATACTGAGAATACCTGTCTGCATGCACAATGTCGAAGAAGAGAAAGTGTTCCGCCCAAGTTCATGGAATGCATTCGGAATGGACAAAGAAGGGTCTGACTACAGAGCCTGCCAGACATATGGGGCGATGTATAAATAGAAAGGGAGAATGGGAGAAAGGGAGAGAGGGAGACTGAGAGACTGAGGGACAGATAAATGTAATATACAAAATACGACAATCAATAATTTTATGGATGCACCGCTTGAAATCAAAAAAATAGAAATAGAACAGGAGACACTGAGTCATCTCAATACAGCAAGAAAATGGGCAATGTTCCTGTCCATAGTAGGGTTTATATTTCTTGGCCTGTTGGTATTAATCGGACTCATTGCAGGGACTTTTCTGACGGCTTTCAATACCGGAGAAAAAAAATTAGGAATACCTGAATCTCTTATGTTTATTCCTGTACTTGTTTTAGGAGTAGTTTACTTCTTCCCTGTCCTTTATTTATTTCGTTTCTCAAAACACTCCCATCATGCTATACAAAAATTTGATAAGCTTGAATTTCATAAAGCTATAAAGAATCTTAAGGCTTGTTTGGCCTATTTCGGGGTCCTTATAATAATTATCCTTTCTATCTATATTGTTGTACTTATCGTTGCCGGATCATCCCTGGCCTTTCTAAAAGGACTCTGATAATCCGGAATCATTTCAAATGATAATTTCTTTTAAAACGCAAAACTGAGGGAATCTCTTTTTTATTGTTTCTGATTAATTACTTTATTAAAATGCCAAAGGGTGATATTATAATTGTATTCGACTGTGGTGCAACAAACATAAGAGTAATAGCAATCAATAGTACGGGTGAAATTCTTGCATCAGAATCATTGCCTAATAATGCCAGACCTGATCCGTTTTACCCTTCTTACAGAATCTGGGATGTGAAGGAAATATGGTCCAAGATGTGCCAGGCATCACGAAAAGTAGTAAGCCAGATTAATCCAAACGATATTGCAGGCACCACGGTGACTACATTTGGAGTTGATGGTACTCTCTTTGACAAATCGGGGAATATGCTTTACCCGGTAATATCATGGCAGTGTGACAGAACCAATAAGATAATGCAGAATATTGATAAATATTTGCCGCTTAACGAATTATATAGTGAAAGTGGAGTTCTTCCATTTTCTTTTAATACAATTAATAAACTAATCTGGTTTGTTGAACAAAGACCCGATATAGTTGAAAAGAGCTCATCATTTCTCTTCATGTCTTCAATAATCTCGTTTTATCTGACAGGCGAAATGGTAAATGATACTACCATGGCCGGTACATCAATGCTCACCAGTCTCAGGACACGAGGTTTTTCAGAAAATATTATTAAAAAGATTAATTTCCCCTTTGAAAAAATGGGCGTACCTGTTGAAGCCGGAACAGTTACCGGAAAAATAAATTCCACTGCCTGCGCCCAGACCTTAATACCTGCGGGAACACCGGTTGTAGCTACAGGTCACGATACTCAGTTTGCAATATTCGGATCAGGAGCTGAAAAAAACCAGCCGGTTTTAAGTTCAGGCACATGGGAAATCCTGATGGTAAGGTCACAGGAATGCAGGACGGGAAAAGAACAGCTGGATCTCGGTATCACCACTGAACTTGATTCAATATCAGGCTTATATAATATTGGAAACCAATGGATTGCTTCAGGTGTGGTTGAATGGGTGCGACGAAACTTATACAGCGATATCACTGACAGGGCATATGAAGTTATGATTTCCGGTGCAGAAAAAGTACCGCCAGGCTGCAATGGGGTAAAGGTAACTCCAAAATTCTATGAGGAGTTGAAAGGCAAACCTGCAGGTCAGATACATGGTCTGACACTGGAATCAACCCGTGATGAGATTTTCCGTGCTCTGCTTGAAGCACTGTCTGCCAGACTGGCCGAAGGGAAAAGTGCTCTTGAAAATGCCGGTGGTTTTAAAACAGAAAGCATTCTTTGCGTCGGAGGCGGATCAAAGAACAGATTATGGAACCAGCTTAGGGCCGACTATGCAGGTGTTCCTCTAAAAATTATCGACCAGAAAGAAACTACAGTACTCGGTGCATCATTATTTGTCCAGGCTGCATGCGGCAATGCTCCCTCACCCGAAGAAGCCAGATCAGCAATCAATTACAAAACGGAGATCATTGAACCTGGTCCCCTACCCCCTTTGCTATAGGCCCCCCACCCCCCCTAAAGGGGGGCTCGTCCACAAACGAATAGTAAGTTCTCTTAAAAACCGAGTACAAACTCCCCTTTAGGGGGGAATTGGGGCAAAAAGCTGGCGTGATTTAGCGGATGAAAAGCCGGGAGAGGCGCAAAAACCAGAAGAGGCAGGTGGTTGAACCATCCAAAAATAAGCTATCTTC
>Ga0302206_1001143_pt1 | contig 9730 bp, 7 predicted proteins | sample II_Fen_E2_1_FD_194581 | JGI IMG/M metagenome (GOLD analysis project Ga0302206, IMG submission 194581) | Peat permafrost microbial communities from Stordalen Mire near Abisko, Sweden - II_Fen_E2_1 | ecosystem: Environmental > Terrestrial > Soil > Wetlands > Permafrost | place: Sweden: Abisko...
CGATCAGGTTACTTTGAAAAAAGAAGATGCAGTTTCCGATTTATTGTCCTTTTATATGGGCAAAAACACACCCGAACGTCAGAATTTTATTATTGATAATCTGGTGGTGGAAGAAGACGTATAAATATCCATTAAAAACACTATTTTTGTAACTTTTAAAAACAATATAAATATTCCTATGTCCCGATTTAAAACACTTTTTTTCTTGTTATTTTTAGCAACCTGTACCTTTGCACAGGATTTTGAAGTTTCTCCGGTTTTAATGAGTTTTAATGCCGATCCCGGCGAAATACAGAAAAAGGAAATCAATCTGATTAATCATTCGGGCAAGCCACAGAAATACAGTCTGAAACTGGCCGATTACGTGATGGATAAAGATGGCAACAAGAAAAATATTCCGCTTGGAACCAGCAAACGGTCGTGTGCCGACTGGATTACGCTGAATCCTTCGTTTGTGGAATTAAATCCGAATCAGGCAGCAACTATAGAAGCTTTGATGACTGTTCCGAAAGATGGATTTTCAGCTAAGTGGTGTATGATTCAGGTAGAAGTGGCCCGCGAACAATCAGCCTTTGAAGCGGACAAGGCTCTGGCAACCGGTGTGATGCTGGTACCGCGCATTGTGATTCTGGTAAAACAATCACCGAAAAGCAATAATAATTACCGCGCAAGTATTTCCGGATTAAAGGAAATTACGAAAAACGGAGACAAAATGCGCACCTTTGAAGTGGTGGTAACCAATATGGGTGATAATGTGATTGACGCCACCGTTAATTTGGCACTGGCCGACATACAGACTGCAAAAGAACAAAAGTTCAGTCCGGTCAGAGCGACTGTTTATCCTGATGCTTCGAGAACACTGAAACTGGAACTTCCAAACACACTGACCAAAGGAAGTTATGCACTGGCTGCCATTCTGGACTATGGTCACCACCAACCGCTGGGCGGAACACAAATAATGCTTGACGTGAAATAACATCCCGTGGAAAGTAAAAAGTTGAAAGTGAAATCTATGTCTAAGCATTTTCCGGTTATCCTGTTTGTAATGCTGTTTTCTTTTGCTGCAAATGCTCAGGAAAAGACGGTAAATACCTGGTATGATGCTCCCAAAACTCAACTGAAAGAATCTTATACCGTAATTCCGGCAGGAAAAGACAGCGTGGTAAAGCATGGTAAATACATAATTTATTACGCTGATAAAAAAGTATGGCAAGAGGGTAGTTTTGACCATAATCAACTCACCGGTTTGTGGAAAGATTATTATGAAACCGGAGTTTTGAAACAGGAAATGCCTTATGCAAACGGTTTGCTGAATGGAGTTCTGAATTATTACTATCCTTCCGGAAAACTGCAGCAGAAACTTTCATACAAAAATGATTTACTCAACGGCAATGTATTATCATACTTTGAAAGCGGAGCTTTACAGGAATCATCCAATTACCTGAACAATCAACTTGACGGAGAACTGAAGGCATTTTACGAGGAAGGAAAACCACGCTTTGTCAAAAACTTCAAGAATGGGATGGAAGACGGACCGCTGGTAAGTTATTATGAAAACGGCAACATCAAAGAAAAAAGCATCCGGAAAGCAGGTCAATATGATGCATTATATACGGATTATTACAAGGATTTTACTGATGGAACCGTTAATAAAACCTGCTTTTATAAAAACGGAAAACTCGACGGAAAACTGACAGGTTTTTACCCTTCCGGAAGAGTAAAATTTGAATGCATGTACAATAATGACGTGATTACAGGTGCCTTCACCGAATATTACGACACAACGAAGGTGTTGATAAAAGAAACAGGGACTTATGCACAGAATAAAAAGAATGGTGTGTGGAAATCTTATTTTCCCAATCAGGAACTTTTTTCAACAGGCACGATTGTAGATAATAAGCTTGATGGCGTTTGGAAAGTCTATTTCAAAGACGGAAAGCTGAAACAAACAGGCAGTTATAAAGATGGAAAAGCGGTTGGAGAATGGTCTTATTACTATGAAACCGGAGAATTGAGAAACAGCGGTTATTACGAAAATGATAATAAAACAGGTATTTGGAAGACCTTCTACACCAGTGGCGAATTAATGTCGGAAATAAATTTTGTTCTCGGGCAGCGCGATGGAGCAGCAAAAGCTTATACAAAAAAAGGAAAACTTGTAGAATCGGTTATGTATAAAAACGGAGAAAAAATACAATGAGAAAAGGAATCGGTTTTATGATGCTTTCTATGTTGGCTGTATTTGTATCGTGCAAAGATACCGGACCTGCAACCTACAAAACGCTTGTCGGTGCCTGGCATTGTACTGAAAATTCTATCTATGGTTCAAGAAGTTACCTTATTGATGTATATCGTACAAAAGCAGACACTACGATTTACCTATTGAGTAATTTTCATAATATAACAACTGATGATACCGGCGATGTGCGGGCAAAATTGAAAGGTTCAACCCTGACTATTGAAGTTCAGCAGACCATAACCAGCGGCAGTACGAGTTTGACTGTAATATCGGGAACAGGAACCGTTGCAGCCGATTTAAAGCAAATTGATCTGGATTATAAGGTTTTTGACGGCAAGACCAATAATAATGTACACGCCCTTTATTCCCGCCCCTGAAAGTTCCGTTTTATTTACTTTTCTTCAAAAGTGTACGATCAACCGTCACTATATACCCCATTAATCCATACCGTGTAATGGCAGCTTTAGCGTCATCAATGGTATTATAGTTTCCTGCATAATAAACGAATTCACCCTTCCGTTCCATAAAGAAAACATCCTCTTTCAAATTATATTTTTTCTTGTAATAAGTCGGATCAACATAAGTATTCTGAACATCAAGCTGAATAGTGTACAGGTTCGTATTTTCCTGATTCGCTGATTCTGAAGTAACCGGATTTCCTATAGATTTATTCTTTGTAACATCAACAGGGTTTGGAGTTTGTTTTGCCAAGGATTCTGTCTTTAGAGAAATAGGTTGATTTACAGGCAACTTATTCTTTCCTGCCGTATTTAATTTTGATACATCCGATTCAACTTTTTGAACAGGAGGAGTTTTGACCGGTTGATTCGAGTTACTACCGGTATTATTCTTCACCACAGTAGATTGATTTGGCACTACCTTCCCATCTATAATTGTTACACCTTTATCATTTGCCGTTTGATTCGCTGTCGGTGAAACAGTAGATTTCGCAGGTTGTTTTGTATTTACAGGTTGCGAATTGGCTTCTGCATTTTTTAATTCCTGTTGAGAAACTGCTGGTTGGGGTTTTCCAGTGGGTTTTGCATCAGTTTCAACAGGTTTTGCTGTTGAAGATTGTGTTGCCTTGATAGTTTCGATAGGTTTCGTAACAGGTTGTTTAGTAACTGTTGGTGCAGACTTTGGCTCAGCATTGTCAGTTGAAACTGTAGGTACAGGTTGATTCACAACCGGAGCGGCTTTCACTTCCGATTCTCCGGTTTTCAACAGCGTTTTATCAATTGCAACAGGAATAGCAGTAATTCCCAGTTTTGAAATTACTGCTTTAGCTGCTTCAACTGTGGAATAGCTACCGGTATAATATTTATATAGCCCATTGGATTCGGTATAGTAAACGTCCTCATTTAATTTATATTTATTCTTAAAATATGACGGTGACCGATAGGTTTTAGTCTTCGAAAGCAGGATAGCATAGTTTGCAGCTTGTACCGGTTTTACAACATTCGATTTATCTGTTACCGGCACTTCGGATGTTGAATCCAGTGAGCTGAATTTGAATAATTCACTGCCACCTTCAAACTGAATACCTCGTTTTTTCTCAATAAAAATAAAATCAAAATTAATTGTTTTATTTGTTGTGAATTGCACTTCCGATTCATTGGAATCAATATAAAACTGCTCGCCAAACACATTGTTGATATGAACTTTGAACTTATCTGCTTTAGGTACACTTATAATAAAATTCCCAAAGTTATCAGTAAGCGATGAATAAGTTTCGCCTTTCGGACCTGTTGCCATGATGCGTACACTTCCCAGGTCAATCTTTCCTTCCGAGCTGTTCATATCGCGCACAAGGATAATTTTCCCTTTTATCTTATAACTTTCGGCAAGCGGAACGAACAAGATACGGTCTTTATTGTTTGAATACTTTTGTTCGGAACCTTTCAGAAAATACAAACTCTGAAGGTTTATCAACGGTGTAAATGTCAGTTTATAATCGTCTTTTGGAAGATTGTCGAATTCAATTGATCCTTTTACATCGGACAATAATTGTATTTCAGGAATATAGCTTACCTCTTTGGAATGACTCCTGTCTTTCTGAATATCGACAAGGATATTCGAAACAGGTGGTTCGTTGTCAGTTTTTATACCATTCCCATCCAAATCGTTGAAAAATACGGTTTTAAGATTGTAGTATTTCAACCGTGGTTGCTGGATATTAAATGACTTACTGATACTTACCGCAAAATTGAAGTCTTTGGTGTTAATTCTTCCCTGATTTGGGTCAACACGAATATTTGAATACATGAATCCACTGACAGAAAGAACGATACCGTGTTTCATAAACTGGTCGTATTTAATATTATAAGAAATATTTTCCCGACCCGAAGGCATGTAATATGCATAGTTTATATAGGCGCTGAGTTTTACTTTCCTGTTGAAAAAGAAATTTTCGTATGAAGGTCTTATCTGGATACTTTTCGAAACAACCGGTTCCGAATCAACCAGAACACTTCGGTATAAATCGCTGGTAGAACCGCTTGAATAGTAAGCATTCACCCGCCAGATATTATCGAAATAATTTAAACCGACCGAATAATATATGTTTTTATCCGAAGAATAATTCTGGAAGTTCGGATCAAGTGAAGTATAATAAAATCGCAGGTTACTGACTGTTATATTAGGTGTTATAGAGCGGTAACCGTTCAGTTTGAATGTTGCGGATGCCCAAATACCCGGCTGATAAGTAAGGTATTGTGAACTATATCCAGACGAATTAAACAATTGTCGCATGGATCCATTATAGCTTGGACCGATTTGGTAAATCATTCCTCCGGTAGAAATCGAAGTAGACAGGCGCATGTAATCCGAACTGTTATAGTTTGGCGTGTTGTAAAAATTATAAGGATAACGCGTGGTGGCGTACAACATCCGGTTACCATATAAACTTAAACTGACTTTATCGCTGAACTTCACTTTACTGTCCAGATAATATTGTTCCAACCCAGAATTCTGAATGTAATTATGCGCTGAATTCATTGCATTGAACCGTAATTCAAAGTTTTTGTATTGAGTGCTGTAATAAATTTTATAACTATAGCCTAACAAAGTAGTGTCTTTTCCCAGAGACTGATTGTATTTGGATTGTGAACCAAGTATCTCAAAATTAATACTATGATGTTTTAAAAAGGTAAAACCTGCGCCAAATAATGCCGAAGTTGCCAAATAGGAATTTGTATAATCGTTTTCGTGAGTTACTTCAGCATTTACCGAGAACCTTTTAAACGATGTACTGTATCCAACATTCTCTCCAATTGTTTGACTAAATGGATTTTGAGTAACAGAATAAGTAATCCGGTTGCCTTGATTTAGTTTAAAAGTTCCAACTAAACCGCGACCATTAATGGTGTGTAAATCTCCGCCACTTACATTATTGCTGATAAAAATATTATTCCGGTTATCGTTATAAACTAACGAATACATTAACTGACGGTTTATATCAAAATTAGAGAAAATCTGGTTATCCATACTCATGTTCTGAGCACCGACAACATACTGGATTTCCCTGTTTTTAGGATATAAAATATCACCGTATGCTTTTATGCTGCTGCGTACATCCTGATTTGACATTAAATTATACAACTGATAATCAATGTTTAATGGTGATGAATTTTGAGCACGTTGATTGAGATAAATGCTGTTGAGTTTGTGTATTAAAATAGAAGCACTTTTGGAGAATGACTCGGTAGAAGCAATTAACCGAATCGAGGATTCTTTCCAGCTACTTTCGTATTTCAGTTTTTCTTCATAACTGAGTTTGGACTGATAAGTAACTAAATAATTAATTGTGGTGTCTTTAAAAGCTCCAAGTTTGACAAATTCAGTAAAATTATCGCTGATGTTATTCGGAAAAGCAAGTAATTTCCCCACCTGAATCTGTACTTTTATCAACTCATTCGTGTTTCCGTGGTTGGAAAGTTTAATCTGAAAATTTACATTTGGTTCATTTTCGGTAAAATACAGACTGTTGCTATAAGTAACAAAATCCCATTTGGTATATGACGGGATTGCGAGATAAGTGTTTGTACTGTAAATCCGCTGCGAAGTCCTGAAATTAGCTCCCAGAATATAGGTTATTCCACCAACTGCTTCGGAGGATGGCGAAATCCGCACAGGTATCATGGTCGAATCGCCGGGCAAAATAGTGATTTGTTCTTCGGGAAACAATAAAAGTTTCCAATTTTCGGGTGCTGAAAAATTTACTTTACCTGTAGCTGCTTTCGGATTGGGATTTTTGATTTTTAGAACATTAAAATAAAGGCTGGAACTTTTAATGCTGTCACTGGTTTTTACAAAGGTGAGCTGTACTTCGTCCTGATTTATTTGTCCGAAAGAATAGATGGTTCCGATTAATAGAAAAGCAATACTTAAAATCAATCCTTTAAGGAAAGATTTTGATAAGTATCCTGTATTGCTATTTGGAATCGTCACTTCGTTATTCAGGCTGTATCACCTCGTTTTTTAGAAACCGGGTCCGGTTGGTACCAGTTCAAATTCAACTTCTACATTATAATAATCGGACTCAGCTCCAAGCAATGTACCGTTTCCTCCTTCAACAACAGGTTTTCCGCATTCAAAAGAAACTCTCAATTGATCATTTGCCCAGTTAAGGTTCGTCCACGGACGGCTTGTATAAGTAAATAATGGTACCCAATCTGTGGTCAGATCCATATATCCTCCAGAAACACCGGTTTCAAGTCCCATGGCACTTTCTGCTTTTACCCGTAACTTATTCAATGGTAATGTAAAAACATCCCCTTTGATATTTGGTTGGCTATTGAAAGATCTGAAGTTCAAAACAAATCCTTCAAGCGTGTGTCCGACTTTACTTGAATCGGCCATTGAAATTCCAAACTGAGTCCCTGATAAAACTTCAATACCTTTTTTAAATTTATCTAATGAATTGAAATTAAATGGGATGCTGCTTCCATAAAGCACAGTTAGCCGCGCAGAATTCCATTCCTGCGATAGTCCTTTCTGACAATTTATCAGCATAAAAACCAAAAGGATAACGGGGCTTAAAACTCGATTTATGGAGAGCTTCATTAGGGGTTAAAGATAAGTATATATATGCAATAAAAGATTGATCAACACAAGAAATGTTGACCAATCTTTCCATATATTAGAAAATGTTTTCTTAGATCAGGATTGCAGAAAGATCAAATAATACATTCACTACATATCTGTCTGGTGCAGGACTTGGTTTTTGGTCAATTAATTTGACAGCATTCATAGGTACTACTGTACCAGCTTCTGCTGTTCCACAACGCCAGTTTAATGTAAATGAATTGTCTTTTGAATCACCGGCATCAGCATTAATAGTTGCATTGTCGTCAATCAAAATAACAGGGTAAGTTTGTAAAGCAGCAACCTGAGTTGCATTATTGGTTGGAGCGCTGAAAAGAGAAGCTGTTGGAGTAGCTGATTTAGCTTTACCTGCACCTTCGAAAGTATTTAAACCTAAATTGCTAATTTTGAAACCTACATTGTTAAGTGCAAATGTAGTTGTTGGGTTGTCAGTTCCAAGGAATGTAGCTTCTTCAGCACCATAAGTTAACGACCAACGGGTAGAAGATGATACAGTAAAATCTGTTTTGTACATAGCCTGAGAAGCTAACGGGTTTTGAGAAACTGATGCAATATCAGAAGACAATCCTTTTTTGTAATCATCAATAGTGTTAAATACAAATTCTACGTTTCCACCATTTGTAATGGTCATACGCAAAACCTGATTAAGACTTACAGCCACAGGAATTACATTTCTGTCTTTAACTGCTTGAGCAAAAAGAGTCACGCCGCAAATCAGCATAACACCTAATAAATTAATTTTTCTCATAATAAATACTTTTTTTAGTGTTGTTGATAAATTTAAAAATATAAATAAAATTATAAAAGAGACAAATTACAAAAAGAAACCATTGAATGTATAAATATATAATTCTTATTCACCCGGGGTTGATGAAATTTCTTTTAGCTAACTAAAAATAAACACTGCAAAAATAGTTATTTTATTTAATTCGCAAAGTGTTTTAATAACAAATTGTATCTTTATTTGAAAATAATATTTTTCTAGGATTTACGGGCATTTCAGCGCATTGTTTATTGATTATATTACAGCATTTTAAATCAAAAAATAAATGTTTATTTAAAAAATAATATTTTTTGAAAAATTAAATATTTAACAGTAATGAATGTTTCAAATAACAAATAACACTCGATTATTAACATGTTTTATACGTTCGGTCTTGATGTCTCAGTACAAATTCATTACATAATTTTAGATTCAGGTTATTCTGTTTACATTTGGAAATAAAATTATATATTAAAAGATATTAATTTATCAGTTTTATGAGAGTCTTTATACATACATTTACATTTTACCTGCAACTATAGATCATTAAAAATACTGCCATGCAAACTAACAACAATTCAGAAATATCAGAAAATAAAAATGATGCAAACTCCGATATTATTTTTATGAAACTTGCTTTGAAAGAAGCACAGCTTGCCAGCGAGCGTGACGAAGTACCAATTGGTGCAGTCATAGTTTGTCAGGGACGAATCATTGGGCGAGGACACAATCTAACTGAAACGTTGATTGACGTAACGGCACATGCCGAGATGCAGGCTATTACGGCAGCTGCGCAGTTTTTAGGAGGAAAATATCTGACTGGTTGTACTCTTTATGTGACGGTAGAACCTTGTGTGATGTGTGCCGGTGCCTTGGGATGGTCACAAATAAGCCGGATTGTGTATGGTGCCGCCGATGAAATGCGTGGTTTTAAACGCTTTGCACCTGATGCTCTCCATCCCAAAACTGAAGTTGTTTCGGGAGTTCTGGAAGAAGAATGTAGTAAATTAATGAAAGATTTTTTTAAACGAAAAAGAGGATAATGTGCTATTTATCTAATATTTAAAATTTATCACCACCAATTCCGATCGTGTTCCAATGCGATATTGCGGTCCCCAGAGTCCGAGACCGGACGAAACGTAGTATTGTGTTTTCCCTTTTTTAAGGTAGCCGTAACCATGTTCATACATGCTTTTCAGAAACAGATTTCCCGGGAAAAACTGGCCGTTATGTGTATGACCCGAAATTTGCAAGTCAATTCCATTATTCTCGGCCTCATCCAAATGAAATGGTTGATGATCCATTAATATCAGCAATTTGCTTTTGTTAAGTCCGTTAACAATTTCTTTCAACGATTTCCGATTCGAATTACTGCGATCTTCACGACCCACAATATAAAAACTGTTGTCAACCAGACAAACTTCGTCCCGCAACACCTGTATGCCTGCACTTTTCAGATAATCAGCTGTTGCCGTAGGTGTTTCGGCATAATGTTCGTGATTTCCGTTTATGGCAAAAACGCCTTTCGTTGCTTTTATACTTCGAAATTCTTCGTCCATGTGCTGTTCTATTACAGGTTTCATTGGACGGTCAGAAATATCACCCGCAAGCAACACAATATC
>Ga0302206_1001144_pt1 | contig 9729 bp, 10 predicted proteins | sample II_Fen_E2_1_FD_194581 | JGI IMG/M metagenome (GOLD analysis project Ga0302206, IMG submission 194581) | Peat permafrost microbial communities from Stordalen Mire near Abisko, Sweden - II_Fen_E2_1 | ecosystem: Environmental > Terrestrial > Soil > Wetlands > Permafrost | place: Sweden: Abisko...
AGGTGTATTGTTCACTCTCATAGTGACCAATTTCCATCAAGATAATATCTTTCTCATAACCAAAGAATTCATGATACTTAATCTCACCGGTCAAAAATAAATCAGCACCCGAACGGACGGCTTCAGGAATTAAAAAAGAACCCGCGCCTCCGCACAACGCTACTGTTTTTATCATCTTACCCGGTAGTACATTATATCTTAGGCTTGTGAGATTGAATGTTTTCTTTACATGCTCAAAGAATATGATGTCTTCAACAGGTTTATCAAATGCAGATATTGCCCCAGAGCCTACTTGGTTCCAAGAATTTGCCAATGGATAAAAATCATATGCGGGCTCTTCATACGGATGAGATTCAAGTAATGCTCTAATAGCTTTATTCTTAAGATACACAGGTACTATCGTCTCTATCCTTACTTCCGATTCGTGGTGAAGTTCTCCTTGATTACCACAAAACGGATGTGTGCCTTCGAGTGCTCGGAAGGAACCTTCGCCCTTCAAATTATAGCTGCATGAATCATAATTGCCGATATGCCCGCATCCTGCATCAAAGAGTGCTTTACGCACCTTGTCAGCGTAGTCAGACGGGACAAAGGTAACCACTTTCAATAGTGAAGAGTCTTTTGGTTGAAGTCTTGAGATAATTTTCAATCCCAACTTTTGAGCCATCATATCATTTACCCCACCCGGTGCATTATCTAAATTGGTATGTGCAGAATAAATTGCAATATCATGTTTCACAGCCTTCATCACGCAACGCTGAATATAGCTGTCACCCGTTATATGCTTCAATGCATGAAATATTAATGGATGATGTGATACGATAAGATTACAGCCTTGTTTTATTGCATCATCTATCACCTCTTCAGTGACGTCCAGACACAACAAAGCCCCTGCTGCTTCCACTTCTGTTAATCCAACTTGCAAACCGGCATTATCAAATCCGTCTTGCAAAGGCAGAGGCGCGAATCGTTCAAGGGCGTCTACAATTTCCTTTATTTTCATTATAAACCGAGAAATTTTTACAAAGATACAAACTATAGGCAATATTTGATTATTTTTCTTGAATATTTTTCTTTCTCTTGTTTTTTCAAAGTAAAATCTTTACTTTTGTTTACAACCATGATCACTGATATGAAGTATAAACTTTTCTTATCCATAATGAGCATTTCGCTTTTTGCATGCCATTCCATTTCAAGAAGTAATGAACCTGACACTTTCCGTACTCCAAAGGGAGACATGATAAGTATCCACTTTATCAAACATGCCAGTTTGATGATTACTTTTCAGAAAGAGAACATTGAAATCGATCCGGTATCAAACTTGGCACCAGCCACTGATTATACACAATATCCAAAGGCTGATTATATATTTGTTACTCATAGCCATTTTGATCATTTTGACCCAGAAGTAATAACGACATTAAGTAAGAATACGACAAAAATCATTCTCAACGAGGATTGTCATAATAAATTACAAAGAGGGTTTGTGATGAGAAATGGTGATTCTTTAATATTAGGCAAGGGTCTTAGCGTAAAAGCGGTACCTGCTTACAATGTAACGAAAGAACACTTACAGTTTCATCCAAAATCTAGAGATAACGGTTACATTCTTAACATTGAAGGATTGCGAATCTATATAGCAGGAGATACAGAATATATTCCGGAAATGAATGAATTAAAACATATTGATATTGCATTTTTGCCATGTAACCAACCATACACAATGACTCCTGCTCAAGTTGTTGAGGCCGCAAAAGTTATCAAACCGAAAGTTCTTTACCCTTATCATTATAATAATACGGATCTATATGTAATCGTAGAAGAGCTAAAAAACAGTGGAATTGATGTAAGAATAAAAGACATGAAATAAATACTTATGAGATGTATCTCTAAACTTTTATTATCACTCTTAATTGGAACATTTATCATTTCTTCTTGTAAAAATGATGATGATGTTCCTACTGGATTTGTAGGTTTATGGGTAAATAAAACTGATAGTGTTGTCAACACGTTAACACTAAAATCTGATAAATCCGGCGAATGGGTTGCAACAGAGAAAGGACTTATTGCCGGTAAGGCAAATTTTACTTGGAGGATAAAAGGAAATCTATTTATTTCAAAATATGATGACGGTAACGAAGAAAGTGAAACTTATTCACTAAAAGAAGATACATTGTATCTAAACAAATCCATATACATCAAACAACTCAATTAATTATTATAGAATTAAAGCCTAAATGATGCATCACTTCACGCAACAAAAGTAAGAATGCAGCAAATCTTAAATCCTCCGGCAAAGTATCCGTCGTAAAAGGGCGACCGGAAACCAAAAATCCCCATCGACTAAAAATACTTTCCACCTGTTCTATACTCATTTTATATGGAGACGTTGCATCTTTATCGTATGATTCAACTATACGGAATAAATCAGGCGTAAAAGAAACTAATAGTGACCCAGATTCTAATTTTGTACTTAATGGAACAATAATATCCTCTGTATAATTGATTGCATTTTCTATTTCAGCCCATGTAGGAGGAATGTGCATAAAAAAATTTGATATGGTATTTACCCCTATAGGTAAAATCCACTCCTTCGATTCATCATCCTTATCCGCCATCAAGTGAAGCTCATCATCCTTTATCTCAAGCAATGTAATTGGAACATTCAATTTATTCAAGGCTTTTGTATATAATACATCAAATGCAGAATCATTCATATTTACTACTTCTCAACTGTATCAATCATGCCCAATTTATAAGTACCTCTTCTAAGAACATTTCCATTTTGATCATATTCGACAAAAGGACCATCCTTTTTCCCTCTATGATAAAAGCCTTCAAAACGTGTTCCATCCTTCTCTTGACGCACACCTTTTCCTTCCTCTAATCCTTTTTCAAAATATCCCTTGAATTTTGTACCATCATTCAGAATCAAAGTGCCAAATCCGTCATATAAATCGCTTTTCCATTCTCCTTCATAGGAATTCCCTGTACCCCATGTATACTTACCATGGCCATTGCACTGATTATCTACCCAAAGACCAACATATGTTCCTTTACTTGTAATGAGAGTACCTTGTCCATCACGCATACCGTCTTTGAATTGTCCTATATATTTATCACCATTCGGCATCGTATATTCTCCTTGTCCGGTACGTTCTCCATTATGATAATCTCCTACATATTTCTCACCTGATGAGAAATAGTATATTCCTTTACCATTTTGTATATCATTCTCCCACTCACCATCATAACAATCACCAGAAGGATACTGATATTTTCCATGTCCCCAACGAACATTATTTCTCCACTCACCTACATATTTTGATCCATCTTCCCATGCTAATGTACCTTGTCCATTTTTTTTATCAGCTTTCCATTCTCCATCGTAATACGCGCCCGATTTCCATGTATATAAGCCGCGCCCTTCGCGCTTATCATTCATCCAATTTCCCTTATAAACATCTCCATTATAATAATACATCGTACCATCGCCATGCTGATAATCAGCATACCACATTCCCATATAACGATTATTATTCATGAAATAGTAGGTACCGTATCCGTGCTGCTGGTCTTGAAACCACTGTCCTTCATATCTTTCTCCGTCAGGAAAAGTAAAAACGCCATAACCTTGTCGTTTTCCTTTCATGTATTCTCCTTCAAATTTTTCACCATTAGAAAATACAGTCGTACCTTTTCCATTAGGCTTTTTGCCTTGTAATTCGCCTGTATAAACAGAGCCATCTTTAAATTTATATGTACCAATGTTTAATTCTTGCCCAAAAGCGAATGTAGTAAATAGAAAGAATACGGCACTTAATGCATAATATTTTAAATTCATTCCCTTGCTTAATTTTTTGTTCAGCAGACAAAGATAAGAAAATAATATAACGAATTCCTGCTTTTTATATTTTCTTATTATTTGCCGGCTATTACTTCAACCATTTTATCTATTTTGAAATATTGCTGTGCTAGCTGTCTTAACTCCTTTGGATTTACACTACGAATAGCTTCTAAAGAGTTCTGAAAGTAATCCACATTCAAATGATTAGTATAGAGAAATACCCACGCATCACTTTGAGCAAAAGGTCCTTCATAAGTTCTACACATATCTCCCAACATATAATTACACACCATATGTAATTCCGAATCTGGAATTAAATCGTTCTGCAACACTTCCATTTCATGATACACCTCTTTTATAAGACATTCAACATGTTCATTGGCCGTTTCCGTGCTGATCCCTAGAATTCCTGTATCGGGTGTATTATTTATCGAAGCGGAAATGCCATAGGTATAACCTTTATCTTCCCTAATATTCTGCATTAAACGACTTCCAAAATATCCGCCAAACACAGTCATCAACACTTTTAATTTATATGAATCAGGGTGATCAAACCCAATAATAGGACATCCAATCTTTACACAACTTTGCATCGCATTATCCACATGAATAGTCTTGCGCTTTTCAGGAACAGTGACACGATCATAATCTTTTCTCTCTGGAGCTTTCTTTACCTCTCCCCAAGGACTGCTTCCTAAAACATCTTCTACTTGAGACAAAATGCTTGTTGTGATGTTTCCCGAAAGATATATACTGCAATTACCGGAATGATAATTCTCCTTATAATAATCAAGTAAAATATCACGAGTAATCTCATTATAAAACTTTTCTGTGGTAATAGATCCACTTGGATGATTATCTCCAAAAATGCAATTAAGGAAATTTCGCCTAGCCAAATAATCGACTTTTGCACTATTGACACGCCATTGCTGCAGATTATTATCTATAACCGTCGATAATTGTTGTGCAGGGAATGTAGGCTCAAACAATATTGAAGATAAGACAGAAAGTGTTTGTTGAAAATATTTGTTCAAAGAATACAATGTTATATATGAATATTGCAATCCTGATGAAAGTTCAAGCCAAGCTCCGTAAAAATCAAGCTGTTCGGCTATCTCCGAAAAAGAAAGACGAACAGAACCTTCTCTCAACATACGATTACAAAACAATGCCTGTAATGGATGATTTTGTTCCCATCTACCGGATCCTATTACAATGTCGACTCGTACGACATCTTGGTTGCCAGCTCGAGTAACATACAATGGGATGTCATTTCTCATGACAATATGTTCAGGTTTAATAATATTGAATTCGTCAATTGAACGAATTGTCGGTTGAATATTACGATCAATCATTTGAAAAAGTTTTTAGATATTGTTCAGCTCTCATCAAATCGTTTGGAGTATCAATCCCAATGGTCTCTACATCACTAATGCCGACCTTTATTTTATAGCCGTTTTCCAACCAGCGAAGTTGCTCTAAAGATTCAACTCTCTCTAATTCAGACTCATCCAATAATGTTATTTGTTTCAACACTTCTGCACGATAAGCATACATACCTATGTGTTTGTAATAAACATGATTGCTCAACCATTCCGATTTATCTTTATTTCTAAAATAGGGAATGATTGAACGACTGAAATAAAGTGCGTTCATTTGCTTGTCTACAACAACTTTTGGAGAATTTACATTTTCCAATGCCATCAATCCATCAGTTGCGACAAAAGGTTTTACCAACGTTGCCATTTGTGTAGACGAATCATTAAAGCACTCCATTATTGAATTTATTTGTGAGACATGTATAAAAGGTTCATCACCTTGTATATTAATAATCACATCACACTCTTCACCAATATTTTTATATGCCTCATAGCAACGATCCGTCCCAGAACGATGATTTTCAGATGTCATGACAACTCTGCCCCCAAACGACTTTACATGATCATAAATTCTGTTGTCATCAGTAGCAACATATACGTCATTTAATGCTTGCTTCACTTGCTCGTATACTCGCTGTATAACTGTTTTGTCTCCCAAAAAAGCTAAGGGCTTTCCGGGAAATCTACTTGAACCATATCTTGCAGGAATTATTCCAATAAACTTCATTTATACTATTTTATTTTATTATCGACTAGCTGATTTCACACGAATAGTTTTAAAATTCCCCCATAAATTATTTGCTAAATAACGCTTCGCGGCATCCATTGGTACAAAAACTATACAGTTTGAATTGACAGATGTTGCAAAATTAAACGCTAACTCCGGGGGATTTTGTGCTTGTATATCTACTGTTTTCAATGATTTACAATTCATAAATGCATTATACCCGATTCCCAAAAGATTATACCCCCCTGAAACTACTTTTAATTTCTTACAGTTATAAAAACAGTTAGCACTTACTTTCAGAAGTGACGAGGGTAAATTTACTTCTTTCAAATTTACGCAATTATAAAAGCACCCTATTCCTATTTCTGTCAAAGATTCTGATAAATGAGCTGAACGAAGGTTATTGCAATTAAAAAAAGCGGCATTGCCCAATGTTGAAACCGACTCTGGTAATCTTATCTTTTTTAAAGACGAGCAACCGACAAAGGCACATGTATCTATTGTTTTCAGACCCTTTGGTAAATAAATATGTTGTAAATCTATACAATTTCTAAAAGCATTAGTTCCTATATATTCAAGAGAAACCGGTAATCCAATATATTTTAAACGATTACAATCGGAGAATGTGTTGGCACTGACATAAACTATATTTGCAGGCAAAACGACCCATCTAAGTGATGTCATTCCCTCAAACATATCATGCGAAATAGAATCACCGCTATCAATAATATAACTATCCGATAAGTCCAACTTATGCAAATTCTTCATATGCCGGATCTGTCTCATATCTACTTTATTAATAGAGCCGACAATTGTGATATCAGTGATTTGATCGACATACAAATTAATGCTATTCCACAATTGTCCTGGATAAACGACTTTCACTTTGAAGGTTTTCGCCTCAGTACTCATCGGAAGCACAAACATGGCGAACAGCAATAACAATAACAGATCCGTTTTCTTTACAGTATTCATTTTCATAGTCTCACCATTTATTCATATGAATTTTACTTTCATCAAATTTATCTTTTGGCAAACTATCCGTCAACGGAAAGCCAACAGGAACCACAGCAAAAGGAACCACATTTTCAGGCAAATCATACAAACTACTTATAACCTCCATACGTTGTTCATATGGATAAAGCGCCGTCCAAACAGCTCCAAATTCAAGGGATTCTGCCGCCAACAACAAATTTTCTGTTGATGCAGATGCATCCAACATCCACAAATTAGGATTTATATCTTTTCGACCACAAATAATAATCGCCTGCTGAGAATGCTTCAACATTTTTGCATAAGGCAATGCCTCACCCATTTTATCAAGAAAATCTCGTTCGGTTGAAATGATGAATTCAACAGGTCGAAGATTCTTAGCCGAAGGAGCAGCCATAGCTGCACGAACCAATGCAATAAGCATTTCTTCTGGAATAGATTCCTCTGTATAACGCCTCACACTTTTTCTATTTAAAATGTTCTCAAGCGCCACATTGTTCAAATTAGCAGATTCTTTCATGGCATATTTTTATACAAAAATAATCATTTTTGAGGCTCCAAACAACTTTTTAATATCTTTCTTTATAACCCAATTAATATTGCAACATATCTACTATACTGAAAATGTTGTTTTAACCATTTCACAATGCCCCAAATAGTAACAGGAAGATATATCCCCAAAACAATTGCCAACAATGATACCATCAACCAATGCACATGGTTTTCCACATACAATATTTGTTGTATGTATACCTGTGGGAACCAGGAAAAAAGATAAATAGCATAAGAAGATCCTTCTAAATGATGAAAGAAATGGTACTGGTTATTTATATACCGGTATCCTAAAGCTATACTTAATAGAATTCCAATAATTGCTGCACACAAGTCAATCATAAAAAAATCTTTTAGGAAAAGTAATTCACCTGAAAGAAACAAAAGTATTGGAACAGAATATTTCGATTCAAGGAATAATAATCTATTTATTTTTTCTTGCTTAGAGTGATACATGATTCCTAACACAAAATATACCAAATATTCACTGACCCATTCCATATTTAAAACAAGTACTCCTTTAAAAGGATTAAAGATATGTAAGATCAATGACAAAACTATTATTGCTGTACCTACTATTACCCCTCTTCTTTTGTTATACAACTTAAATCCACACAGAACGATTACCATCACAATAAATAGAGTCGGTAAAAACCAAAAAGGTAGTACCATATTCTGAAAAGGATAAGCTAGCATATGTCCCCATTTTGATATTGGAGTACTGCCTAAATGTACAATTGATTTTCTAAGAGAATATCCTGAAAAATAAATAACACTGCTTATAAAGATATAAGGAAAAAGCAAACGTCGTGTTTTCTTCATAAGAAACCCATTGCGTCCTATCAAATCAAAATTTTTAAACAGATAGCCCGATATAAAGAAAAATAAAGGCATATGAAAAGAATAAATCCAATCACGCAATACATTATTCGCCGGGTACCAAATAAATGAATGCCCTAGAACAACAAGTAATATGCCAAAGATCTGTAAAAAAGAGATAAGAGGATCACGTTGTTTCATTACTCTGAAAATAAGCTGTCAATACCTGTAGGTTTCTGTTCTTCTTGAGTATTTGACTGATGAGATTCACAACTAGAATATTCACCTTGTGGAAACTTTTCCTTTTCATCATAAGGCAACGAACCATCCTTAAAAATTTTACTCATATATATTCCCCATATGGGCAATGCGGTATAAGCCCCTTGACCGTAGGTTAGGGTGTCAAAATGTATATCTCGATCCTCTGCTCCTACCCAACATCCAGTAACTAAATTAGGAGTAAAGCCCATAAACCATCCATCTGAGTTATGTTGAGTTGTACCCGTCTTTCCTCCTACCCGGGCTGATGTATAATGTTTTACTCGTGAGCCAGTACCTCCATTTGTAACAGCAATAAGCATTGATAACATGTTTTGTGCACTTCTTGCCGATATCACTTCATTCATTTGCACATGGAAATTAGCTATTACCTTCCCATCACTATCTTCAATCTTTGTCACCATCATTGGTGCACATCTCATTCCTTTATTCACAAAAGCAGTATAGGCGCTGACCATTTCGCCAACCGATATATCACAAGGGCCTAAACAAAGAGCCGGCGTAGCCATTATATTTTTATTTGCCACTCCAAACTTATGAATTAGATTCACTAAAGCAAAAGGACTTAGCCTGCTCATAACCCACGCAGAAATCCAGTTATTAGACTGTTGCAGTCCCCACTTCAATGTCACCATTTCCCCATAACGTGCACTAGAAGAGTTACGTGGTGCCCAACCAGCTATAGAGTAAGGATGATTAATTACTGTAGTACAAGGTGTCATTCCATTTTCCATCGCCAAAGAATAAAGGAATGGTTTTATCGTTGATCCCACTTGGCGACGTCCAACCATTGCCATGTCATATTGAAAATATGCATAGTTTGGTCCACCCACATATGCCTTCACGGCACCAGTCTGCGGATCCATTGAAACCAATCCGGCGCGAAGAAAAGACTTATAATAGCGTATGGAATCCCAAGGAGCCATCACTGTGTCTTTCGGCCCATGCCACGTAAATACAGTCATAGGCTCTCTACGGTGAAATGCACTCTCTATTTCCGAATCAGAATATCCTTGCGAACGCATCAGTTGATAGCGATCAGTCAATCTCATTGATCTCAGCATCAAAGCATGCACTTGTGAAGACGAAAGATTCTTTGAGAATGGGGCTTGGCTCCGTCCAGCTTTTTCTCG
>Ga0302206_1001148_pt1 | contig 9702 bp, 7 predicted proteins | sample II_Fen_E2_1_FD_194581 | JGI IMG/M metagenome (GOLD analysis project Ga0302206, IMG submission 194581) | Peat permafrost microbial communities from Stordalen Mire near Abisko, Sweden - II_Fen_E2_1 | ecosystem: Environmental > Terrestrial > Soil > Wetlands > Permafrost | place: Sweden: Abisko...
TATATCCATGAGAACTATCGCTGGCAGGCACCAGTAAGAAGATTTAAACAGATTATCGATTCAGGCATTATAGGAAATACTTTCAAAGCGAGAGTCTCATTTCTTTCAGGCTTTCCTGTATTTGACAACCAGCCTTTTCTTAAAAAGCTCGACCACTTTATTCTCACCGATATGGGTTCTCATGTTCTAGATGTATGCAGGTTCCTGTTCGGAGAATGTGATGAACTATGGTGCCAGACCAAAGCTATTACTCCGGGTATAAAAGGGGAGGATGTTGCAGTTATCATGATGGATATGAAAAACGGTATGCCTGTTTACACAGAAATGTCGTATGCTTCAATAGTTGAACATGATGCTTTTTCTACACTGCATATTCTGGTTGAAGGGGAAAAGGGATCGGTTTTTCTGGGACCAGGCTTCGAGATCAGAACAACAACACGAAAAGGGACTGTTTCGGAGATTGTAAAGTTTCCGTCATATTCCTGGGCAGATCCCGATTATATCGTAAACCATGAAAGCGGTATACATATTAACCGGAATATTCTCGAAGATATTCAGGGCAAAACAAAAGCTGAAAACAGTGGAAATGATAACCTTGAGACAGTAAGATTGATTTGGGCCAGTTATAAATCAGCAGAATCAGGAAAGAAAATTAAACTTGAAGATTTTAAATAAACTTTAATCAGCATGAAAACGACGAAAGTAACGCTCGTTGGAGCAGGCGGCAAAATGGGAATGCGTCTTACCCACAATCTTAAGAATTCAGATTATGAAATGTCTTACCTGGAAGTCAGTCCTCAGGGAATTGAAAAACTGAAAGAAAAGGGGATTGTTGTTTCAGACCCTTCTAAAGTCATACCCGAAGCTGATGCGATAATATTTGCTGTTCCGGATGTAGCTCTTGGAAAAGTGACCGCAACATTCATCCCTATGATGAAAAAGGGAGCTCTTGCAGTGACTTTGGATCCTGCAGCAGCACTGGCAGGAAAACTCTTCGACAGGGCTGAAACAGCTTACTTCATTACCCATCCTACCCATCCGTCAATTTTCAACTGGGAACCTGTTGAGGAGAATATGAAAGATCACTTCGGTGGAATTGCAGCAAAGCAATCTATCGTATGCTCACTTATGAGAGGTAGCGCGGAAGATTATCTTAAAGGCGAACAGCTTGCCTGTACTTTCTATGCACCCGTATTAAGATCCCACAGGATCACAGTTGAACAGATGGGATTACTTGAACCTGCTCTGGTTGAAACACTGGCATCAACGTGTATATATGTTATAAGAGAAGGTCTCGATGAAGTTATTAAGCGAGGTGTGCCTGCTGAGGCGGCAAGAGACTTCCTGCTGGGCCATTTACGTATTCAGATGGCAGTACTTTTTAATGAACTTCCTGGCGCTGTTTTTTCTGATGCAGCTAACAAAGCGCTTCAACGGGGCCTTAAAGAGTTTATTAAGGAAGACTGGAAGAAAGTTTTTGAATCCGAAAATGTAAAGGATCAGATCGAATCAATTACATAAGGTACTCCTCTTAGCTGATAAATGCCCGAAGACATATGGAATCGCCACCATTCCTGTCAGGAGTGCCTGATCAATCACTGATTATACCAGAATATTTCCCTGAAACCGACTATGTCGTTGCGACAGGAGGCGACGGATATGCATTTAAAAATTACCCGACAGGCTCATTTAACTTTCAAAAGTTTCTGAATGGCAAATAATTTCCCTTCTGGTGTAACACCCTGTATATTAATTATATAATCTGATTTATTGTCAGAGCTCCAGAATTCAACCTCTGCTTTGCCATCTTTGCCAGTTTTGACCGATGGATTCCAGTAAAGAGTGTTTCTGTAATCGGGAATCCTGTTCTCTTTCATTTCTTCTGACGAATAATCAGGAGAGATGAAGGACCTGACTGGATCTATAACTCTGTAATTCAACCTTGTCATGTAGTCAGGAAGTGGGATGCAGTTAAATTCACCAGATTTGGTAATAACATTCACAATGCCGGGGAAAAAATATTTGCCGACTAAATATTTTTCCTTAACCACATCAATTTTCTCAACTATTTCAGGATCAAGGTTAGCAATCGAAGAGGCATCTTTGATTATTACCCCGTCTATCATTAAAGTTGGTGATATCACAGAAAATTTATCACCTGCATAACTGGTAACTGATATTTCGTATCCCGATTTTTTCTTTTTCAAAGCAACTCCCGGTAGGAGCTCAAAAAATATCTCACCCATAACCGGCAAGCTTATGTAATCTGACAGGATTAATTCAATATCAGGTTTCCCATAAAACCTAACCTTCTTTATTGACGGGGAAACGGAGTTCGAAGGTAAATCGAGAGCAGATATTCCATAAATTTTCTGCACCTGATAATTAATACCTGACTTTGAAATATAACCTGGTATCTGTTTCAAGGACGAATCAACCAATTGTCCTGACTTGAAGTATTGATCAGAGAATGATGATTCAATGATGCTTTTATAATTTTTGCTTAAATCATCGGGTATTATTATCAGATCTTTCAATCCCTCATTGATGGGAATATTGAAGCTGAAATTGCCTTCACCATTCGTCCGTGTATATTGAAATGATGCCTCTTTTCCCGGAGTACATAATAAGAGTATTTCTGAAGAATGAACCGGTTGCTGATCGCTGGTAAGGAGTTTTCCTAAGAGGTAATGACCTTCTTTTTCCACATGATATCTGAAATGAGGCTGATCATCGGAAAGTATTTCAGACCAGTTAATCCAGTTGCTTCTGACATTTAGAAGGATACTATCAATTAATTCAGGCCGAAGGCCAGTAATTATTCTGCCATTAAACAAACTGTTTAATTTTCCAAACTCCGAACCAAATAACAAATAGTCGTTAATCCCTACAGTTTTCATATCACCCGACCAGGGAGAAACTGATATGCTTAGATTTGTCTGATTCAATAATGCAGATTCTTCGTTTACTGATTTAAGGCTGAGAGTAATTTTACTCCTCAAACCACAACTGTCAACTGAATTAAGAGTCAGAAAATTATTATACTTATCAGGAATATAAACATATCTTTCAGCTACAGGTTTTCCCTTTGAATCAAAGATAGTTATCTGATTTATTCCAGAGATCAGTGAAACTTTTGGAATAGAAATCTTTGTAGTTTCATTATTAATCTTTTCATAACTAATATGGCCTATATTTCCATGAGTCTGAATAAAAACGTAAATATGGTTATCATTTTCAGTCCGGAATTTATTGTCAGAATTTATAAATAATTCGAGGATATCCCGGATAGAATTATTAATATTCAGAGTTAACCCGGAATTGTTAAGCTCCTTATTAAGATTGCTGAAGTCTTTTTTCTGAACGTATGTTGTCGTTTTTGTTTTGCCTTTGAATCCTTTGGTATTTAAAGTATTATATACCTCGATATTTTTCATAAAACAATTATCCGGAAGGAAGTTTTTCATCCAGCTTGTATATGCTCTGATAGTATAGATACCTGTGCTTAACGTGTCGGGTAAAACAATTTGTCCCGGACCAAAACCTTTCTCAATAAGTATTCTCTTCTGCACAACCGGTCTGTTCTCACCATTCAATAGTTCAAAATATGCAATCTTGCTTTCAGATGAAGGTTTAAAATCATGTCTGTCAATCAAATTAATGTTAAACCACAAATCTTCTCCAGCTATATATTCTTCCTTGTCAGAGTGAATAAAGATTTCCTCTCTGGGGACTGATTTAACGTATCCTGAAAACTTTTGAATAAGTAAATCTGTCATATCCTTAGGTGTCTGTCCATTAATACCATGGAGAAATACTAATTGTATCAAAAACAGAATTACAGATTTTAATTTTTTTATCATTTATAATACTTTCTTGGATAATTTGTTATTTATCATCTGTCCAGAAATCAGGTTTTATTTTTGTTCCCCTCAAGGTACAGTCAGCACATCCCTCATTTGTTGTGATTTCATAAAATGACACTTGTGGTATTGAAAGGAGGTGTGAGAAAAGAATCCATGCAGTAACATTGACTCCGGGAAAATAAGGAGAGTAAACAGTATCAGTAATGCAGCGGTTATATCTGTCTATTATCCCGGCGAATTTATCTTTTATAAAAATTCTTTTGGATGACTTGGCTGAAACACTGAAATAGCCTAATACCTTATCAGCCGGATTCTCAACACATGTCAGATTACTGGGAACTGAAGCAGGAATAATGTCATAAAGACCTCCTACCTGTACAGCAATGTTCTGAATTTTTTCCCAATATATATACTCATCTTCATTCAGCGAGTACTGATTTACTAAAATGCTGTATTCTGTTCTTAACCTGTCGGTGACATTTGTTATATAATTTATTGGATAGCTTTTAATACTTGCTTCATCAAAAGCTGCGGTACTTTTAATATTTATTGAATGAGATTTATCATTTATCCAGCATGTCTGATTCGGCACATCAAAAAGAAGCCTGAATTCCCATGTCTCTGAGAAATCCCACCTGTAAAATTTGCATTTATTTTGAGGATCATGAGTATCCAGTTTAATCTGACATGCATCAACTCCCTTAAAAAATCCCTCCGGTTTTTCAACGACTATTTTTTCATAATATAAACTGTCAATAGGAGGAACCGGAACCATCTCCATCGGATACGATTCATAGCTAAGATTTCCGGATGCTGAATTTGTTTTGACATGTAATGTATATGACCGTCCAATTATTCCAAAAAATGAAGATGGGGTAAGGTATGTTCCCGGTGCCGATTCTGACAAACTGACCAGATTACCAAAATTATCAGATATTGTAACAATGCATCCACTAAGGGGTCTGGCAGCGCTTATTTCCCCAAGTGGTAGCGATTTAGATAGTTTAATTGTGTCTGTTTCGTACTGATCGGTAATTAAACCCTGAACAACAAGAAGTTCCTTCTCCTCCTCAATCTTTGGAACAAACTGAGTTATACAACTACTTAAAAGCAGTAAGATCAGTAAAAATAATATATGGCGTTTTTGTGTCATAATCAGTTATTTATCTTCCCAGTAATCAGGTTTTATATTGGAACCGCGAACTGTACAATCTGCACATCCTTTTTTATCCGTCAGGACTTTAAACGGAGGAATAAAATGGGGTTCATCTTCAAGAATCCAGACAGTAATACCCAATCCCGGAGGATCAACATATCCAATCGTATCAGTGACACAATCACCATAACGGTAAATAATTCCTTCAAAATTATCTTTTATGAACAGTCTCTTTGAGGATTTTGCCGAAACGCTGAAGTATCCCAGCACTTTTTCTGTCGGATCCTCAATGCATTTCAAATTGCTTTGGACTGAGGCAGGTATTAGATCATACAGGCCACCAACCTGCACAGCAACATTCTGAATTTTTTCCCAGTACTGGTATTCATCCTCGTTCAAAGAATACTGATTCACCAGAATGCTGTATTTCCGTGATAGCCTATCTGTTGTATTGGTTATATAAGTAACGGGAAGCCTTGCTATTCTTGATTCATTTAAAGCTGCAGTGCTTTTAATGTTTATTGAATGTGACTTATCTGATATCCAACATGTTTGATTTTGTACAGGAAAGAGTAACCTGAGTATCCAGGTTTCTGCAAAGTCCCACCTGAAAAACCGGCAAACTCCTGATGGATCATGAGTATCAAGATAGATCTGGCATCCGTCTACACCCTTAAAGGATCCAATGGCAGGTTCAATAACTGTTTTCATATAGTAGATGCTGTCAATTGGAGGAACAGGTTTCATTTCCATAGGATTTGACTCGTAATTAAGACTTCCTCTCCCTGAATTTGAGCTCACATACAGAGTATAAAAGCGTCCGATTACACCTTGAAAAGCAGATGGGGTAAGATAGGTTCCCGGAGCTGTTTCTGACAGGTAGTAAATATTGCCAATATTATCTGATATAGAAACAGTATATCCTTGTACAGGTTTTAGGTTATCCACCTGTCCAAGCGCCAATGATTCTGAGAGCTTAATTGTATCGGTTTCGTGCATATCTGTTATTAAACCCTGAACGACGAGAACTTCCTTTTCCTCCCCGACCTTAGGAACAAACTGAGCAATACAACTATTCAGGAAAACTAATAATAAAATCAGAATAGACGTTTGTAATGTTCCTGTAGTGAAAAATAATATTTTAAAAAGCTTGAAAATCAATTTATTTCTACCATTAAGCAAGTTTATATCTAAAAATCAAAACTAAAAGTAACGGAAGGAATAGCCTGGCCAAAAACCGACAGTTTATAGCCTGTGTATATATCACCAACTTTCTTGAAATAGATTGAATAAACATTCTGTCTTCCAAGAAGATTAAATACAGAGAAAGTCCAGGTCGGACGAGCCAGTTTATGCGATCTCAAGCTTCCGTTTACCTGGAAAGACAAATCAAGTCTTGAATAATCAGGAATCCTGTATTTATTTCTGTCTGAATAATGCACAAGCACATCATCATACATATGATAAGTTGCGACAGGATAAGTAATGGGTCGTCCAGTGCTCCAGGTGTAATTCGATGAAATACTGAACCGGCGCGAGAAGATATAATTAAATGTAACGACAAGGTCATTCGGCTTATCAAAGTTGGCAGGGAACCATTTCCCGGCATTGATGATCTCCTCGCTGAATGAACTCAGACTCCTTATAAAAGTCCTTGAATAGGTATAACCAACACTATATCGGATTTTCCCTTCTGTTTTCTTTAGCACAAGTTCCAATCCATAAGCTTTACCCTTTACATTTACAATATCTTTCTCAATGTGTTCATCCATTATAAAATCAGTTCCTCCTTTAAAGTCAACCATATTTCTGATTTCCTTATAGTAAAGTTCCGCAGATGCTTCGAAGTTGTTCTTAAACAATATCTCATAGAATCCCACAGCAACCTGATCACCGATCTGAGGTTTTATATAGGAATCACTAAGTTTCCACGTATCTGTAGGAGATATAGAGGTTGAATTTGATAGCAGATGAAGATATTGTCGTGTTCTGTTATAATTGATCTTAAAAGAGTTCTTTTCAGAGATCCTGAAATTCAAAGAGACTCTGAATTCAGGTCCGCCATATTTATTGACAATACTCCCTGTCTTGTAATTAAGTGTATCGGTAATTGTAGATATACTTTTTGAATACGCCGGATTATAAACCATAACTGTCTGAGGACCGAATGTAAAGAAAGAAGACATTCTAATTCCCGCATTAACAGAAAGAAAATCCGTAAGAAGGAATTTATCGTCGATATATAAAGCACCCTCCCATGCCCTTTCTTTTTGAAGTGTATGCGGGACAACCAGTGATGAATCGTTATAAGGTTGATAGCTCCCGGGTATAATTGAGTAACGCGTAAGATCCATGCCAAAGTTGATCTCATTTCTGCCCAGGAACCAGTTAAAATCAGCTTTTAATCCTGTGCTGTTTAATCTGTGAGAAAGAATAAAGGCTTCCGTTGTAAGATACTGACTTGAAATCTTATAATCATAAAAACTATTATTTATTGAAAAGGATGAAAAAAACCTGCTGTTAAAGAAATGTCTCCACTTTAAAGCAACAATATTGTTATTATAAGCATAAGTCGTATCGGAGTTAAACCGGAAGGCATCATGACTCATATATGCAGAGAGATCTATTTTGTTGTTTTTATTAAGGTCATAGGTTATTTTCCCGTTTAAATCGTAGAACGACGCTCTGCTGTTATGCAATGCAGGATAATTTATCAGGCCAAAAATCCAGTTTGAATATGTAGTCCGGGCTGTAAGGATATAGGTAAGGGTGTCTTTAATTATTGGTCCCTCGAGTGAAACATGTGTTGTTATAGGGCTTATACCTGCGTTACCGGCAAATTCTTTCCTGTTACCTTCTCTTGATCCTATATCGAGAACCGAGGAAATCCTTCCGCCATAACGGCTTGGTATTCCACCTTTATATAATGTGACATCTTTGATTATATCAGAGTTAACTGCTGAAAAGAATCCGAAGAAATGTGACGAATTATATATTGGTGAACCGTAGAGTAGAATAAGATTCTGATCAGTAGAGCCGCCCCGCACATTAAAACCCGCTGAACCTTCTCCGACAGTCTGAACTCCCGGAATTAAAAGAACACTTTTTATTATATCAGATTCCCCCATAGAGGTTGGCAATAACTTAAAAGAAGATATGTTGATCTTTTCAGCTCCAACCTCAAATCTCTGAAGGGTAACACTCTTCTGAGCCGACACAATTGTTTCCTTCAAAGGTATAAGAACACTGTTCATATCAACATTGAGTTCCCCGTTTCCATAGAGATTCAGATTTATCGCCTTTTCCCTCATACCGATAAAGGAAAACTGAAGAGAGTGAATTCCCCTGGGCAGCGTAAGCGTGTAATAGCCATATTCATTAGAGACAGTCCCAACAGAAAGCTTCTGTATGAAAACAGTTACTCCAGGCACCGGCTCCTGCGTATCCTTGTTTCTGATATAACCTGTCAGGATGACATTTCCGGGTTTGTTTCTCTCCACCGGATTCCCGATATTAATGGACATATTGCCTTCTGATCGCTGATTTTCTCCTGACCCGCTATAATCATTTGGCGGCAGGAAGCTGTTATCTTTTTCTGAAGGTGCAACTGAAACTTTAATTGCAAACCTGTTTGTAATAACTATATTCCCCGATTCTTCAATAATATAATAAAGTGTTGTTCCTTTAAAAAGGTTATCCATCACACAGGATAACGTAAGACAATCTGATAAATCTCCTGTCTTCAGTCGGGACACCCATTCATCTCTATAAAAGAATTTTATAGAAAAAAGTTTTTCAGCTTTTAGTGTAAATTCTTTAAAAGAAAGATTATTAAAATCAGATGATATCCTGTATTTTTCCTGAGCTTCAAGGCTCAGGGAAAAGAACAAAGCTAAAATAAGGATAGTGATCTTTGATTTCATAAACTAGTGTCTAACGGCTAATGTTGTCGAAATACCTTATTACAGGAATAAAACTTTCCGGTTCTTTTTCTGAAACATAGAGCCTGTTTTTTTTGATAAAGGGTTTAATCATCTCTTTTTTTTCAATCAGCGCCTTTATCAAATCACTTTTACTATTTATCATGTAAATAACGTTGTCTTTAACAAAATATATCCGGCTAAACTGGTAGAACTTTTCATTTCCACCATCAATTGTGAGCTTATCAATTTTTTTGGTGTATTTCAGGTAAAGTGCTGTTTTTCCCTGATATAACACGTTAAAATATTTTTTAGATCCTTTTATACTATCATCCTGCATCTTTATAAACTTAAATGTTTTATCCTGAAATGAAAGAGAAAAACTGTCAACCAATTCTTTATTCAGTTGAAGTATTCCTCCCTGGTCAACGGGTGTAAGAATTTCATCATTGTAAATATCATACTTAAGGAAGATGTCTGTAAACCTTTTGCTATTAATTGTCAGTGATCCGGGTAAAAACTCCTTGGAAAACAAAAATTGATTCCCTTCTGACAGATAATAAAGGTTTCTCCAGATCCTGCCATTGAAAAGATCCTGATTTTCAATAAGAGAATCCTTCTGACTTCGGTCCGAACGGTATGGCACGGCTAATGACTGTGCAGTAACAGAAAGGTCAGCCCCGATTATCAAGAGAAAAAACAGGATGAACAGTAACTTAAATCTGCACATTGCTAATCTGTAATATATTTAAATCAATTG
>Ga0302206_1001152_pt1 | contig 9688 bp, 10 predicted proteins | sample II_Fen_E2_1_FD_194581 | JGI IMG/M metagenome (GOLD analysis project Ga0302206, IMG submission 194581) | Peat permafrost microbial communities from Stordalen Mire near Abisko, Sweden - II_Fen_E2_1 | ecosystem: Environmental > Terrestrial > Soil > Wetlands > Permafrost | place: Sweden: Abisko...
ACGGAATGCATATATCCATGTTTCATATGCAGATGTCCCCCGATATGGCAGAGTCGCTGCCAATGGATTAATTTTCATAAATAAGCATAAAGCATTTCTTTTTGATACTCCCTGGACTGATTCACTCACAGAATCATTAGTTACATACATGAAAGACAAAATGGGCCTTGAATTATCAGGATTCATACCAAATCATTGGCATGCCGACTGCATGGGTGGATTAGGGTATTTATTAAGCCATAAAATTCCCTCATATGCTAATCAAAAAACAATTGATATTGCCAGGAGCAAAAACCTTCCGGTTCCGGTTCAAGGCTTTAAGGATTCCATCAGGCTCTACCTGGATGATAAAGTTATAAGCTGCTATTTTCTGGGGGCAGCTCATTCGCTCGACAATGTCGTTGTATGGATTCCTTCAGAAAAAATTCTATTCCCGGGATGCATGGTTAAAAGTTTAAATTCAACAGACCTGGGAAATATTGCTGATGGTGATATTAATGCATATCCCGGAACAATAGATAAAGTGATTGAAAAATTCAGTCATGCCAGGATCGTGATACCCGGACACGGGCAATACGGAGGTTTGGATCTTTTGAAGCATACCCGGGATTTATTAAGGAACTTCTGATGCGACAAAAACATTAAAGTTATGATACCTTTTCAAACAATTGACTGGTCATTAATTCCCAAAATAGAATATAAAGGGGAATCTGGTGTTGCCTTATGGCAAACCCTTCAATTTGAAGGATTAAGAGTACGGATTGTCGAATATTCTAAGGGATATTTAGCTGACCATTGGTGCCAGAAAGGCCATATAGTGCATTGTCTTGGTGGGGAATTTGTCAGTGAATTGGAAAATGGCAAAACATTTATTCTGAAACAGGGAATGTCGTATGTCGTTTCTGATAATATGAGTTCACATCGTTCATTTTCTGAAAAAGGTGTTAAACTTATGATTATTGACGGTGAATTTCTTGGTGGTTCACAGAAGTGACCACTTTCTCATCAACTATTTCAAAGTAAAAATCCAAACAATAATGAAATCGTATGATAAAACTGGTAAGAACAAATTCTGAGAACCGCGATTTTATAACACTAGTGAAGCTGCTTGATGCTGACTTAGCCATTGTGGATGGAAAGGATCATGTCTTTTATTCTCAGTTTAACAAAATTGATAATATCCGGTATGTTATTGTCGCTTATGATGATGAAAGGGCTGCTGGTTGTGGCGCTATAAAGGAATTCGGTAGGGATGCGATGGAAGTGAAACGAATGTATGTATCTCCTCAAAACAGGAAAAAAGGCATAGCTTCTATGATTCTTAGTGAGCTTGAAAAATGGGCATCTGAATTATCTGTGAGCAAGTGTATTCTGGAGACCGGCAAAAGACAGTACGAGGCAGTAGGACTCTACAAAAAGAGCGGATATCAGCTGATTCCGAACTATGGTCAATATGCCGGAGTCGAAAACAGTCTCTGCTTCGAAAAGGACCTGATTTAAATAATTACCTAATAGACGTTTACTGCTTGGGGGGAATAAAAATATGTTGGACAAGAGATTTGATAAAACAGATTTTACACTGATACCTCTCGACAAAGAAGAGTATGAATCATGTGTTTTCCTGAACTGCGATTTTTCAAATTCGGACATTTCTGAAATAATATTTATGGAATGCGTGTTCGAAAATTGTAATCTAAGTATGGTTAAGCTCAACAGAGCAGCGTTGCGCGATATAAGATTTACCAATTGCAAGATGCTGGGACTGCGGTTTGAAAACTGCAACCAGGTAGGACTGTCTGTCAGTTTTAACAATTGTAATCTGAATCTTTCTTCTTTTTTCCGCACAAAACTGAAGAAAACAATTTTCAGAGGTGTAAAACTTCAGGAAACCGACTTCAGTGAATGTGATCTGACAGGTTCTGTTTTTGATGAATGCGATCTTACCCGGGCCGCATTTCAAGATACAATACTTGAAAAAGCCGATTTTCGGACATCCTTTAACTATTCGATTGATCCGGAAAATAACCTGATTAAAGGCGCGAAATTTGCCCTCTCCGGAATTCCGGGCCTCCTGGGGAAATACAACCTTGAAATAGAATTCTGAAATAATTATAGAAATGGAAGTAAGCGTAAGGACATTAAAAGAGAAAAAGTTGGTGGGAATGAAGATGGCAATGTCATTTTCAGATAATAAAACCAGCATGCTCTGGAGGGGTTTTATGCTGCGTCGAAAAGAAATAATCAACAACATTGGAACGTCCCTCTACTCAATCCAGTTATATGCTCCGCACTTTTTCAGCAATTTTAATCCTGAGGCTGAATTTGAAAAATGGGCAGCAATTGAAGTTACAGACTTTGAATCAATTCCTGATCAAATGGAATCTTTCAAGCTGGAACGGGGGCTCTACGCTGTGTTTTTATATCATGGAGCTGCAAGTGATGCCGCTGATACCTTCAGGTATATACTTGGAGAGTGGTTACCATCGTCGGATTATGATCTGGATAACAGGCCTCATTTTGAAATTTTAGGCGAAAAATATAAAAATGAAAGCACAGATTCCGAGGAAGAGATTTGGATCCCGATAAAGCCAAAGGTCATACCATTTTCAATGGCTCCATGGCTGACGGTTAGAAATAGTAAGAAAGCAATTGATTTTTATAAAGCAGCGTTTGGAGCGATTGAAGTATATCGGCTGGAAGGGGGCGGAGAGGACCTGGTAGCAAGGCTCTCTGTTAACGGAGCCGAGTTCTGGGTAAGTAACGGGCCTGATGAAGATACTCGTTCTGAAGCCCTGGGGGGAGGCACAGTACGAATGATACTTACTGTACCTGATCCTGATGTTATGTTCCTCAGAGCATTGCAAGCAGGTGCCACTGAGGTTTTTCCCGTTGGGGAGGAGCATGGATGGCGCCTTGGAAGGCTTTCAGATCCGTTTGGTCTTCACTGGGAGATAGGAAAGCCACTGATTTCCTGAAAAATACATTCGAAGACGAAAAAGTTTTGATACTAAATGTGTCAGGACTTTTTTTATATCCAGCGAACATATCAGTTTTCAAATTGTTAATAATCAAATATCTGAAATCAAACGATCTAATGATTTGAAAATTAATACAAATAGCTATGAAAAAGTATCTCATAAAGGCATGTTACAATGCAAATGGTGTTAAGGGATTAATTGCGGATGGCGGTACAAAAAGAAAGATAGAGGTCCAGAAAATGCTGACAGGATTAGGGGGTAAGCTGGAATCATTCTATTATGCTTTCGGTGAACATGATGCTTACATTACCTGCGAGCTTCCGGATGATATCTCTGCCGCAGCAGTTGGATTGAGAGTTAATTCAGCTGGATTAGTGGCAATTTCTACTACCGTTCTGCTTTCCGTTGAGGATATTGATGCTGCATCGAAAAAATCTGTCACTTACCGGGCTCCGGGGGAAAAATAATCAGCGGTCTCAACTTATCTGCAAAGTTCAGGCAGGTGACATCATCCAGAACAGACTTTTACTTTATCCTTACTGTTCTCCAACGCTTACCTCCACCTGTGCTTCCTGAATGATAACGTCATTGTAATTTACCTGTGGCTTTATAATCCTGGTAATTATCTGTTCGCCCCGTTTCAGGGCAGGATCAGTTTTAAATTTAGCAGATAGCTTCATCCCCTGGTCATAAGGCTTATTGAGTAGTTCAACCATCTCATATCCATTTTCCGTGAAATTATCCTGAATGCGTTCAACTGCAAATTCCAGCTGTTTCACACCTTTGGTTTCCTGGTCCATATTGCTTAAATTCTTTTGAATACGGATAATTTCATCTGCAACTTTTAAAGCAAGCGAATGGTCAATATTTTCAGATTCATTTTGTTCCGTATTGTTTAGCTTTTTTTGAAAATCAAGTGACCAGAATACCTGATTGTCAAGTTTTATTATCTCTTCACGGATAGCTTCGGATGAGCTTTTTATCTGGTCTGACAGATCAGTTTTGACCATTGTTAATCTGCTTCTTAACCAGCCGAAAAGAATTATACCAAATAGTGCTATCGATACAATGGCAAGGATCCAATATAAGTTATTATTACTCACTCTTTTGCTTAAAGCTGAATAGTCAGAATTTGATTTCTCGTTTAATTGCTGTATCTGAAATTCAAGTTTAGTTGTCATGGATTGTAAATTCTTGTTAGTAAGAACTAATTCTTCCTTCAAAACATCCACACTATCAGAAGTAGATAAGAGTCTTCCTTCAATTTTTTTTATATTTGAATTAGCTGAATTGACTTGTTTTGACAATTTGGAATTGAGGTTTCCAAGATTCTCAATCTGGCGTTGAAGTTGTTTTATAGTGTCATTTTTACTTTGTGCAACTGAAACAGTGGTAAAAATGGCAACTAATCCTATGATCAGCAATGTCTTTCTCATCTTGTCAGACTTATAAATATTTTAAATGGTTCCCTGATGATTTTTTAATGGTTATATCATAAAGGGTTATTGGAAGTTGATTTAGAAATAGCCCGGGATGATATACAATCAGTTATACCAAAATTAAACTATTTAGATGGATTTTCAGACTAAACTGAATAAAAAAAAGTCCTGACAAAGTTATTCTTCAAGGCTTCATCTTTTAGTTATTGTAGCCCCGCCCGGAATCACCGCCCGAAACTTCAGTATGCCCGGTCTTCATTTATCAGAATAAATCTGTTTATTTCCTGCTTATAATTACAGGGCTTTTATATAAGCCCGGATTCAACGAGATTAGTTTTGGTCTCAGTTACAGATATTCAGCTTCAGCATTATGTTTGATCTGGATTAATCTATCTGGGTTTTGGGAAATAAAAAATAATTATTATCTTGTGATAAATATATCACATTGACATGAAAACAATTAATCTTAACGAATTTACATCTGACTTCCTGGAAATCAGCAAAAACCTGACCTTAACAGAGATGCGTATGCTTTATTTACTTATCACCAGACCAGATGTAATAAAAATATCACAGGAATCATTTGCAAAAGAAATAGGAGCGCATAGAAGAACAATAAACATTGGATACAAAAAACTAATGAAGAACGGATATATAAATATTCCGGATATTACTGCTCAGCATAATGTAGTTATTGACACTAATATTACAAATGAACATGTTGCGAATAATATTTTTACTTCCACTGATATTGAGAAAACACCTGATAATGGAAGTATAGCAGATGATAAAATTGAAAAAGAATATAAAAACGAAATAGCGAATGATAATAATTCAGGTGATAACGAATTGCATATTGAAGGAACTAAAGACCCTGACGCTTCCGGTATTTTGTATGATAAATTTCTGAATGATATCTTAGTCAATAAACAAAATGCAAGGATATCTCAATTCTTCGAAGAATTTCCAGATAAACATACTGAAATATTAATTGATATAAGAAATGATTTGCCGGAGTATATTGATTTTTGGGCTTTGAAATATAAATTTGAAGAAGAGTTAAGAATTCTAAGAATCTCAAACAGCCTGATTAAAGACCTAAAATGGAACATATTACACAAAGAAAGATACCTTGATGAGCTGTCAGGTGATTATATCAAATTTTTTCGAAAGGAAAAGAAAAGGAAGGCTATACAGGTCATTCGACACGCTTTGATATATTACCCGTTTACATTTGAAAAGTTCTTATATGAAATAAGAGCCTATAAGTATGACGATTTTGATGAAATAGTTCAGGCAATGATAAGGGAAATTTATAATACAGATAGATTATACAAACAAGAAGGCATTTCTAAAAACCTATAAAACACCTGTATCTTATTAAAATACAGGCCTTTGACACTTATATTAGTAGCCCCACCAGGAATCGAACCTGAATCTAAGGTTTAGGAAACCTCCATTCTATCCATTGAACTATGGGGCCATTATTTCAGTCGCAAAAGTATATCTTTTTTTTATCATTACAAATCGCCCTCTTAAACATAATGGACACAAGACGCACGGCACACCACCCAAAGATCAAAAAACCCGTGTGACCTGTGTCATGAGTCGTTTTGGTTCCATACTGAAAAATAAATTATCTTTGATATTGCTAAATATAAATATTATGAACTGGTTAGATGCTATTATAGTCGTTGTTCTTATTCTTTCACTGGTTACGGGATTTATTAACGGACTCGTAAAGGAGGTGGCTTCACTTGCCGCATTGATTCTTGGAATCTGGGGGGCAATAAAATTTTCGAGCTTTACTGCAGAAAAACTCTATGATTATTTTGACATGACAGGACGCTACGTCGGCATAATCGCTTTCCTTATTACATTCGGACTGATTGTCGTACTCATTCATTTCATTGGAATACTGGCTGATAAAGTTGTTAATGCAGCTTCACTCGGATTTATTAACAGAATACTCGGTATTGTCTTCGGATTACTCAAATCAGTACTGATAATGAGTGTGTTCTTTGTAGTATTAAATGCTCTCGATGCAAGAAGATCATTTCTACCTAAAAAAACTATAGAGGAGTCTAAATTTTATAATCCGATTTCCGATATCGCTCCTGCTATTTTTCCTATAATAGGCGAGGGAGGATTTAACCGTAGTTTTGACAGGTTTAAAAAGAAGCCGCAGGAACCGGTAATCTGACCCTGTTTGTTATATTTGCACTCTCAAAAACTGTTTTTATGAATTTTGTCGATGAACTGAAATGGAGAGGCATGATACATGATATTATGCCTGGTACTGAAGAATTGTTAAAAAAGGGAAAAACAAGCGGATATATTGGATTCGATCCCACTGCAGACTCATTACACATAGGTCATATGGTACAGGTTATGCTGCTCGTTCATTTCCAGCGGGGCGGACATACACCTATAGCTCTCGTTGGTGGCGCAACCGGTATGATAGGAGATCCGTCGGGTAAATCGGAAGAGAGAAACCTGCTCGATGAGACTTCGTTAAGAAGAAATCAGGAAGCTATAAAAAAACAGCTTTCCAAATTTCTCGATTTCCAGTCAGAAAAGGCAAATCGTGCCATTATGGTTAATAACTATGACTGGATGAAAGAGTATTCATTCCTTGGTTTCATCAGGGATATCGGTAAACATATTACCGTCAACTACATGATGTCAAAAGACTCAGTAAAGAAAAGAATAGGCTCTGAATCAAAAGAGGGGATGTCATTTACGGAATTTTCTTATCAGCTGGTTCAGGGGACCGACTTCCTGTACCTATACAATAATTTCAGCTGTAGGCTTCAAATGGGAGGCTCTGATCAATGGGGGAATATAGTTACGGGTACAGAGCTCATCCGTCGCAAAGCTGGCGGAGAAGCCTTCGCATTGACCTGTCCGTTGATTACCAAATCGGACGGAACTAAGTTTGGTAAAACAGAATCAGGAAATGTATGGCTCGATCCTGAAAAAACTACACCTTACCAGTTTTACCAGTTCTGGCTCAATGTTTCTGATGAAGATGCAGCAAAATATATTAAAATCTTTACTGTCCTTGGGCAGAAGGAGATTAAAGAGATAATTACAGAGCATAGTAAAGCTCCGCATGAAAGGCTCCTGCAGAAGAGGCTGGCTGAAGAGGTAACGGTTATGGTTCATTCCAGGAATGAATACGAAGGTGCTGTTGAAGCCTCACAAATACTTTTCGGTAAAGGGACAACAGAATCTCTGAAGAAGATGAGTGAAAATACTTTTCTTTCCGTTTTTGACGGAGTTCCGGTTTTTGATGTTGAGATGGAAATTCTTCATAAAGGAGTTTCCATTGCAGATCTTTGCACCGATTATTCCCAGGTATTTGCTTCTAAGGGTGAATTAAGGAGACTTGTTCAGGGAGGCGGATTCAGTATAAATAAGGCAAAGATCGAAAACCCAGATGAAATTCTTAGACGGGAATCGCTACTGAATAACAAGTATCTGCTTATTCAGAAAGGCAAAAAGAATTATTATCTGATAAGGGTGAGCTGAATTCCTTGGTATTAGACTAAGAGACTGAGAGACTAAGGGAATAGGAGACAAGACATTTCGTCTCTTCGTCCCTTAGTCTCTTTGTCATTTCATCAGATCCGCTGCGATGATCGAAACATCATCAAAAGTTGAAGGGTTATTGTTTGGCAATCCCAGGTCAGTTATCATTTTCTGCATATTGGATTCAACAGGATCGCTGTTTGAGATATGGCTGATAATTTCCTTTGTTCCGATATCTTTTCCGTTTGCATATTTTAACTCGGAGAGACCGTCTGTGTAGCAAACAATTTTTGAAAAGTCTTTTATTATTATTTCAGACTTCTTTACTGACGGTATATCATCAAGCATCCCTATTCCGACACACGAAGTCCTCAGGTGAAGGATCTCTCCCGTGACAGTATTGTAAAGCACCGGAGGATTATGTGCAGCATTGATGTATTCAAGGACCCTGCTCTTATGATCGTACCTTGCAACAAATAATGTTATAAATTTTTCACCTGCAGCGTTTATTACTACGATTGAATTTAATTTTGTAACAAGCGTTTCAAGATCTATGTCATATGTAAAAAGAGCTCTGAGGCTGGCCTGGAAATTCGACATCAGGATTGCTGCCGATATTCCCTTCCCTGATACATCAGCAATACAAAATCCTGTTTTTGTTTCTGAGAGCCTGATACAATCATAGTAATCTCCGCCAACTTCATAGTGCGGGAAATAAAATCCATTTACAATTATTTTAGGATTTTTTGGCATATGGCTGTTATCAGGGATGAGCATCTTCTGCATTTTAGACGCAAGTTCAAGCTCTTTTTTTAACGCCTCCTGATGAAGACTTTCTTTAACTAATCTGATATTCTCAATAGCTACAATAATAATACTTGAAATGGTCTGTATGAAATTCAGATGTTTCAAAACAGGACTCATTCCTTCACCTTCTTCTTCAATATCGCCAATAAAGACGAAAGCAAGGGGTATACTGTTATTGTATACCGGCACTATTATGTCAACCCCCTCAAATCCAAGTTCCGAGGCATTACAGAAAATTTCACCGATATTGAGAAGTTTGGATTCGACGTCAATGGTTTCAAAATGCTTTGGAAATCCTGCATTCAGCAGACATTCCCAGGTGCCGGAATGCTTAAATATCAGAATCTTGCCGATACCAAGGTTATTCCTGAGGATATATTCATATTTTGATAATAGGACTTCGGTGGGCAGATTGGCATTGATCGACAGGGTAATATCGAGCAATGAGTCTAATTTAAATTTTGAAATCTTTAATCTGGCTCCCGGGCCTTTTTTCTCTTCCATGATATTATCTATCCCTTTACTCTTTCAACATAGGTTTTGTTGGCGGTATCAATTCGTATTTTATCCCCGGTATTCACAAACAAGGGCACCATGATAGTGGCGCCATTTTTCACTTTTGCCTGTTTTAGGGCATTGTTTGCTGTGTCACCTCTCAGACCAGGCTCTGAGTAGATAACCTCCATAACAACTGATTGAGGAATATCAACTGAAAGCACGGTTTCAGTATCTGCATGAACGACTATCTCAACACCTGCTCCCTCGAGGAGAAATTCGTGGTTATCAATCAATGATTCATTAACATGAATTTGTTCAAAAGTTTCAAGATGCATAAAGTAATAACCCATATCATCCTTATAAAGATATTGGTAGGGACGTCTTTCAACTCTGGCGAGGTTTACCTTTGTTCCCGACGAAAAGGTATTATCA
>Ga0302206_1001153_pt1 | contig 9685 bp, 11 predicted proteins | sample II_Fen_E2_1_FD_194581 | JGI IMG/M metagenome (GOLD analysis project Ga0302206, IMG submission 194581) | Peat permafrost microbial communities from Stordalen Mire near Abisko, Sweden - II_Fen_E2_1 | ecosystem: Environmental > Terrestrial > Soil > Wetlands > Permafrost | place: Sweden: Abisko...
CACACAAACAATGGCGGGATATTTCTTTGTATTATCGTAATTTTCGGGAAAGTATAAGTGTCCGGCTACATCCCAGTTTCTGTTTTTAAAACTTACTTTTTGCATGATTCTATTTTTTAATGTTTACGATGCAAAGGTCAGAAAATACTGAAAAGAGAATGTTTCCATATTATGGTTAGTTGTGTCCAAATTGGTGGGATAGCATGGTATTAGTATTACCGCTAAAACTCTTATTGCATATAGTTTTTGTTGCACTAAATCCTACATTCGTGGGCTAGCTTTAAATACTTTATTCTCTGATATTTTGTTTACAGATACTGAACGGGAGGAAGCGATCCTCCTTAAAAAAGTCAATCCTAATTTTTTAATGTTCAGCATCATGAAACAAAAAGGCGAATTTACAACACTTGAACGTGCCATCCAAACAGTAGATGGTTTTTCTTACGTATTTGAAACTTTACGACAACAAACAGCTTTGCGCGGTCAGAGCGAAAGTACTCTTTACAACTACATGCACCGTATTGCACTGGTGAGCCTTCATTTTAAACGTTTGCCCGAAGACATTTCGGACGAAGAACTCACCGAATATCTTATAGCTCTGGCACTTGATGCGAATTCTCCTTCTCGGAGCAGTTTTAAACACACTGTTTATGGTTTGCGCTATTATTATCGTCATGTTGGACTATCACAGCGTGCCGTTGATTTACCTTCATTAAAAAAGAACTCAAACTTCCTGTTATTCTAAACAGGAGCGAGCTGCGCGAACTGTTCAAAGCTCCCACACTTTTGAAGCATCGTATCATTCTGACTTTGGCTTATTCCGGGGGACTTCGTTCGCAGGAAATCATTGCACTGAAACTGTCCGCCATTGACTTCGAGCGTAAAACAATCCACATACGTCAAAGCAAATATAAGAAAGACCGTATTGTTCCGCTCTCGGAGTATATGGCTGTCGGTTTGAAGAAATATTTTGCTGTAGAACATCCTCAAATCTGGCTTTTCAATGGCAAAGAACCCAATGGCTGTTACAGCCCCAAAGGTTTGAACTGGGTATTATTTGTTAGTTAAATTTCGCTCGAAACTCCAAAGGACTCTGATTTGTTTTCGCCTTGAACAGCTTACTGAACGACTGCGAATGTTCAAAGCCCAACTCGTAGGCAATTTCGCTCACCGACAACTCGGTGATGGAGAGTTTCTCTTTGGCTTTGTCTATTAGTTTTTCGTGAATATGTTGCTGTGTGGTCTGCCCCGTAAGTTGTTTCAATAAACTGCCTAAATACTTGGACGAAATGTTTAGCCTGTTGGCAATGTACTGAACCGTAGGCAAACCCACATTAATCAAATCCGTGTTGTTGAAATAATCAGTCAATATCTCTTCCAAACGATTTAATACCGTATTGTTCGTAATTTTTCGGGTGATAAACTGACGTTCGTAGAATCGTTGCGCATAAGTAAATAGTACTTCTAATTGTGCTATAATTACATCTTGACTGAATTTATCAATGTTGGCATGATACTCCTGCTTTATGATGGCGATAATCCCGTTGATTGTATTTTCTTCTTTATCAGAAAGAAAAAGTGCTTCGTTGGTAGAGTAACCGAAGTATTCTAATTGTTTTATTTTTTTTGCAAGTGGCGTATTCCACAAAAAATCAGGGTGGATAAAGAGCATCCAACCATCCAAATTGTGAGTAATGCTAATTTCTTCTCTTCGCAGAATTTGCCCCGGCGAGATAAATGCCATCAATCCTTCATCAAAATCATACTGCTGCTGACCATAAAACAACTTGTCGCATCCTCTTTTCATCGATACTACATACAAGTCGAAAATAACGGAATTGACAATCGGGTTACTTTTTAATCCTTTCAAATCAACAATACTGATTAATGGATGATCTGGTTTTGGCAACTCCATTAATCGGTGAATTTCAGTGATCGATCTTATTCTGTATGGGGTTAAGTTTGTCATTTCAGTTAATTATTTGTAGAACGGATATTTCAACCAAATCATTACCAAAGGTATAATTAAAAACGGAATTTCAATCATTGCCATTTTGATATTTCCTGCATTTAGTGCCAGTGCCATTATCAAGACAATAGATAGAGCACTCAGCACATTGCCTAAGAAAAATGTTTTGGGTATTAGTAACAGGATAGCAACCAAAACGGTGAAAGCACCGAGCCAGGGAGCGAGCGATTCGCTAATGTCTAAATTAGTCATCATTTTTAATGACTCTGGATTGTTTTTGTAATTAAACGTTTTCCAACCGTGTTTGAATGACAGGAAAACCGAAACTAATAATAGTGCTAAGGAAATTATGTTTTTCATTGTTTTTTATTTTTTTGCCATAGCTTTTTCAAGGGTTTTATCCATATACTTCAAAAAGAAATTTGGTGCTATTCGTCCCATAAAATACAATGCTTTTGACATTCCAGGTTTGATTTCGAACTTGTCTTTCAATAGTCCGTTGATTGCTACACTAACCATCTTTTCTACTTTCATAATGGGACCAGCACTATTTTTGTCTAAGTCTGTTGAGAAGGAATCCATCAAAGTAGTATCGGTTGCAGGTGGTGCAAGTTCAAATACTTTTATGTTCGTATTTTTCAACTGCAAACGCAATACTTGTGTATAAGCGTGAATACCCGATTTTGCTGCACTGTAGATTGGCGAAAGCGGAAATGGTAAAAATGCCAGACCAGAAGAAATATTGACTATTGCCGATGATTTTTGTTTTGTCAGATGGGGTAGAAATTGATGCGTCATCCACATTGTTCCCAATAAATTTGTCTGAATTTCACTTGTCAAGTTTTCCAAACTCATATTGGTATCTCGCAAATCCAAGTTCCGCATTATTCCTGCATTGTTGATAATGATGTTAAGTCCAGGGTACTGTAGTGTAACCTGAGCATAAAGATCTTCAATGTCTTTCGGTTTGCTGACATCACTTTGGAAAGTGCCCACGTTGGGGAACTTCTTTTTTGTTTCATTCAATGCGTCAGAGTTACGTCCGGTAACGATAACATTTGCGCCTTGTTCAGTTAATTGTTTTACAAGCTCTAAACCGATTCCGCTTGTTCCGCCTGTAATAAGTACGGTGCTATTTTTTAATTGCATAATTTTTTGTTTTTAAATGTTTATGCAAAGATAGAGGGATGAGCAATATCGGAAGTAGCCAAAAGTCAGAATGTTGTAGCCAAAAGTCCTCGTCCCTCCAAATATATCTCATTGTTTGCAGAATGTTTCTGACCGTTGGTTCCCACCGACCAGCCCGCACCATTCTGCAAGCAAGTAATGGTTATATATCCGCGAGGACGGAAGGCTGTTTTTTTTACCACAAATCAACTTCAATTTCTTTTTTAGGATTCTTTTCAACAATCTCATTTATTTTATCACGTACTAATTGTGGCAAGTTTAATAAATCTTCTCGAAGCTCTTCTGTGATTTGCATTTCTTTCGTATTTCCACCGCTTGTAACAGCAGAAATCACTACTAATTTTTTCATTTCAAATCTTCTCAATGCACTCTCATAGTTGTAAGACAAAGTATTATTAATTCCATTAACGTCTTCCCAGATTTTGATTTTCTCAGTTTCTTGAGACTCTTGCCAGCCAGTGAACAATTTAAATTTTGCTGTATCTATAATATAATGAATTAAGATTACTTCTTCATCTTTCAATTTGTCATTCATTAAGTCTGAGAAAAAACGAGACTTTCCAACATACTTTTTCGTGCTAACATTATTCTCAATTGAAATTTCATCTTTCACAATTGACTTTGATATATCACTAATTATTGAGTCATTTGAGTCTTTAATCTTTATTTCTTTCTGAGTGCTTGGATTTATTGGTTTTATAGTTTCTATAAATTCTCTAATCTTTTGCGAGATTAATACTGGATTCTGTGTGACACTGTAATCAGTTCTTAATGAATCAACAAATGCAACTAATTTGTCAAAATTATTAATATAGAAACCGATTTCTCTAGGGTCAATCGCACCATTTTGAAATTCATAACTGTCTAATTTGAAATTTGGAGTGAAAATCATAGTATGCTTATTCTCAATTACCCATGCAGCTCCCATTTCATTTAAGCAAGCAACACTTGTATAATATTCAGGAGATAGCAAATATAGCACATATGGTTTCTCCGTAATTCTATTTTTTAACCACTCAAAAATATTTTGTCCTATAGGAATTCCATAGGCATCATTACTTGTGAATATTATCTGATCTCCACTTATTCCTACACCTGTCAAAAGATTTACAAGTGCATTTCCGTAATCTGCATTTTTAGAGGAATGCGATATAAATATCTTCATTGGATTATTTGTGTTTTTTTTGATTCTAGCAATTGTTTAAAAATCCGTGACGAAGCATAAATTCAACAATATTATGCATTCCTCTTTTCCTAAGCTCTTCTATCAAAACTTTTGGCGGTGGCCAATTACTCATATAAGGATTTGAATCGGCACCTGTATAAAGACCACCTCCGGTACCTGTATATAATCCACCTCCAACTCCAGTGTAGAGTCCACCTCCGACACCTGTGTATAATCCTCCACCAACACCTGTATAAAGTCCTCCACCAACTCCAGTATAAAGTCCACCACCGACACCTGTATAAAGTCCTCCACCAACACCTGTATATCTATTTCTTGCCCACATGTTTTTTATTTTTTGAGTTTATATTCCTTATTGTCTTTTTTAAAAAATAGCACATAACGACCTAGAATATTGGTATTTGTCTGTTTTCTGGAGCGTTCGCTGTCGTGAAACGACAAAGTGAAAGCGGGAGCAAAACCTCCAAATTGAACGTCAGTCAGCCAATGAACAGGCGTGTGTTAGTGGCTGGCGTTTGCTTTCATTATTGTACGAAAATTGGAAATGTAAATCTTTCGTTTTCGCTATGTTCTCTAATTATCCTACACTCTACATAATGGTGACCAAGGTATCCAGCGTGAGCTTCACAAACTACTTTGTTATGATTATCTTTATGAAAGTCATGGGTTATAGCATTGTCTGCTTCAGCTTCTTTCCCTGAATTGTATGCATACCATTCAATTTTTTCAAAACTCTGTTTAAAATAAGGGGAATTTCCTTTTTTTAGATGATAAAAAATAATTTTCCCTTTTGGTATTGATTTAGAGTTTGGATAATATCTTTCTTTATTAGAGCCATCTTCATCCGAGATATAACATTCAATTGATATGGCTTTTTCTCTAATTTCTAGATTACTACTATTACTACTTTTGCCAATAAATGGAAGCGTCAATAAGAAATTCTGCCAGTTAAAAACAAAGAAAGGATATGTATAATTCTTTGAAACATAAAAGACCTTTTCTTTGCTTTCTTCATTTTCATAAATGCTATAGAATTCAGGTTTTAAATCTAATGTTTCTTTTACGTTGCCACCAATTAGAATTGTATTATCATATGCTTTAGATTGCAATTTTGCAGCCATATCTGTATGTAGGCTTGTTGTAGTTAATTCGTTACAACCTGGAATACCATAATATGACCATAAAACGTCTTCTTGTTTTCCAAAATCAATTCCTATTCTTATCTTTAGTGGTTTCAAATCATACAGTTTCATTACGTCTGCTAAACCTGTAGTTACGAATTGAGAAAGAATTGAACTAGCGTTTAATGCATTTATGATTGCATCGTTTTGATGTTTATTTCTTCTTACAAATTGTAAAAAAATTCCGTCACCTTGTAGTCTATGAACATGCCCTCCAAATTGATTTGCAACTTGAATTGCTAAAGTCAAGAGAGAATCCTTAATTAACCTAACTTCAAGTAGACTATACTTTTCAATAAGTCTTGTTGATCCTTTGATGTCAACAAAAACAGAAACGCAGTGGTGATTTATATAACTAGATTCATCTAAGTCTTTAAAGTCGGGATGAGCTCCAATTGTAATTGAGTCAAATGAATGAGGATTAATTCCAAAATTGTTTTCGACAAATTGTTTGTTATATGTGAATAGGACTTTGGGACCTTCAATAGTCGCAGGCACACTAGAATCCATTAGATTTAATGATTTCGATTCTAAACCTTTTTGAATACTTGCATTAAAAGATCTTTGTTCTCTCAAAGTCTGAGGAGTAACAATCATCTTTTTAGATAAAATGTTGTCCAGTCCTTTCAAATAATCGTCAAATAGTCTCATTTCCATATGCTTATTATAATTGTAGTTAATATGATAACACCTAGTTCACAATAAACAAGTTTCATTGCCCATTCTATGTGACTATATTTTGTTTTAAGACCTTGGGCTAGTTGAAATGCTTGATTTGCTAAATCTCTTTCAAATTCTTTATCTGTTAGATTTGATAATGATTCAAAATATGATATGTCATCCTTAAATTCTGCAACAGATTCAAAGAAAATATGTGAATGATATTTTTCAATACTAGAGTTGCCCGATTTAAGAAATGGATAAACAGCTTTTATTATTAATATAATTGAAAAACTACACAATGCCAATAGAAGATAAGTACTAATAATAAATACAATATTCCCTATTCCTGAGTCTATATAATCAGATATTTTAGAATAATTACTGATTAGACCACCAATTATAAACGTATTAAATGCAATGAGAAAGTTGCCTTTTGTATTCGCCCCAGAGATATAATTGTCATAACGTTGGATTATGAACTTTGTGTTGTCAGTCTGTTTTTCCATATTAACTTTTTATTTTTTTTCTACACTTGCCCCTAACATCTATATATGCGTTGTTCAAGAGCGCATAGTTCTACTTTATAAGTACTTGTTTTTGCCTAACTTATTTTTTCACACTCCAAAAATACAAACACTTTTCAATTCAGCCAACAATAATTGTGATTATTTTTGATATTAGATTAAAAATATTTATTTGTTGCTGTTTCTAGTGCCTGTAGAGGCTATTGCTACGTATTTTTGATAGGTTGTAGTGAGTAGAAGTTTCAGACAGGTATATAGCTGTTGCTATACTATGCAAGGATAGCTTGTGCGGTTACACGGAAAACAGAAGGCAGTGCATTTTTAGCTTTAGGGAGTGAAATGGCAAAGCGTTTTAGTACTTTTTTACCCCTACATAGTACTTTTTCAAACCTACATAGTGGCTGGAAGAAATGAAATAGTACTATTCTAAACCTACATAGTGGCTGGAAGAAATGAAATAGTACTATTCTAAACCTACATAGTGGCTGGAAGAAATAGAATAGTACTATTCTAAACCTACATAGTGGCTGGAAGAAATAGAATAGTACTATTCTAAACCTACATAGTGGCTGGAAGAAATAGAATAGTACTATTACGAAATGAAAAACCACTAACAAGAATTGTTAAGCAAAATACATATTGCTTATTAGTAGTATTATACGCTGATAGCCTGCTACGGTAGGCTTTGAATGCGAGTTTATTCAGTAAACAGCGACAGAAAAAAGAAAATCAATCAAAAAGAAAAAGCTTCTTAGCACTAAAACGAGCACGCATAGCGAGTCTGAACAAAAAGAAATATAGGATTGTTAGGTGCTTATATATAAAAATGCCCGGCGATAATGGTTGCATTTCACCCGTTTCAAAACCAATTCCCACATTCGCCCCGGTTACTATTACTGTTTTTCCAGTTTGGTCTGGTATATTTTGTTTTGTCCACATATTTTTTTCTAATTAAATGATTGTCTAAACTCCAATGGCGAAATTCCGTTTTTACTTTTAAATAACTTGCTGAACGACTGCGAGCGTTCAAAACCTAATCGGACGGAAATTAGGCTTATGGATAGTTTTCTAAGTCAATTGTAACTTTCAATTATTCTTTTCCTATGCTTAAAACCCCACTCCGCAATTACGATAGTCAAATCTTTGAGTGTGGAACCATACTCCGTAATTTCATATTCTACGGTAATTGGCTGGGTATTCAACACCTTTCTTGTGATGAGCTGATTTATTTCTAATTCTTTCAAATCTCTACTCAGCATTTTACCTGAAATACCTTTGATTTCTCGTAATAAATCGGAATATCGCATTTTTTCATAACAAAGGCAGGCGATTATCGACACTTTCCATTTGCCATTCAACAAGTCCATTACATCATGAATGGCCATTATCGTATTGGCACATTCCTTTGTTTGAGATATTTCTTTTTCCATCGTATGTTATATGGTTACTCGTATGTTACTATTACTTTTCGTTTCAAAGTTACTAAAAGTAACAATATTTCCGTAGTTTTGTTGCGTAAATTTTAAATAACAGGAAAATGAAAAAAAAAATTGTATTAATTACAGGGACTAACAGTGGATTTGGATGGCTTACAGCCAATAGTGTAGCGGCTTTGGGACACAAAGTCTACGCTACCATGAGAGATACTAACGGAAAAAATGCAGATAAAGCAAAAGCTTTGTCGCAAGTAGAAAACGTAACAGTTTTAGATGTTATACTAACGGATGAAGCAAGTGTAAAAAATGCTTTTAACACGATAATTGCTAAGGAAGGAACAATTGATGTATTGGTAAACAATGCAGGTTACGCTGGATCGGGTGTGGCCGAAAGCTTTACTACTGCCGATGTACAAGAGATGTTTGATGTTAACGTTATTGCCCCTTGGCGATTGATGAAAATGGCATTGCCAACGATGCGAAAACAAGCAGAAGGCTTAATTATTAATGTTTCAAGTGGTAATGGAAGATTCGCTTTTCCATTTTCTACAGTGTATAGTGCTTCAAAGTTTGGCTTGGAAGGATTAAGCGAAGGGCTACATTATGAAGTAAGACCTTTAGGAGTTGATGTGGCAATCGTTCAACCAGGAGCTTTTCCAACTGATATTTTACTGAAATTCAAATCAGGTTCTGACACTTCAGTTGTAGATAGGTATGAAGTAATAGCTGATTTTCCAAATAGAATGGGGAGTGCTGTTGGTCAAATGTTTGAAACTTTAAAACCCAACCCACAAGATGTTGCGGATGCAGTGGTTGATTTAATTAACTTGCCAAAAGGACAAAGACCATTAAGAACAGTGGTTGACCCGGCTACCGGAGAATTTGTTAAAGCTGCTAATGCCGCTGTAAAAGTTGAGTATGAAAAAGGCTTAACTGCATTTGGAATGAAAGATTTGTTGGTTTAAAACAAATAAGTTAGTCAACTAAATTTAATAAAACGATAAATGAAATTAATAGAAGATTTGAATTGGCGGTATGCCACAAAGAAATACAGCACCCAAAAAGTGAATGGGGAAGATTTGGAAAAAATAATCGACGCCATTAATCTTTCAGCGTCATCAACAGGAATACAGACTTATAGGCTTTTTGTAATTGAAGACCCTGAAATGCGAAAAGAATTAGGTTCTGATTCATTTAACCCACAAATTGTGGAAGCCTCGCATCTTTTGTTATTTGCAGCATTTGATTCAATCTCACAGGAGACCATCGACAACTATATCCGGTTGGTTGCAAAAGTACGGGAAATGCCTGTAGAAGATTTAGCCGGGTTCAAAAGTGCTCTTGGTGCTCTATTAACAAGAACAGACGACGAAAACTTTATTTGGTCTGCCAAACAAGCATACATAGCATTAGGAACGGGGTTAATTGCTGCCGCAGCTTTACATGTAGATGCAACACCGATGGAAGGGTTTAACACTGAAAAGTTTGACGAGGTTTTAGGGCTGAAAGAAAAAGGACTTAAAAGTGTTGTGTTGCTT